>ERZ780198.3636-NODE-3636-length-10344-cov-3.493537_pt1 | contig 10344 bp, 8 predicted proteins | sample MGYA00510979_ERZ780198 | MGnify/ENA primary metagenome ERZ780198 (study PRJEB29588, sample SAMEA2158039) | human gut metagenome | biome: human gut; feature: human-associated habitat; material: faeces | place: Denmark | collected 2008/2010 ...
ATATCATATAAAAAGAGATATATCTATAGAATATATAAAGATTTTGAAAATATTTATTTTCTTATGTGCAGGAAGCGTCCCTAAAGGGGCAGGAACGGAGATTAATTATGAAGAAACTATCAGCAGAAAAACGCAATATGATTCTTGAGGGTAACCTCTTTCAAGCCATAATTGTACTTGCCATTCCAATTATGATAAACAGCTTTATTCAGTCCATGTACAACCTGACAGATACATACTGGCTGGGACAGATTGGTACTAATCCAATGGCTGCAATAACACTCGTTTCCCCGGTTCAGAATATTATCATCAATTTCGGACAGGGCATTACAACTGCCGGTGCAATCCTCATATCGCAGTATATAGGGGCCGGTGAAAAACGTCAGGCAGGAATAATGGCTAATCATCTGTATATATGCTCAATGATATTTGCATTTGTATGCGCATCAATATGCATTATTGCCACACCCGGTATTGTCAGATGGCTCGGTGCTGATGGTGACGTACTTAATTTTGGCATAACTTACCTCAGAGTTGTTGTTATTGATATGCCGTTTCTTTTTACAATTAATATGTACAATGCCATACGTCAGGCTCAGGGAGATACGCTGAAGCCAATGCTCATGAATCTTCTGGGAATATGTATTAACTTTGTACTCGATCCTCTTCTTATGATTGTATTTGACATGGGAATTCTCGGTGCCGCGCTTGCGACTCTTCTGGCTAAGGTGCCGCCTGCACTCATCTGTCTGTACTCACTGTTTAAAACAAAACAGGGTATCCGGCTTTCATTAAGGGGATTCCATTTTGAATCCTCAAAGATACTGTCAATCATCAAAGTCGGCCTTCCTACCGCAATAGGCGGAAGCACTATGCAGTTCGGTTTCCTTCTTATGACCAAAAATGTTTTAAAATACGGTTCAATCGCAACCGCTGCCTACGGAATCGGCAACAAGATTAACAGCATAATCACCATGCCGTCTAACGGAATAGGTTCAGCCGTATCAACAATCGTCGGACAGAATATGGGTGCGAGACAGGTTGACCGTGCCAACAAAGGTTACAAGATGGCTATGGCAATGGCAATTATCTTCCTTTTTGTCGGAGGAATGATATTTTCAAGAAGACCGGTATCACAGGCACTCGTAAATATATTCACCAAAGATGGTGCCGTATCTAATCTTGCAACAGACTTCTTAAGCCTCATGGCATTCTGGTGCTGGACTAACGGTATCTACAATGCGACAAGCGGTCTCTTCCAGGGTTCCGGCCATACGATGATAACAATGCTCGTTGATGCCTCACGTATATGGGTCTTCCGTTTCTTAGTGCTTTTTATATGCGAGACGATACTTCATCTCGGAGTTGCAAGCATATGGTATGCCGTTGTTGTCAGCAACGCAACATCTTCAGTTATTCTTATCATTCTTTACTTCACGGGAATATGGAGAAAATCGACGGTTAAGATTGAAAGTGATAGTGAAAAACAGGCTGCATAATAAGCAGCCTGTTTTCTTATATTTATAACATTTACTGTTCTTCGCCGGTTCTTTCATCCATCTCAACATAATCACAGTGTGTTCCGACATACTTATACGCCGGACGGATAATCTTGCCTTTGTTTACAAGTTCTTCAAGACGGTGTGCACACCATCCTGATGTACGTGCTATTGCAAATATAGGCGTGAAGAGTTCTTCCGGAATCCCAAGCATAGTATACACAAAGCCGCTGTAAAAATCGACATTGGCACATACCGGCTTTACAAGATGTCTCTTCTGTGCAATGATAGCACCTGCTGTCTGCTCTACAAGCTCGTACAGTGCGAACTCCTTCTGAAGTCCCTTCTCCTCTGAGAGGCTCTTCGCATATCTCTTAAGTATCACGGCTCTCGGGTCTGAATCTGTATAGACTGCATGTCCCATACCATATACGAGACCCGACTTATCAAACGCGTCCTTATCAAGTATCCTGGTAAGGTATGCCCTGACCTCATCAACATTAGTCCAGTCTGATACATTCTCCTTGATATTCTGGAACATCTTCTGAACCTTAAGGTTGGCGCCTCCGTGACGTGGTCCCTTAAGAGAAGCTATACCTGCAACTATTGCCGAATATGTATCAGTACCACTTGATGTAACAACATGCGTTGTGAATGTTGAGTTATTAACGCCGCCATGCTCTGCATGAAGGATAAGTGCAACATCAAGCACCTTCGCCTCAAGATCTGTGAATATTCCGTCACTTCTGAGCATATACAGCAGATTCTGTGCTGTTGAATAATCTTTACGCGGATTACGGATAATCATGTTCTGGTCAAGTCTGAAATGTCCGTATGCCTGATATGAATATGCTGCTATAAGCGGCGTCTTCGCTATCATCTGGAGTGACTGACGCAGTACATTGGATACCGATATATCATCCGGATTGCCATCATATGAATAAAGATTAAGAATACTCTTCATCATCGAATTCATAATGTTGGCACTCGGTGCTTTCATAATTACATCACGTATAAAGTCACCGGAGAGTTCACTAAGGTCTGCAAGGATTCCGATAAAGCTCTTGAGCTGTGACTTAGTTGGAAGTGAACCAAACAGAAGAAGATATGTCACCTCTTCAAATCCGTAGAAGCTGTCCTTGCTTCCCTGAATCAGCTCGCTTACATTGTAGCCCTGATAATAAAGATTGCCATCTGTAGGAACCTTCTTACCATCAACAATCTTACTTCCTACAACATCCGAAATCTCTGTAAGTCCTGTAACAACGCCATTACCGTTGCTGTCTCTCAATCCTCTTTTAACATCATGCTTAGTATAGAGTTCCACGTCAAAGGCTCTTGACTTCATACAGCTCTCAACAAGCTGTCCAAACTCCGCATCATGTTGTGTTATTTCCATCATCGATCTGTTGTCCACGGTAATGCTCTCCTTTACTTTCCTCAAAATAATGTGCTTATTTTAACCTATTGTCGAAAAAAAGACAACATTTAAATAGTATTTTCTTAATAAATTAAGCTTTTTATTTCTTTTACTTTCGATTATTAGTCACTTTTTCAACAATCTCATCAAACGGAACCGGTCTGTAATCCGTGCGTTCTACGCTCACACAGTATGACTGTTCACTGTAATCTTTGTACAGCTGACTGCCATGCACATGTCCGAATATGTTGGCATAAGGCATATTGCGGCACACATACACAGGTTCGTGCGAAAGAATCCAGAATCCTTCATATATTATTGGATATCTGCTGACAAACTCAAAACCGCATCTATACCAGAAATCCTCCGTAACAATATCATGGTTGCCAAGTATCAGGCTCTTGTGTCCGTTAAGCCTGCAGGCAAGCTCTGTATTCCTGCCGACACTTTTATAAGCCGAGAAATCACCCAGCACGAATACATTGTCATCTTCACCTACAGTCTCATTCCATCCGGCAATAAGCTTCTCTTCCATATCATCGGTATCCACAAAAGGCCTGTTCTCATATCTTATAATGTCCGCATCTCCAAAATGCGTATCCGCAATAAAGAATGTTCTCATATCAATTCCATTTCTGTATTATATAATCTCCATGCAGTGTTCCGCCTGCGACCTGCGCAGAAGCGGCCTGTCATTATTAACCGCAACGCCTTCTCCCACAGAACCATACTCTGCAAAGCGCGCATTCTTATATGAATTGCCGCTCATGTCACTGTATCCGTTGTCACATACAACATCGCTCATATAACAGTTAATGAAAAATGCTGCAGCATCCCTGCCCCATGGACGGGCAAGCCTGTACGCCCCCGTTTCTATCCTGTCATCAGCATAGAATCTGCAGTTTCTGAATATAAAACCATATTCCGCATCTGCATGTGTCCTCGGTGCAGTAAAGCATCCATCCGCCTTATATGGTGTGTATCTTCCGATTATATCGCAGTCATCGAATATTGCAGCACCGCATCCATATATAAAGTCAACATTGCCTTCGATATGACAGCAGCTAAAATGCTGGTGTGTGGTAATATCCGGCGAAAAATCATCCTTGTCGGCTGCATCAACAAACAGTGTATCCTGATATCCGAGCAGAGTAATATTGGTAACCGATACATTATCTGCAAGTATAGCCAGCGCATCTGCCTGCTGGTCTGTTCCGTCTGCATAAGGATATGTATTCTCTATACTTATATTGCACATTGAGAATCCTGTTGCCGTATACTCAACAAGCATCGCATTCCTGTCACGCATTCCCGCCGCTGTTCCGTCCGCAACACATGCATTGAACTCAATTCTGGTTTTTTTTGCATCTTCACCGATAATACTTACATCCGCACGTTCAACGACAACTCTCTCCCTGTAGACACCATTCTTAACAAATATGACATCTCCATCACCCGGCATTCCATGTACAAGTGCATCGCTTATTCTGGAATACTGCGGAATACCTGATGCATCCAATGCGCCCTGTGCTCCCTTGTATGAAGCATCCACTACACAGTTATAGTATGGCATGCACAGGAAATTGAATACCTTTCTCGACCTGCTTCCGGTTACGGATTCAAATATAACTTCTATCTTATTAAAACCTTTTGCAGGGTATCCCTCTATCCTGATACTCTCGCCTGCACCACATGCGATACAGCCTTCGCAGTCGCGTTCTCCATGTGTGAATCCATCGAGTCCCTCCGCCGCATCCCGGCCATTTACAAGCACTTTATATCTGCCGTCAGTGTTATAGTGTCCTGTTATATAGAAATAATGTGCGCCAAGCGTATCATTACTCTTATCATCAACTACCATTTCAACCTGCCTGTCATTAACTGCATACACAGCTTCCGCTTTATCGCTTATACGCAGTGCCTGCTGTGGTTCTCCCGGATTGCTGCAGTTATCTTCTGAATATGATATTACATAATAATACAGCGGGTCATATCCGCATGACTTATCAGTAAAGCTTACAACGGATTCTCCGTCAGCAGCTTTCTTTGCATCTTTCCCTGTAAAAGTTCCCATAAGGACATCATTGTCACCACACACATTACATGTATCAGCGCGGAATACTTTCCACTCATATGCATCATCCGTAAGCTTAAGGCTTATATCTATTCCGTCCGCACTTCCAATTGCAGTAAGAGACGCATCGTCGAGAGGTCTGATATAATGTACTGCCTCTGACTGCGCATATGATGATTTATTAATCTCATTGCCGATTCTTCCGTATACCCTGAATGTATAATCACCGCTGTTTTCCGGTGTATATGCAAATGCTGTCGTCGCCGCAGTTCCTACATTAATATATGCTTCATTATTATAAGATACTTCAACATCATACTCGCAGTATCCATCACATGTCTCTGCCTCCCAGCCGAGTTCTATGCGGCGTCTGTCGGATGATTCTCCTGCCTTTGTTATCTTGGTAACAGCCGGAGGTTCACAGTCCGGCTTATAGTAGTCATCCTGATTATAGATAACACTGCCTGACGCATCCTTAAGCGTAAGCCTCGCTATATCTGCTTCAACTCCCGCAAGAGCAATTCCATACCGCACACTCCGTCCGCTTTGCAGTGTCTCATATGTCTGTGTCAGGTCAAATGTATTATCATCCTCCAAAATAAGCTTTCTTCCCATAGCATCCCATACCTGAAGAGTCGCTATATTATTGCATTTGGAATACATCATCCTGTATGTCGTTCCTGTAAAACTGTCCTTATCTATAGCAGCAGACTTTGGATTACCATTGGCTCCCATACCGCTTGCTGTTGAAAAGGTATGCTGGAACACACAATTCTTTTGTCCATGAAGTACATCACAATGCACAGGCATTCCTTCAACAGCATCAAACTGCCCTATTGCTATACCCTGCTTGTCCGTTCCTGCATCAACAGACTTAAGCCTTATCGCAGCCGATATTGTGCAGTCATCATTGCGCGGTTCAAACAGTAAGTATGTACATTCCCTGTCCTCGCGTATGTTCCCCCTGACCTTATGTACTTTGTCAAGCACACTCTTCACTGACAGGACATTGCCTGCATCTTTGCATTCAACCTGCGTGCTCTCAGAATAAATGCCACTGTAAGATCTGCTGCTTGTACGCTCCGGGCCATCCCCTTTCATTCCGCGGCCTGTCTTTATATAGTAGATAAATATATCTTCATAACTGCCGTCATCCATTCTGAAGCCGCCCGGAATAGTCCCTGCTTTTGTAAATCCAAGCTTCTCATACAGATTGTTAGCAGCCGTATTTGATTCCACAACAGCATTGAACTGAAGTATTCTGAAGCCAAGCTCCCCTGCCTGTCTTATGCAGTCACGCACAAGAAGTTCCCCGACATGTCTTCCCCTGCAATTCCTGTCAACTGCGTAGCTGGCATTACTTATATGTCCACAGCGTCCTATATTATTGGGATGCAGTATATACATTCCGACAATTCTTCCTGTCTCATCCTCTGCGACACCACAATAACTCTGCCCCTCAAAAAACCCCCTGCCGTACTTAATGTCTCAAGCTGTGGGAATGCCACTCCTTCTTCAACTACCTGGTTCCATATAGGAACCATAGACTTAACATCTTCTTTTTTGTACTGTCTGATAATAATATTGCTTTTCATTGTCACTCTCCAGATAAAATTATTTATTATTTTAATTCATCTTAAATGTATCACCATTCATACGGGTTGCCTGTCTCTCAGAAGCAGCTGCCTCAAGCAGTTCCATTTTCTTAAATCCAAATATTCCTGCAAATGCTGACCTCGGAAACATCATTATTGCTGTGTTATATTTGGTAACAGTATCATTGTAAAACTGGCGTGCCTTTACAATCTTATCCTCCGTATCGGCAAGCTCCTTCTGCAGCTGAAGGAAATTTGCATTCGCCTTAAGCTCCGGATACTTCTCACCAATTGCGAGCATACGTGAGACCTCATGTCCGAGTGCCTCTCCGGCCGTATATGACTCTGCCGGTGATGCTGCAGACAATACTTTGCTTCTAAGCTCTGTAACCTGTGTAAGTGTCTGCTGCTCATAAGAAGCATATCCCTTGGTTGTCTCGATAAGATTAGGAATTAAATCCGCACGTCTCTTGAGCTGCACCTCTATCTGTGCCCCCTGATTCTCCACACGGTTTCTGAGGACAACCATGCCGTTATAGCACCTTATAACCGCTATTGCTATAAATGCTATTATTACAAATACAACCCATGCAACAATCATAATTGAACTTGCCATATTCTTATATTCCTCCATTCTGCAAACGCATTTTCCTGATATCCGCAACTATCTGCTCATTCTCCTCAAGCACAACCGCATATATAAGATAATCATCCCACAATGCGAGCTGGCTCTTATCTGCTTCACTCAGGTTTGAGTAATCATGTATGAAATTCTTCATTCCATATACATATTCCGCCATCTCATTACCTGACTGCGTTCTTCGGTATCTTTGCTTCGTCGCTGTCGACACGATACCTCCAACCACCATTATTCCCGGCATAAAGAAAGCTGCAAGCATCACAATAGCCGCTAATATCAGCTCCGTCATAACCGAATAATACTGCGGATACATGCTCAGATACTCTACCTGTTCACGAAAAGTTGCCGTATCGGGCAGCGCATCAAGTATCTGCTCAAGTTCGTCCAGCTGCGGTGTAATCGCATTAATAAGAAATGCCATCCCGACAATGATTATTATTGGAACAAGGCATCCTGCAAAGCATCCTGCCGCCTTTCCTGCTGTTTCTTTCACTTTACTCCTCTTAGCAAACAGACCGTCATATATATATCCGTCATCTATAGCCTCCTGTACCGCCATGCGCTGCCATGCCGCTTCATCAACCGCATCACACCCACGTTCGGTAAGTGCCTTCACCAGATATCTGTCACTATTGCGTAATACCGGATTCATCTGCCAATCCCCATCGGTATCCAATACATACCTGCCATATTCATCCGTCTTGATAATGCCAAGATTCTCATACTTTAAAATACACGCTGCAATATCCTTGCGCTTTTCAATCTTAAGGTCTGCAAGCAGGCTTATTGTTCCCGGTGCAAGTCCGTCAAGCTTATCCCTGTAATAATCTATGTCATTTACCGTGATAAATGTGCTCCTCTTAAGTAGCTGCCTCCTCGCAGTATGAATAACCACCTTAAAAAGCATCACCCAGAACAATCCGAGTATAAGCCCCACAAGTGCCTGCATGCCTATCATTACCGCAATAATTGCCGGTGTGGGGTTATCCGCCAGAACTTCCTCCACCTGATCCCATGTTATTATAATGTCACGCAGCATAAAGCCTATCGGAATCAGCCATACCAGATGTTCTGCCATTGTCAGCCTGTTAAGCTGCCGGCTTTTAAACACCTTCTTCTTTTTTATATGAAACAACCGAACTTCCTCCCATATACCGATTATTAGCTGTGCCATGCCGATTAGCAATCTCCCAAAATTATTCAGCCAAGCGATTCTGCTATCTTATCCACAGTCTCTGTATCTATACCTAAGACTTCAGATATCTCCTCACGCGTCAGCTTACCCTGTCTGAGAAGCTTAGCCGCATTCTCAAGCTTCTCTTCATTCTTGCCTTCAGCATGTCCTTCATTTCTTGCTTCATCGCACAATTCCTCAACTGCTCTGCACATCGCTGCCACTCCTTCCTCATCTTCCTTAAAGCATCCAGAATATTAGCATCAATTATACTGCTGTTATATCTTGCCCTCTTTACACCTGCACCCTTATCCGACCTCTGAATCTCAAAATTATATTTTCTGTCGGAAGAGTCTGTTGCAAATATATCAAGCCTCACAGATCTGCCATGCAGATTCTTAATACTATACTGTGTATGCACTTCCTGAACCTTAATATCATTCCTATTCAATATCCCTTTCAATAATCATCAAACATTCTGCATTATCAAAAGAGGCTCCGGACTCTCTTTAAAGTAAGAAAATATTATCACATGGTACCATACGAAACAATAGCCAATATACACGAAAATATTTATGCATATTCTTGACAGATTAACAAACTTTTCGGAATTTCAGACTTTTTACTCATCACGCATCTGCCCACGCCAGTGCACACCTTACTGCACGTTCCCAGCCTGACAGAAGCTCCTGCCTCCCCGCATCTGCCAGATCCGGATGAAATGTATTGGATATCGCCCAGTTCTTACGGATATCATCCTTATCTTTCCAGTATCCAACCGCAATTCCCGCAAGATACGCCGCGCCGAGTGCCGTTGTCTCAACACACTCCGGTCTTAGCACATCCACATTCAGGATATCCGACTGGAACTGCATCAGGAAATCATTCTTCGATGCCCCGCCGTCAACTTTGAGCTTCGGGATATTAACACCGGATTCATTTTCCATAATCTTAAGAATATCATATGTCTGATAAGCCATCGACTCAAGCACTGCCCTGACAAAATGCGCCTTCGTGCAGCCTCTCGTAATTCCTACGACCGTTCCCCTTGCATACGGATTCCAATACGGTGCGCCAAGTCCCGTAAATGCCGGCACAACATACACTCCCGCCGTATCCTCAACCGACCTTGCATATTCCTCCGACTGCGCCGAAGTCTCAAGAATATTCATCTCATCACGAAGCCACTGTATTCCTGCGCCTGCCACAAAAATACTTCCCTCCAGCGCATACTGCACATCATTATCCGTTCCGGCAGCAATCGTTGTCAGCAGTCCGTTCTTTGATTCAACCGCCTTATCGCCTGTATTCATAAGCAGAAAGCAGCCGGTTCCATATGTATTCTTAACCTCGCCCGCATCAAAGCAGCACTGTCCGAACAGTGCCGCCTGCTGGTCACCAGCCGCACCCGCAATGGGAATTGCTCCGCCAAGATAGCTGGGATCCGTCATTCCGCAGACACCGCTTGATGGAACAGGTAAGGGCAGCATGGAAACCGGAATCTGAAGAAGTTCCAGGATATCCGGATCCCACTGTAAGGTCTGAATATCAAAGAGCATGGTGCGGGATGCATTGGAATAGTCCGTCACATGGGCCTTCCCGCCGGTCAGGTTCCAGATAAGCCAGCTGTCCACCGTTCCGGCGCACAGCTCGCCCCGCTCCGCCCGCTGCCGGACGCCGGGGACGTGGTCCATGATCCACTTCAGCTTCGTGCCGGAAAAATAGGCGTCGATCAGCAGGCCGGTCTTTTCCGTCACCGTTTCTCCAAGGCCGTCGGCCTTCAGCCGGTCGCAGATCTCCGCCGTCCGGCGGCATTGCCACACAATGGCGTTGTACACCGGCTGGCCGGTGCGGCGATCCCACAGGATTGTTGTCTCCCGCTGGTTGGTGATGCCGATGCCCGCAATGGCCTTGGGGTCGATGTGGGCGGCGTCCACCGCCT
>ERZ780198.3643-NODE-3643-length-10318-cov-4.256553_pt1 | contig 10318 bp, 9 predicted proteins | sample MGYA00510979_ERZ780198 | MGnify/ENA primary metagenome ERZ780198 (study PRJEB29588, sample SAMEA2158039) | human gut metagenome | biome: human gut; feature: human-associated habitat; material: faeces | place: Denmark | collected 2008/2010 ...
TCTTGATAGACTGTTATCGCCATTTTCTATTTTTGATACTGCTGCTTTTTTGATACCGATTAGTTCGCCAAATTGTTCTTGGCTAATTCCTTTTTGTAATCGAATTTTCCTAACTCTTTTGCCAATTTCATAATTCATTGTCATGTGCCTCACTATCTAATAATTATATATAAGAAAAGTATCTTAAATCAACATTTGAAATTGACTGAATATATCTAAAATACTATAATGTTTCTTGTAGATACTTAGGGAGTATATTATATGGAAAAACTAACTTTAGAAGAGTTGAAAGTCCTTGAGAGCATGCGAAAAAGCCTGCGAGAACTTCAAAAAAAAGATTTAGAAGAAGTTATAGATTTTTCTGAAGAATTAAAAAAAAAGAAATATTCCAAAAGTAAAGATTATAACAAGGAATGGGAAGGAATAAAATGAACAACAAGAAAACATTAACTAGTTTGGCAGCAGCCAGTATGGTAATCACACAAGCTGGACAGATGAGTGTATTCGCAAAAGGTGCTACAGCAGATCCAGAAACTCCAGCTGAAAAAGAAGAAACAAAAGTTGAAAAAACGCAGAAAGAATTATTAGAAGAAAAAATTAAAGAAGCACAAGAAAAATTAGATGCGACAAAAAAAGAAGCAGATGCAAAAAAAGCAGAAGCTGAAGCCGCAAAACAAGAAGCAGAAAAAGCAAAACAAGCTTACACTGCTCAAAACACAGTAGTACAAACAGGCTATGATGCTTTGAATGGATATATTGATGAAAGTTTACAGTCATTATTGAATGAGATTGCAGATTTAGAAGCTAAGATTGCTCAAATGACAGTCGATTTGAATGCAGAACAAAAAGCTTCTCAAGAAGCAGAACAGGCTAAAAATGAAGCGGAAGTCAATTTAGCTAACAAAAAGGCTGAATTAGAAGATTTACAAAACCAATTAGCAGCTATGAAAACTCCTGAAGAACTTGAAACAGAATATAATCAGGCAACTGAAGATGCCACAAAGGCTCAGGAAGAAACGGATGCGGTACAAAAAGAAGCCAACGAAGCTCAAACAGCTTTAGATACTGCTCAAAGTGATTTGACAACTAAAGAAGATGCTTTGAATCAGGCTCGTACTGATTACGAAAGTGCAACAGCTGAAGTAACAGAAAAACAAACAGCTGTGGATTCTGCTCAGGCTTTATTAGATTCTATGACAGATCCAGATGGAATGGAAACTGCAAAAGCTGAATTAGAAACTGCAAAAGCAGATTTACAGACTGCACAGCAAAAACAGACAGATGCTGAAAATGCATTAGCTTCTGCAAATTTGGCTTATGAAACGGCAAAAACTGCAAAGGAAGCTACTGAGACAAATTTAGCGAATGCTCAACAGGCTGTAACAGATGCACAAAATAAGTTGAATGATGCAAAAGCTAAAGAACAATCAGCAAAAGATTCTTTAGATACAGCAAATGCCGAAAAAGAAAAGAACGAAGCGGCAATCAAGGAATTAAATGCCAAGATTGCAACAGCTCAGAATGAAGTAAATCAGGCTCAAACAGCTTATGACAAGGCTTTAAACGATTTTAACTCGACAATGTCTCCATTAGAACAGGCTAAAAAGAATTTAGCTGACTTTGAATCCAAGTACGCTACAGAGTTAAGTCGCTTGACAGCTGGAAGTAAAGGATATTTTGAATCTCTTGGCTGCTACGATATTCTAAAAGAGATTTTCAATGTAAACAACGCTTTCCCAAGCCGAGGCGAACTGGCTTCTTATACACATATGGGACAGACTGGAGATGCAACAAGCCTTGAAAATATGCAGGCTAGTATTGCCTACTTAAAAGAATACGACAAGCTTCGCAAACAGAACGGCTTGTCTACGCCAAAAGTAAGCATGGCTGCTATGGCTGTTGCTCAGGTCAATGCTAACTACGCACAGGCAAAAGGTAATCACTCCGGCGTGTATGGATATTCTGAAAATCTTGCATGGGGATGTGGAGAAGCTGGAACAGGTGCAAGTCCATTTAGAGGCTGGTACGACTACGAAAAGAAACAGTATGAAGCTGGAAATCACAAATTCTCTGAAGTGGGACACTATTTGAACATCGTGAATCCAGATGATGAAACAACTGGCTTTGCGTTGCAGAAGGTAAACGGTGTCTACGCTCAGGAATTCGGATATTTCGAAGAGAAAGATGTGGTAATGTCTATCGACGAATTTGAAACATCTTTCAATAACTATTATAACAATTTAAAATCTGTAGATGCTCAGCATAAAGCATTGAAAGACGCTGTAATCAATGCAAGTGGAACTACTACAAAAGACGACACAGCTGTAACAAATGCACTTAACTTGTTGAACGCTAAGAAAAACGCATTAACATCTTTACAAAACCAAAAAGCAGATAGAGAAAATGCACGTTCTGGTTTGGAAACACTTGTAAATGAGGCTAAAGATTCTTACAACCAAGCTGTACAAAACACAAAAGCAGCTAATCAAAAGGTTGAAGAAGCAAAAGCAGCTAAAGCAACTGCAGAAAATGCTTTGAATAGTGCAAAAGCAGAGTTAGCATCTAAAGAAAATGCACGTCAAACAGCTTCGGTAAATATGGATACAGCAAAAGCTCAAGCTAAAGAAGCTCAGAACAAAGTGAATACTTTGAATGATAGAATCAACAACTGGACAACAAACACAGAAAAAGCTGAAAAGAATTTAGCAGATGCAAAAGATGTTTTAGCAAAAGCTAAGACTAGAAAAGCTCAGTTAAAAGACACATTCGATACAGCAACAGATGAACACAAGAAAGCATCTGATGTATTCAATGATGCAAAAGCTGCTTCAGAGGATGCAAATGTACGCTTGGCAACAGCTAAAGAAAACTTAAGCAAGAAAGATGCATTGAGAAACGCTGCTAAAAAAGCTGTTGATACATACAATACAGCTTCCGCACAAGTCGAATCATTAGAAACAGATATCGCAAAATTAGCAGATACAATCACTGCTAAAGAAGCTGAAAAGGCAAAAGCAGATGAAAACATCGAAGCATTGACAGCAGACATCGAAGCGACTGCAAACGAAAAGGCTAAAGTAGATGCTGAAGCCGCTCCATTGAAAAACGTTAAAGTTGTGTTGAAAGACGTATTGATGAATGGTTCTAAAGCGGATATCTCAACAGTTGGAAACGAAATTCTAACAGCTAAGTTGAGTGTTTTACAGGTAGAAGTTGACAAAGCTCAGGTTTTGAAAGCAGATTTAGAGGCTAAAAATACGGCTTACAATGACAAATACAACGAATATTTGACAGCTAAATCAAACTTGGCAAAAGCAGAAGCAAACCACGCAGAAGCCATGAAAGCGTTAAGCGATTACTTGAATAAATCAGATAAAAACGATAAAACTGAAACAAATAAATCAGCTAATGTTGGAAATAGTGTCGATACTAAAAAATCTAATGGTGTAAATACATCTGCTCAAACTGCATTAGGATTCTATGCATTGAGTGGTGTATTAGGACTTGCAGGTGTTGCATTTACAGGTAAACACGCTCGTAAAGAAGATTAGTTTATTATAGGAGAGATGAATGTCTCTCCTTGTTTTATGAGGTTAAATATGTCATTTAAAGTTAAAATACAAAATAATCGTGGAGACTGGTATCAAATTTTTCCAGATGATGATGTACCTATATCATTCATTCGGGTGATGAAGAAACAAAATGCTACATTTTATGAAGATGGCACTTTTGAATGTAGTGTATATGAAATTCAATCATTAATTGATTGTATTGAAGAATATATCAAAGATAAACAAAGAGAGTTTAGTTCAAGTAGAGCTTTAAGAGAAAGATTAAGTAAGCGTAAAGAAGAAATGAATCAAGGGGTATATAAGGTTGTGTTGAATAGTATGTTTGATTTAACAAACGATTATGTACCATATACGCGAAACTATAAAACAGGATATGATCTTTATCCAACATGGCGAATTATTGAAATGAATGCGATGTCTTGGACAATGTTTATGTCTTATAATTTTATTAAATTTATTGAATCTTCAATTTATCGTGCGGATGAATTAAGTTTTAAATTGAAGGAAAAAGAAAGATTGCTAGTAAAAGGAATTGTAGAATAAAAGGTAAAAAGAGAAGGTCACCCCTCATCATGTAAGATGAGGGGTGACTCAATTTCTTGACCAAAATTTATACTATATGGGATAGTATATGTGCAAATTTAGAAATGAAATTGTCTTTTTTAAAATTGACAAATCCATTATGCTTTTATTATTTCGATCATAAAGTATGTTTGGTTTTAAAAATTCTTAGACAGCTTTTATTCCATTAATATATACATTTTTAATTGTATTATTCAAATCAATCAAACTTTTTGTACAAATAATAAAGTCAGCATCTTTACCAGATTTAATAGAACCTAAACGATTGTCTAAATGTAAGATTTTAGCTGGATTGATTGTGATAGCCTTGATTGCTTCATTTTCAGGTAGTCCTGCTTTATGGGCTAGGGCTGCATTTAATGGAAGATATTGTTGGGGATTGAATGGGGAATCGGTTGTGATCGCAAATAAGATTCCTTTTTCATACATTTTATTTGGTGTTTCAAATGAATCGTTGGCACATTCAAACTTATCTTTGTGACAAAGACTTGGTCCACAAATACATGGAAAACCACTTTCTTTGATTTGGCCTAGAATCGCTTGTGAATCGGTCGCATGATCTAGAGTGATTTCAATATCATATTCTTTTGCGATACGAATGGCGGTCAACATGTCATCGGCTCTATGAGCATGACATTTTAATGGGATTTCTTTTTTGATGACTGGAATCATAGCTTCAAGCTTTTGATCATAGTCTACATCTTTGCCTGCTTCTTTTTTCATCATGTATTCTTTTGTCTTAGCTAGAGTTTCTCTCAGTAATGCGCTAATTTGCATACGTGTATCAATATTTTTTCCTTTGTAACAATTTTTTGGGTTTTCGCCAAAGGCTGCCTTCATCGCAATTGGATTTTGAATGGTCATTTCATCAATACAATTTCCTTTTGTCTTATACGCAAAGAAAGTTCCACCAATCACATTAGCACTTCCAGGTCCTGCAGCTACTGTTGTGATACCGGCTTCTAATGCAGTTTGTACAGTTTCATCCATTGGATTGCATCCATCAATACCACGCATGTTGGGTGTAATTGGATTTGTGATTTCATTTAAATCATTGCCTTCAAAGCCGATAGCCGTTTCTTCCATACCCAAATGACAATGGGCTTCAACCATGCCTGGATATACATTGAATCCTGTAAGATCTTGAACATCTTCATCTTTGGGTTCTAAATTTTTTCCAATCTCTGTAAATATTCCTTTATTCACTCTAAAATCACCAACGAATGGTTCTTGTTCCATCGTATAAATAGTGGCGTTTTTAAAAAGCATTAAGCGGCCTTCTTTCCGTCAACATAGACAGATTGAATTTCATTTTGAGTGTCTAGAATGTTCTTTGTACAAATGATAAAGTCAGCGTCTTTACCAACTTTAATAGATCCAACACGATTATCTAAACCTAAAATCTTAGCTGGGTTGATTGTGATGGCTTTAATGGCTTCATATTCTGGAAGACCTGCTTTAGCGGCTAGAGCTGCACTTAAAGATAGATATTGTTGAGGAATAACTGGAGAGTCAGTAATGATAGAGAATAAGATACCTGCTTTATAGAGTTCGTTTGGTGTTTCAAAAGACATATTCGCAAGTTCAAATTTTGATTTGTGCGTTAAGGCAGGTCCACAAATACATGGAAAACCACTTTCTTTGATTTGAGGAAGAATACATCTTGCATCTGTAACATGATCTAATGTAATCTTGATATTTTCTTCTTTTGCGATACGAATGGCCGTTAAGATATCATCGGCTCTATGAGCATGACACTTTAATGGAAGTTCTTTTTTGACAACAGGAATCATGGCTTCAAGTTTTTGATCATAAGCTACATCTTTACCAGCTTCTTTTTTAGCTAGGTATTCCTTTGTCTTTTCTAATGTTTCTCTTAAAAGAGCACTGATTTGCATACGCGTATCAATTTTCTTACCTTGATAACAACGCTTAGGATTTTCTCCGAATGCAGCCTTCATCGCAATTGGATTTTGAATTGTCATTTCATCAATACAATTTCCTTTTGTCTTATACGCAAAGAAAGTTCCACCAAGTACGTTAGCACTACCAGGACCAGCTGCAACGGTAGTAACACCACCTTTTAATGCAAGTTCTACGGTTTCATCCATTGGATTACATCCATCAATGCCTCGCATATTTGGTGTGATTGGATCTGTGATTTCATTGACATCATCGCCTTCAAAGCGAATGGCTGTTTCTTCCATACCTAAATGGCAATGACTTTCAACTAAACCAGGAAATACAAAGAGTCCATTTAAATCTTGTACATCTTCACCAACATCTGGTGTTAGATTTTTTCCTACTTGTGTAAATACACCCTTATCGATTCTAAAATCACCTACAAAAGGGTCTTGTTCCATTGTATAAATGGTTGCGTTCTTGAATAACATATAATCACCTCTAGAATCTATTGTATCACGTTGTGAAAAATATTACATATAAGATGAAAATGTTTTGTAAATGAAACCCGTTTGTTTTTCAAGTTCTTATTCTATATAATGATTCTTGGTGAGTTTATGAAAAAGGTAAAAAGAAAAGTGAATAGAAAAAGAATCGCAATTGTCGTGTTGATTCCAGTGATTTGTATCGCATTATTGATTGCGAATTTTACAAGTATTCGATTGAGTATTAAGGGATATCATAAAGAGGATAAGAAAGTTGTTTTAAAATTAGAAAAAGATGACATCAAAGATATCTTGGACTATGATCAAATTATTGATATTTCAAAGTGGGATAAGGTAAAAAATGATTCGCACTATTTATTGTATGACAAGTATTACAGGGCTTCTAAAAAGAGTGTAAAGAAAGTTGTGTATTATATTGATTCTTACTATGAAAGAATGGAAGATTTAAATTATTTGGGCTATACAACGGATGTGTTATTTAATAATTCGGATGTATATACCATTTCAAATTTGGATACATTGATCTCGGCTAGTGTACCTTATAAAAAGGCAAAGAAATATTTGGCGATTAAAGGGGCACAAATCAAAGATATCAAGGAATATGTAGATTCTGGATTCAAACCATTAAAAGCTGTATTAACCGTTTCTTATCCAGGCATTGATTCAAGTAAGCGTGATGATCGTACATATACCATTGAGGATCCTTCAAATATGTTGGTTTTAATTAAGAATGGTTTTAGTGTTCCAAGTGATTATGTACCAAGTGATTTAAGAGATGTAAATATTCCTTATGAAAGTGAAGTGGGGCAATTAAGAGATTGCGCGGCAACGGCACTTGAAAATATGTATAAGGATGGCTTGAAACAAGGGTATAGTAAGTATTGCGATTAAGAGTTCGTATCGTTCTTATAAAACGCAATTAGCTGTTTATAATGAATATTTTGCGATGTATGATGCGGCTTATGCGGCAAGTTTAGTTTCTGTTCCAGGATCAAGTGAACACCAATGCGGATTGAGTGTGGATCTAACGAGTCAAAGTGTAATGGATGGAACGTATGGGACATTTGGTGAAACACCAGACTATAATTGGGTCGAAGAAAATGCCTATAAATATGGATTTATTTTGCGTTTCCCAGAAAATGCAGGTGATAGAACAGGCGCTACAAATGAGCCATGGCACTTTAGATATGTAGGAAAAGAAGCCGCTAAAGAAATTCATGATAAAGGATGGATCTTAGAGGATTATATTGAACATCATGGATTTAGTTATAATTTGCGTTTGAATTGACGAATATAAAGGAATTAGTTTAAACTAACTATGGTGATGATTATGTGGTTAGGATTACTAATTCCTTTTTTTGGTACTACTTTAGGCTCAGCCATTGTGTACTTTATCAAAAATAAAAAGAATGAACTTTTATCTAGATGCTTTTCAGGTATTGCCTCTGGTGTCATGGTGGCTGCAAGTATTTGGTCTTTATTGATTCCAGCTATGGAACAAGAAAAGAATATTTTGATTATTGTACTTGGTATATTCTTAGGAGCTTTATTACTTCTTTTCTTAGATTGTATTGTTCCTCATATGCATCCTGGAACAAATGATGAAGAGGGAAAAGAATCGCATTTAAAGAAAACGACAAAGCTAGTATTTGCGGTAACTTTGCATAATATTCCAGAAGGAATGGCTGTTGGTATAGTACTAGCACAAGCGATTCAAACAGGAAGTATATATCTGGCTTTAGCTTTATCCATAGGGATTGCGATACAAAATTTTCCGGAAGGTGCTATTTTATCTTTACCCTTAAAGAGTAATGGCTATTCAAAACATAAGGCATTTTTGATAGGTTCCTTATCGGGTATTGTCGAACCTATATTTGGCTTTTTCACAATTTTGTTTTCAAATTGGATCCTACAATGCCTACCATTTTGTTTAAGTTTTGCGGCAGGAGCCATGTTGTTTGTGGTGATTGAAGAACTGGTTCCTGAAATGGCTCAAGGAAAACATTCGAATCTTCCAACAATTTCTTTCTTGTTCGGATTTTGTGTGATGATGGTATTGGATGTAATTTTAGGATAAGCTTTCAATTTTTTCAGAAAAGAGTTAAAATTATTTTACATTATGTAGAAGACCAATATGGAATTCTGCATTTTCTTTTGGGAAGGGTGAAGGCGTTGGAAAGCACAGATTTATTAAAGGGAAGCATATGGAAATCAATATTGATATTTTCTTTACCATTATTGGTTGGAAATTTATTTCAACAATTATACAATACGGTAGATTCGTATGTGGTAGGAAACTTTGTCAGTTCGCATGCCCTGGCCGCCGTAGGACAATCGACTTCCATCATTAATATGTTAGTTGGATTCTTTATGGGATTATCAACGGGTGCTGGTGTTGTGATTGCACAATATTTTGGGGCAAAAGAAACAAAAAAGATGCAGGATTCGATTCATACATCTTTAGCTTTAACTTTAGTTTTATGTGTCTTATTCACAATATTGGGTATTGCTCTATCTAAACCCATCTTAGTTATGATTGGTTCTCCTAAAGAAGTTTTACCTTTGGCCGTGATCTATCTTCAAATTTATTTTGCGGGTGTATCCTTTTCATTAATTTATAATATGGGAGCCGGGATTTTAAGAGCTTTGGGCGATAGTAAAAATCCGTTGATTTACTTAGTCGTATCGAGTTTAGTCAATATTGTATTAGACTTTGTGTTTGTGATCTACTTTCATTTAGGTGTTGCCGGTGTTGGTATTGCGACAACACTTGCACAGCTTGTTTCTGCCATTCTAGTCATGCATGAATTGATGCATACAGATAAAGAGTATAAGGTATATATTTCTAAGATTCGTTTTTCAAAGCCCATTCTATCAAGAATTATTTCGATTGGAATACCGGCAGCTCTACAAAATAGTATAGTTTCTTTTTCCAATGTGATTGTTCAATCGTATATTTCTAAATTTGGATCGGCTGCTGTTGCAGGATATAGTACAACGACAAAATTAGATGGTTTCTTGCAGCTTCCAATTCAAAGTTTCTCGATGGCTATCACAACGTTTGTAGGACAGAATTATGGGGCTCAAAACTATAAGCGTGTAAGAAAAGGCTTGTATACAACATTATTGATGTGTGAAATAATCATCGCATTAGGAGCCTTCTTGATTTATACAAATGGAGAGTTCTTAGTTGGATTATTCTCACAAGATAAAGATGTGATTGTAGCTGGTGTGACTATGATTTCTGTCTTTGCGCCTGGCTATATCTTCCTTCCTTTATCCCATATTACTGCAGGTGCTTTAAGGGGTGTTGGTTTATCGAAAATACCAATGTATTCAATGATTTTATGTTTCGTTATTTTAAGACAAGTCTATTTATTTGTGGCAACACAATTTAGTTCGGAATTAATTACTGTATTCTTGGGTTGGCCATTGACATGGATCGTAAATGCGGCACTATTGATGGGATATTATCATATATATTCAAAAAAACTAGTAAGAGGCGATATTTATTAATCGTCTCCTTTTTTATACCCTTGAACATCAAACTTTATATGGGTATAATGGGTATAACAAATGGTAGGTGATTATATATGAATCATGAAGAAATAATGGCTCGTATTGCTGAAATTGAGCGTGAGATAGCTGCTTTACCGGCTGGTGGCGTTTCTAAAAAGAATGTACATGGTAAAGTTTATTACTATCATAGAATCACTCAGAATGGGAAGCGAACAGAAAAATATGTAAAAGCTGAAG
>ERZ780198.3649-NODE-3649-length-10304-cov-3.434481_pt1 | contig 10304 bp, 9 predicted proteins | sample MGYA00510979_ERZ780198 | MGnify/ENA primary metagenome ERZ780198 (study PRJEB29588, sample SAMEA2158039) | human gut metagenome | biome: human gut; feature: human-associated habitat; material: faeces | place: Denmark | collected 2008/2010 ...
CACAGCCGGTCTCATCAAGCATGGCTCTGGCAGACAGCGCATCCGTTATGTCTCCGTTACCGATAACCGGAATATGCACTCTTTGCTTTACCTGTCTTATAATGTCCCAGTCTGCCTTACCGGTATAATACTGCTCTCTTGTTCTTCCGTGTACGGCAACACATGCTCCGCCGGATTCTTCAATTATGTGGGCAATCTCAGGTGCATTAATCATATCATCATTAAAGCCCTTGCGTATCTTCACGGTTACCGGCTTCTTCACGGCTTTTGCCATTGCACTCACTATCTGCCCGACAAGCAGCGGATTCTTCATAAGTGCGGAGCCTTCTCCGTTATTAACCACCTTAGGTACCGGACAGCCCATATTGACATCTATCGTATCAAATGGCAGCTCCTCAATTCTCTTAGCCATATCAGCCATAATCTGCGGATCAGATCCGAATAACTGGACAGCTACCGGGTTCTCCTCAGGTCTTACCTTAAGAAGTTCATCCGTATTTCTGTTATTATACATTATGGCCTTGGCACTTACCATTTCGGAATAGAGCATTCCACAGCCCTGTTCCTTGCATAACAGTCTGAATGGCAGGTCGGTTACGCCTGCCATCGGTGCCAGAATCACATTATTCTTAATCTCAACATTACCTATAAACATCAGTTTCCACCGTTCATTAAGTCAGGACTCAATTATTGCCAAGTGCCCTGAAGCCCGGAATAATCTCGTCATACTTCTGCTTAATCATGAGATAAAGACCGACTGTATTAGCCTTCTCTTTCTCATAATTCTTTATAATCGTATCGTAATTACGCATAAGGCAGTCTACAGCCCTCCGGCTTATCTTGCCGTTATCCGCATCACTTCTTAATATATCTTTTATCTTGTCTGCATCAAAGCTTTCTTTATAGCTCCTCTTGCCATAGAGTGCGCTGAGTATATCTGCCACAGCTACTATCTGCTGCGGGAATGTCAGATCTTTCTCTGTAAGTCCTGCCGGATATCCCGAACCGTCAAGCTTCTCATGATGCCTCGCCGCAATATCCCTTATGTCATCATCCACTATTCCGTCAAGAATCTCTCTTGTTATTGTAACATGTGAACGCATAATCTCCATATCGGCATCGTTAAGTCTTCCCGGCGACTCAAGTATCTCAACCGGAATTGCAAGCTTGCCAAGGTCATGAAGCAGTGCACCATAGTACAGATTCTTAAGGTCAACACTTGACAGTCTCATAAGGCGTCCGAGCTGCTGCGCAAAATTGACTGTTGACATCGTATGTATTACGGTAAATTCGCTTCGGAAATCGATTGTATATACAAGCATATCAAGATATGCCCTTCTCTCACGCTCGTTAAGTTCAAACTTGTCCAGCAGTTCATTAATCTCATCCTTATAGCTTCCGTCAGACAGATGTTTAAGTATTCCGTACCGGGCATCCGCCTTGAAGAATAATTCAAGCGCAGCTCTTGAGAATCTGACATCCACATTATTAATAAAATATGACTTATCCATCATCCCGCTCTTCTGCTGCATATATGTATCCATCTGATCAGCGAGTGCAAGACATTCTGTTATATGCTCATGCTTTGACTCAACCGTTTTCAGCTTCTTATAAGCCAGATGGTGATACAGCACGATATCCGCAAGATTGCCAAGAGGTGTAAAATACTTAAGGAAAAGATATCCGTAAACAGAATGTTCCCATACAACAATATTCTCGAAATCGGCTACATTCTTAATATTCTCCTCGCGGTACATTCCTATATCATGAAGCATTGCAACCATTGTATAGTTGACTATCTCAGCATGTGTATATACTCTTTCGTACTCCAGCATCTTTGAAACTATATATCCTACCACTTCTCCGTGATTGACTATATTGCGGTTAACCATGGAAAGTGTTCTTCTTATGATTTCATATATGCCCTTGCATGTGGAAATTCCCATTCCCTTATCTACCCCGTTCCTGTAGTCTTCTACACATGGCATTATATCCCATAACTGCGTAAGGTATCAATAGTAAAATGTATACAACCGTATATTGGCATTTGGCTTCCCACATAAAATGAAACAAAAAGCCGCCGACAAATATGAGTGCATATATAAGTTCCTGTAAGTCTGACCTTTTAAAATTAAGTACGAAATATGCGAATGCACCACCCAGTATCACACTCTGCATTATATTCATAAATTTTATAAGCAGGCTGTTAACTGAAGTACCGTCAGTATATATAGCTTCCATTGATGGCATTACTTTATGATTGGCAGTCTGCATGTCCCCAATAAACGTAAAACATTCAAATGTAGGATTATTCCACTGCGATGCCGTCTTTTTTGCAAAGAACTTAACTGTATATGCAGGATTTTTTAACATATAAGGAATTCTCTGTCTGAGATATTCCCTGCACTGCTGTGACTCAGCCGCCGTATCCCCATTATTATCCGCATATACCCTGTCGTTATATCCGTTATACCAGCCCTCTGCCCTGCCGGGGCTTTCCTGAAGTCCCATTGCAACCCATGCAAGATGCGGTACTCCGTCACTTGCGGCATCGCCGGATATTGCAGTATATGCAGCTGATGTAAGCGGACTTACCATCATATTAAGTGCTGTCATAAGCACTGCTGCTGCGAGCATCTTCCTGCTTCTTGTCTTAATCAGTGTAATCAGCTCTGTAATGAGGAGTGCTGCAAACACAATCATATAATTAGACTTGAATACGCATGCAAGTGCCACCATGACTGCTGACAGCACGCCATGCCTCATATGTCCGTCTCTGACAAAACGCACAAGCATATAGCACGCCGCCATGGCGCATGCCATTCCGAGCATCGTTCCATAGACAAACATGACATATATTGAAAACGGCAGGAACATACACATGACAATAACGCTTACCGCTGCAATATCTTCGCCAAACACTTCCTTTATAAGTCTGTATATGTAGTAATATGCAATAAAAAGTGCTGCAAGATTAATCAGCTGAAGTGCAATATAATTGTCCGTTCCGATAAAATTAAACAGTGCCCATATAAATACAACCATTCCATTCTGGTTGGGATACTTCTGCATATACCGAATCGTTGTCTGTGTAAAATCTTCCGACAGGTCATTGCGTATTATCCGTCTTGCGACCGCACATATCATTCCCGAATCCGAACCGGGTGCCATCTGAGTTCCGACTATAAGCGCAAACAGAAAAATTCCAAGCAGTACACATGCCGCAGCTGCGGCTTTTCTAAATTCCGGCTGCTTCTTAAGCCTGACGGCAGCAAATGTAATTGCGGTAACGGCAAGTACTGCTGCAAGCTGCACAATAAAATTGTCTGCCCTGTATGTCGTATGCTCACTTTGGGATATGAATGACGTACCGCACAATGCCATTGCGAACAGTACACCCGTAATAACAATCATAAGCACTCCGACAGTATACCTGTATATTTTATCGAGAACCATACCACATTTCATTCCTTCAGATTCCATTTTCAAATTCATCCAACAGCTCCTCAAATACATCCAATGCGGCCTCAACAGGAGCCGGTGATGTCATATCTATGCCGCACAGCTTAAGAAGTTCAATCGGATGCATAGAGCTGCCGCCCGAAAGGAATCTGAAATATCCCTCACGGGCACTGTCATCCCCCTTCTTATAACCGTCAATAAGTGACCGGGCTATAGCAATTGCTGCCGAAAAGCCCGTTGCATACTGATATACATAAAAAGGCGTATAAAAATGCGGTATTCTTGCCCATTCATACTCAATCTGTTTATCAAGCACCATATCACTTCCGAAGTACTTTTCATTCAGCTTCCTGTATATATTGCAAATGTCCTGCGCCCCAAGTGCTTCTCCATTCCGTAGTGCCTCATGCGTCTGCATTTCAAATTCAGCAAACATCGTCTGTCTGAACAAAGTTCCCTTGAACTGCTCAAGGAAATGATTAAGCAGATACTTTCTTTCCCTATTGTCCGTACACTTCTCAAGAAGACTTCTCATAAGCAGTACTTCATTACATGTAGAGGCCACTTCTGCAACAAATATACTGTATCCTGCATATACATGCGGCTGCTTCTTATTAGAATGATATGTATGTATTGCATGCCCCATCTCATGTGCCAGCGTGAATACATCATCAAGTCTGTCCGAATAATTAAGGCTTACGTAAGGATGTGTCCCATACTCTCCCCATGAATACGCACCGCTGCGCTTGCCCTGATTCTCCCTTACATCAATCCATCCACCGTCAAAGCCTTCACGGAGTATCCTGCCGTAATGCTCTCCGAGCGGTCTCATTCCTTCAAGCACCATCTCCTTGGCTTCATCATAGCCCACCTTCATACTGTAATCCGGAACCATAGGTGCATAAACATCATACATATGAAGCTCATCAACTCCGAGTGCCCGCTTACGCAGCCTTACATATCTGTGCATAAGCTCCATCCGCCTGTTCACTGTATCTATGAGATTTGTGTATACATTAACAGGTATATTATTCTGTGAAAGATACATCTCAAGAGATGAACCGTAATTACGCACTCCCGCATAGAATCCCGCCTGCTTAAGATTGGCTGTATATGCCGCCGCAAGCATATTAATATGCCCGGCATATTCCCTGTACAGGCTCTCAAACGCTTCTTTCCTTACACGCCTGTCGCTGCTCTCCATAAATCTCCCATATACGCCATTGGTAAGAGACGCACTTTTTCCGTTCTCGTCCGTGATATCTGCGAACCTGATATCTGAATTGTTGAATTGTGAAAATATATCCTTAGGCGCACTCTGCATAACCGACGCCTGTGCAAGCAGCTGTTCTTTGTCTGCTGAGAGTGTATGCGGCTTCTCCAGAAGGATATCCTCTATCATATGCGTATAATGCCCCAAATTTCCATTCATCCAGCCGCGCAGGATATTCTCGTCAATTGCCAGAATCTCCGGTTCAATAAATGAATATTCAGAAGCAAACTTAACTACCAGCGATTGCGCTTTCTGCGCCATTCCCTGACTCGCAGCATCTGACATATCTTCATAAAGCCTCATGTATGCATATACATATATCTTCTCTGCTTTCTCATCAAGTTCATCATATATCTTTATTGCGTCAAGGAGCGTCTGCGCTGAATCAGCGAGACGCCCTCTGTATTGAAGTCCTTTATTTAATTCATCCGCAAAGCAGTCATAATCAGACTGCCACGCAGCATCATCTTCGTATATATCCTCAATGCTCCACTTGTCTGTCTTAGCAACGTCACATCTTAACATACTGCTCTCCTTACATACTATGAATCAAGCTCCGGGCCATATACAGTCGCTGTTATTGCAAGTGCGCCATGTCCTATATGACATGCAACACTGAGTGACAGCGGATCCATATGTAAATCATATTCAGGAAATGCTTCCCTTATCTCTTTTTCCCACACGGCTGCCTCTTCAGGATTACCTGTATATGCTGCACCTATATGAATTCTCTTATTGCCTGCCGCATCTGCAAATCTTGTCTCAAGGTCATGTTTAATGGCGCTAATCATCGTCTTCTTAGCTGCCTGCTTGCCGCGGCACTTTGCAAATGCATCAAGCTTCTCACCCTGTATCTGCAGTACCGGATTAAGCTTAAGTATTGTACCGATTGCAGCCGCTGCAGGTGTTATTCTTCCACCCTTCTTAAGATACTTAAGTGTATCAAGTGTTATATAAATACTCGACTCCATCTTAGACTCTTCAAGCAGCTGCTTAATCTCCGCCGCACTGCGTCCCTGTGCCACATACTGCTTCGCATCAAGAACCGACTGTCTCATCGTAACAGATATTCTCTGATTATTGACAACCTGTATTCTTCCATCGTAATCCTCTGCAAGCATTGTTGCTGTCTGGCAGAAGCTGCTGAGACCGCTCGACATAGGTATAAATACAATTTCATCATACTCCTTAAGAAGTTTCTCCCATGCATCAATGCATTCTCCGGGAGACGGCATTGATGTTGATATCTCCGAATCCTCAACCAGATGCTTATAGAATTCCTCCTGTGTAAGATTTATATCTTCAAGATACATCTGGCCGTTAATAAAAAACGGCATCGGTATTACACTAACTCCAAGTTCTTTTGCTTCTATCTGCGTAATTCCGCTATTGCTGTCCGTAAGTACTGCTACCCTGCCCATTTACATACGCTCCTCTACAAATAATAGTTAATTATACATTCAAATATGGCAAATAGCAATGTTGTAATGAATACCCTGTTTCGTGGCATTACAATTTACATATTGCAATATTTCATACTTAAAGATACATACTGAGAAATTATACATAACTCATTGGTTGATTAAACATTCGATATCCTATAAAATAATACATAAGTTTTGTTATCAAAACGCAACTATTTTCAATTATGAGAGGAGAATAAGAATCATGGGATTTCTTACAGGTAAGACAGCCATTATCACAGGTGGAGGACGCGCCGTATTAAGTAACGGAAGCTGCGGTTCTATCGGCTATGGTATTGCAACTGCTTATGCAAAGGAAGGGGCTAACCTTGTCATAACAGGACGTAACGTGCAGAAGCTTGAGGATGCCAAAGAAGAACTTGAGCGCCTTTACGGCATCAGGGTTCTTCCTGTCCAGGCTGATGTAAGCGCAGGTGCCGACAATGAGGCTGCCGTTCAGAACGTAGTTAAGCAGGCAGTTGATACATTTGGGAGAATTGATGTACTTATCAATAATGCACAGGCCTCTGCTTCAGGTGTAACTCTTGCAGACCACACAACAGAGCAGTTTGACCTTGCCGTATATTCAGGTCTTTATGCTGCATTCTACTACATGAAGGCATGTTATCCATATCTTAAGGAGACTAAGGGAACAGTAATTAACTTTGCGTCGGGTGCCGGACTTTTCGGCAACTTCGGACAGTGTGCATACGCTGCTGCCAAGGAAGGTATCCGTGGGCTTACAAGAGTTGCGGCTACAGAATGGGGTCCTGACGGAATCAATGTCAATATCGTATGCCCTCTTGCATGGACTGCCCAGCTTGAGAAGTTCCAGCAGGCTTATCCTGATGCATTCAAGGCTAATGTTAAGATGCCGCCTGCCGGACATTACGGCAACGTAGAGACTGAGATAGGACGTGCATGCGTACAGCTTGCATCTCCTGACTTCAAGTATATGAGCGGTGAGACAATAACACTGGAGGGTGGAATGGGACTTCGTCCTTAAGCTCCGGCAATGCCGCATAATCACATAATTTACGGAGATTAGGTTACCATATGTCTGATAATATTTTTACAATAAAAGCATACAACAGCTTAACCACGGATGTTCTTGAATGTATTGAGAGCCTTAATTCCTGCATGCCTGAATACGAACTTTATTATGAAGATGAGGTTCAGGCTGATGCTGACGTTTTCTTTGCTGCCTGGGATGGCAGCCGTCTAATAGGCTTTCTTTCATTCATCTATGTCCCGGGATGTGATGAAGCTGAGATTACTGCACTTGTAGCTCCTGATATGCGCAGCAGGGGTGTGTTTGGCTTACTGCTTAATGAAGCGCGGCGTTCGGCCGCGCTTCTTAACATAAGCCATTTTTATTACGCACCTGTCCACACATCAGACAATACACCGGATACAGCATCCAATCCTTCACCTGCATACTCACATTCTGAGTATCTTCTGAAGCTCGACTGTAATAATTATCCGGCAGGGAATTCCGATAATGATTCCGGCTCTGCTTTATATGGGGGACTTCCGGTTCCTTTGCAGGAACAGCTTGCGGCTGCCAACCTTTTTTTCCATGAAGATGAAGAAGATGAATCAGTGTTCTGCTGTATAACTGATTCCGAAGATAATATCCTGTCATCCTGCTTCCTTGATGATGAGAATTCCTACATATGCATCTGGGGTGTTGAGACAGACGCACATCACCGCCGTAAGGGGCTTGCATTGCTTCTTATGCAGTGTATCATAGCTGCCGCATTAACAACTTCCAATGATAACAATATACCTGCGCCTGTATTCATGCTTCAGGTATCAGGAAGGAACACGGCTGCACTGAATCTGTATAAAAAATGCGGCTTCCTTACAGAAAGCCGCATTGATTATTATTCGCTCCATTCATAATTACGCAGATGCCCATGAAGCCTCATATCCGCAAAATCATGCTGTCTTAAAGCTTCATACAGAACTATTGCAACCGAATTGGACAGATTCAATGAGCGTATGTCGCCTATCATAGGTATTCTTATTGCAGTATCCGGATGCTGCACAAGTATATCTTCCGGTATTCCTGCACTTTCCTTACCAAACATAATATAGCAGTCATCTTCATAGCGCACATCACAGTAGGTATGTGGTGCCTTCGTTGTTGCCATATATATCTTGGCTCCGGGATTCTTCTCAAGAAAATCTTCATAGTTATCATACACTGTTACATCAAGCTTGTCCCAGTAATCAAGTCCCGCCCTCTTCACCATCTTTTCATTGATATGAAATCCAAGCGGTTCTATGAGATGCAGCCTTGCTCCTGCTGCCACACATGTACGTCCGATATTACCGGTATTAGCAGGCATCTCCGGTTCATGCAGTACTATATTTATCATTCTTCCTCACCTTTTATCGCAATATCAACTTCAACGAATGTCTCTCCGTCTGAGAGCAGAGGCACACATACATCTTTCGTATAAGCGGTACTAACACTGAATGAACCATGACAGAATGTAGGGGGTGTAATATCCACAGCAATTCCCTTCGTTGAAAGAATTGTCGCGGCATTACCCATAATCATGTTGGTAAGCTCACTTATGGCACTTACCGCAAGTTCATTCATCTCTGTAATCTCCATCATCGCCATCCGGCTTACGACCGACAGTGCATTCTTCTCATTGAACACAAGCATTACCTGTCCTCTGAGCTCGCCCGTAAGTCCGATCATTATCATTACAGTATCCTCTTTAAAATCTCCGCCTTTTACGTATGGCTTACCTACTTTAAGTTCGCACTGGCATACATCTCTTATCACGCTCGATGATGCCATAAGAAATGGGTTAATAAGGTTTACATTAAAATCCGCCATAGTATCTCCCTCCACGAATACAGGAACCTCATCAAACTCATCATTCGGCCTGAAGTTTATTAATAAATCTCTGTAATCGCTCTAATCCCTTTTTCAAATCAGTAAGTGAATATGCATAAGATATTCTCAGGAAGCCCTCTCCGCAGTCACCGAATGCCGTTCCCGGAACTACAGCAAGCTTCTCCTCTCTAAGCAGCCTGCTGGCGAATTCATCTGATGAAAGTCCGAACTTCTTAATTGATGGGAATACATAAAATGCTCCAAACGGTTCAAAGCATTCAAGTCCCATTCCTCTTAATGCATCTATCAAAAATCTTCTTCTCTGGTCATATGCTTCTACCATCTTTGCGACTTCATCATCGCAGTTCTTAAGTGCTTCGACAGCAGCGAACTGACTGTTGGTAGGTGCACACATAATTGCGAACTGATGAAGCTTAATCATCTGGTCCATAATCATCTTAGGTGCTATAGCATACCCCAGTCTCCATCCTGTCATTGCAAATGCTTTTGAAAAGCCGTTAATCGTGACAGTTCTGTCATGCATCCCCGGAAGGCTTGCTATCGATACATGCCTGCCCTTATATGTCAGCTCCGCATATATCTCATCAGAGATAACGTACAGGTCATGCTCTATAATAACCGGTACAAGCTCCTCAAGTTCTTTCTTAGTCATAATTCCACCCGTCGGATTATTCGGGAACGGAAGCACCAGAATCTTAGTCTTGTCTGTTATACTCTCTTCAAGCTCCTTTCTGGTAAGCTTGAACTCATTCTCTTCCTTGAGATTAATTATTACCGGCTTGGCATCTGCCATAACCGCACATGGCAGATACGATACATAGCTTGGCTGTGGAATAAGCACTTCATCTCCCGGATCTACCATTGCACGAAGTGCAAGGTCTATTGCCTCGCTTCCACCGACTGTTACCATAATCTCATGAACAGCATCATAATGCAGGTCATATTTTCTTGAGATATAATTGCCAATCTCAATACGCAGTTCCTTAAGGCCCGCATTAGCAGTATAGAACGTTCTTCCTCTCTCGAGTGAATATATGCCCTCTTCCCTTACGCTCCACGGAGTGTCAAAATCAGGCTCACCAACACCAAGCGAGATAGCATCTTTCATCTCATGAACAATATCAAAAAACTTACGGATACCGGATGGTTGGATCGTTGTGATTGTTTTGCTTAACGGATTCCTCATATTACATCTCTATCCTTTCGTCTTTTGCCTGTTCTGCCATAA
>ERZ780198.3653-NODE-3653-length-10300-cov-6.438360_pt1 | contig 10300 bp, 15 predicted proteins | sample MGYA00510979_ERZ780198 | MGnify/ENA primary metagenome ERZ780198 (study PRJEB29588, sample SAMEA2158039) | human gut metagenome | biome: human gut; feature: human-associated habitat; material: faeces | place: Denmark | collected 2008/2010 ...
CCCCAGCCGTAGCACAGAAGAGTGCCGCAAAGAACCTCGCCGCGCCAGATGCGGTTCGGCTCCCGGCCTGCGGCACTGTGCATCAGGATGGCAGGCGTGCGGGAGAAATATTTCTGGTCGGCGTGCCCGCCAAGCCATGCTTCAATGCCCTGCAGCGTATCCGGCAGGGTGGTGACCACGGGACCCTTGCCCGGTTCGATCAGAATGCCTTTCATGCGTTATCCTCCTTCGTGTACCCATGCCTGAGGCAGAGCTTTTCCAGCTCGTTGTAATAGATGCCCTGCGAGATTTCGACGCTGGAGAGGTACTCCCGCTGGAATGCATCGGACAGGGCGGAAAGAACTTCCAGCGCCGCCAAAGCCCTGCCAAGGGCGGACGCGATGCTGTCCAGAACGCCGGTGTTGCAGTCCCGGCGGAAGACCCTGTCGGAACAGTAATAGCGGTCGGGCCGGAGCTTGCCGTCGGCAAAGCCCTGCTCCAGTGTGGAAGTACCGGTGGAGATGTCGGCTGCTGCTTTGTTCAGGGCAGCAAGCTGCTCGTAGATCAGCGCGGACTGCCATTCGGGCACGTTTTTGATGTGCTCCAACAGCGCGTTTTTGTTTTTTGCGTTCATTTTCTTGTAAAAACCTCCGATTTTATGGTATGATCGGGGTGATGGGGCTTGCAAACTCATCACCCTTTTGGCTCGTCGGTGTTGGCGCACCGGCGGGCTTTTTGTTTGCCTGCATTTTCTGCAGCATGTATTTGCCGTAGCTCAGGCCGGCTTCTTCTGCAGCGCGGACCTCGGCGTGAAGGGCAAGGCTGCTGCGCTCAGCGGCAAGCCCCTGACGCTGGGCCTGCAGTTCTTCATTGCGCCGGCGATCCCATTCAAGGCTCTGAGCGTTTGCGTGCTTTTTGCCGCATTCGGGGCAGCGCTGAGCGGAGCGTCCGACATTGTTAAGTACCTTGCCGCAGTCCACGCAGATACGGGTGTAGGTCTTGAAGTCGCTCATGCTCAGCCTGCCTTCCTTCCGCTCTTTACGGTGTTCCGGGGCTGCTGGTGCACCTTGCGGCGCTCCTGCTGCTCCCGGTCATGGGCGGCAAAGCCCAGCCGGGCAAAGAACACCGCCAGCAGGATCAGCACCATTGCCGTGATGAACGCGCCGTCCGAAACGGTGCCGCCGGTCTGGAAGCTGCCCTCAAGCCCCATGCCGTACAGCAGGCCCACGGCCCCGCTGGCCACGGCCAGCCAGTACCACACGCCGGATTTGATCTTCATACGGATTCTCCTTTCTCGACACGCGGGAAGAAATACTCCCCGATTTCATTCTGCCGGATACCCAGCAGCTCACACATTGCAGTGATCTCCGTGGTTGTCCACGGGTTGTGTCCGTGCATCCTGCCGCTCATGGTGTCCCGGCCAATGCCGATGTACTCGGCCACTTCCTGATCGCGGTAGCCGCAGCTGTGGAACCGTCCCCGCAGCTTCCAGTACGGGATCTGCTTGAAAGTGCCGCGAATGGTTGATGTGTTCAACATTTTATTCCTCCTTCTTGGCGGGCAGCACGGTGCCGATAACTGCGTTCATGATCTCGTCGAAGCCGGGCAGGCCAAAGGCGATGATGCTCAGCTGGTCGATGCGGCTGTCCAGATCGGCTTGTGCCTTGGCCACAAGGCCTTCGGCCTGCCGCAGGCTGTCGCAGATCTTGCCGTAATCGGTCTTGGCCTGCATATACCGGGCTTTGTAGTTGTCGCGGTGCTTGATGAAGTCGTTGCGCAGGCTGATGACGTCGGCCAGCTGCTGTTTTGCGGTGCCCACCGCCTGAATGGCGGCGTTCAGCCGGGTGTTGGTGGCTTCCAGCTGCTCGATGTGCTGCTGTGCCTGAAAGCTCTCGTAAGCACCGTTCTTGCGGATGGCGGGCAGCACCTCGCTGGTCACCCAGCGCTTGAAAGCCTTGGCCTTGGGCATCTTGCTGCTCAGGATCAGGCTGTACAGACCGGACTCGTTGATAATGAGCATTTCCTGCTCACCGGAGGGGGTGTCCATTTTAGACATCCCTCTATCCTCAGGGTCTACTTTGTCGCGGACAGCTTTGGTGGGTTCCTTGTACCCCAGCGCCACGGCAACGTCCTTGCCGACGAGCCACGGTGTGCCGTCGATCTCGACGGTGCGCACCTGCCCGAACTCGGGATTAGTGAATGTGGTCAAGTCGTTCATGGTGAATATGTACCTCCTTATTTTCGATGTGTTTTGATATAACGTTCGATTCTTTCGCACACACGGCAGACTGCTGTATAAAATTTGACTTTCTGCTCAGTGACGAGTATTTTAATAATCAGAATAAGTTTGTCCATAGAACCTCCCAAAGAAAGGAATGATAAGATGAGTGATGAGAAGAATAGCGGCAACACCTTTAACATCAATGCCGTACCAAGTTGCATTGACGAACCTGTAAAGGCTGTTCTGAACCCTGGCGCTAATCAGATTGGAACTCTTTTTGGAGATCTTCTTGCAATGGCAACAAGCAAAATCCATTTTTCAGCAGAAAAGATGAGGCTGCAACAAGCACATGATTTAGAAGAGTTTAAAAAATCACTGAGTGACAAGTTGAATGCAAAACCAGCAGAATGCTTGGTTGAACCTCGTATGCAGGTGGTTGGCCCCGCTGTCGAAAATGCAAAATTTTGCATGGACGAGCCACAAATCCGAAAGATGTTTCAAAATCTGCTTGCAAATTCTGCCGATATAAGATATCAAAGTCAGGTGCATCCTTCCTTTTCGGCTATGATTGCGCAGATGTCTCCTTTGGACGCTGAAAATTTGGAACTGTTCAAAGGCGGTCGAACTCTTCCGATTGCAAGGTATAAATACACTCTGGAGAACGACGGCGAAAGAGCTGCGTTTACAAATTGCTTTTTAAAGAACCCTAAGATGATTCATGCCACAGACATCGACCTTCAAGCCACATCTTTAAGTTCATTGGAACGACAAGGGTTGATAGAAATTCGCTATGACTGTTGGCTGTTGGATGAGAAATTGTATGACGTATTTATCAAAAATGAACTGAGAGATATGTTGGAAAGCGAGTTGCTCCAAATGAAAGCCTGCAAAGCAAAGATCAATGACAGAAAAGTGCAATCACTGGACTTTGATAAGGGAATTGTCCGGTTGACACCGCTTGGAAAAACTTTTGTTAGTGTTTGCTTCGATATCTGATCTTTGGTTGAGCACTTAGCTAAGAATTTCAGCCCAGCGTTCCTCTTCCGCAGGTTCGCTGGGCTTTTTGTGGTTGTCCATGTGGTTCACCTCCTTGTGTGCACCTCGCTCCTGCGGTAAAATGGAGAAAACAGGAAGGACGTGCATGATATGTGGAATAAAATGGTTGAGTGGCTGAATGTGCGGGACAATGTGACTTTCTTAATCGCAGTAGCCAGTTTTGCTTTGTCGATCTGGAACTTTGCATCGGATAAGATCAAAAATCGAAAAAATCTCATCGTCGTAGTTCAGAACGTTTTCTGTTTGGGGCCCAGTCCTGAAAAGGAATACACAGAGGTCCTCAATATCTGCTTTATCAATAAGTCCAGAGAAGCAATTACCTTAAGCCGACTCGAACTTTCTTCTGAACTGGGTGAGTGCGTATTCGGCGAGTATCGTCTGAAGCTTCTGACAAACAGCCGGAAGCACGGGAACAAAGAAGTAAGTCGGTCAGAGTGGTATTCCGATATTTTCCCGATTAAAGTTGAAGGCCTCGGATATGAGCACATGGTCTTATCTTCAACTGGGGGCACAAAACACATTGCAGAGAATGCGCCCTATAAGCTGAAAGTTTTCAGCAATAAAGGAATCATCACAAAAACTTTTACCAGTGATTTTTCCAACGCTGGAATGCTGTCACAATGCCGAGAACCAGACTCGCACACAGAAGCACTTGAGTGAGTTCGTTTTGCGTCATCTTCTTCACCTCCTTTGAATAAACTTGCAAAAATGCGAGTTTCACAGCAAAAAAATAGACTTGCACTCGTTGGCGGTCAGATTCAATGTTGCCGCGATATCGTGCATCTCACCGACCGTGAATTTCAGTCCGTCCGATGCAAGTTTTCGCGATAAAGTGCTAGAATCCATGCCGATTTTATGCGCAAGTTCCTGCTGGGTCATGCTGCGCTCTTTAAGCTTTCCACGCAGCAGATTCATGTTGGTAGACATTGCTTCTTCACCTCCTTTACATTCTCGCAATTATGCGAGCTTCTGCACATAGGATAGCACTCGCAGAAATGAAAGTCAATAGAATACTCGCATTTTTGCAAAATAATTTCTTGAAATTGCATTTAACTATTGCAATTTTGCGACTTTTCGTGTATCCTCTTATCAAGAGGTGATAAAAATGACCACCGGTGAAAGAATGAAGCAACGCAGAAAAGAGATCGGATTGTCAGCAGAAAAGGTTGCTGAGCGTCTTGGCGTTTCTCCGGCTACAATCTATAGGTATGAAAAGGGCGATATTGAAAAAGTCCCTGTAGATATCTTTGCGGAACTTGCAAAGATATTGCAGACCACCCCCGCCTACCTGATGGGCTGGGAAGAGAAACCGGAACCGAAGAAGCCCACCATCCCCCCGGGCTTTGAGCCGATGCCAAAGATGAAGAAGATCCCGCTGATTGGCAGCATTGCCTGTGGGGAACCGATCACGGCCATTCAGAACCGTGAAGGGGAAATCGATGCCCCAGAGAATATGCAGTGCGATTTTGCTTTGCGGTGCAAAGGGGATAGCATGATCGGCGCAGGCATCCACGACGGGGATGCTGTTTACATCCGCATTCAGCCGGAGGTGGAAAACGGCCAGATTGCAGCGGTGCGCATTGGGGATGAAGCGACGCTGAAAAGGGTGTATCTCCACAAAGACTATATTGAACTAAGGCCTGAAAATCCCGACTATGAAAGCATCATCCGCCGCCGCGAGGAGATGAACGATGTGCACATTGAGGGTAGGGCTGTAGGGTATACGCACTGGTTTGGATAACATTGGAGTGCCGGAAGGTGTTCCGATAAAGGATGATACTATGGGATTTCTGAATTGGATGAAAAAAGCCACAAAGGTTATTGGAAAGATGGCAGAAGAAGCTGCCGAAGAACCGCTTGAAGAGAAAAGCAATGCAAAGTGCTCTCAAGTTCCAAATCCTAACCACGACCCGTATCTTGAGAAATGGAATAACCGGAAGCCATCAAGAATTATAAATCTTGAAATGCCGGAGCTGACCTTCCAGACTCGATATGATTTTTCAAAAGTTCGTGGCTTTGACTTTGGAATGGAGAATAACCGGATTTCTATCTTTATCGATGGGAAAAATCAAAAAATTGCAAAAGAAGATATTTTGAAGCTAAACGCTTTTCTCTCACAAGGCTACAAAAAAGAAACAGATGTTCCGGAATTTCATATCGAAGCAGATAGTATTCGCTTTGAACCTTCTGAACGTGGGGGCGATGACTACACCCGATTATTTATGATGCCGCCAACTCCTACAGGGAAGAAGCCAAAGTATCCATTGAAGATGAGCTTTTGCTTAATGTCTCACGATGAACAGTGGAAGGTATCAAGTGGGAAAGGCAAGGAAATTTTTGGGCATATTTATTATTTGCAGGACGGTAATGTTGGTAAGGCAGAAGTGATTTGCTGGAAGCATCAGGGAAAGAAATCGTCTTACTTTGTATTCCATATCAGGCGTGGCAAAGAGGGACTCTATTTGTCAAAAACAGAAAAACACCTTGACGTTTATAAGGATAATTAACAAAGAAAAAGCCCCCGGTGCTGCGAACACCGAGGGCACAGAAGGAGAAAATACGGGATGACAAAAGATACCGAAAAGGTCTTGCTGAAACTTTATCGTGCATACACGGAGCGCCGCAAAACCTTGCCGAAGTCTCAGGCAAAATACTTTGCATCAGAAGATGTGTCGGCTGCATTGCCGGGGATCCCGTGGGATGACGTGAGAGAGGCGCTTGCGGAACTGCGTGATGATGGCTATATCGACCTTTACATGATGGGTGCCTGCGATCTGTTTCCGAAGGCTATCGAGTACGGCGAAACGGCTGTCGAACGCGGCATTGACAAGGCGCTGGATGTGTGGAGTAAACTCCATTAACCGAGTTTCAGTTTGTCCACCGAAATGTTCAGCGTCATATCTGCGAGGGGATGGCCCGCATCGCACTGGATGGAGAAGCCTTTGACGCGATGGACTTCAACACCGTTCAACTTCATTTTGAAGTCTTTTTCGTCAAGATAAAGTTCGACGGCATTCTGACGCTCTGACATGATAGCACCTTTCTTTCTGTGTATGAATGAAAAGATTCGTTCACATTCATTATACATCAAAATTATGCTAAAGTATAGCATAATTTTGATTTGCACAAACAAATAAAAAAACCTCCCCCGGTGTTACCAGCACCGAAGGAGGTTTCCGAACCGCTTGCCCGAAGGCGTCACGGCTCTGTACAGTAGATTTTGGCGAACCTCTGCACAGACTATGATACCACCTCCGGGCAGGCTTGTCAAAGTGTACCCTTGTGTATGGAGGTGGATTTTATGAAAAAACGGATCAACACGGCGTTTTGGGTCGAGAAGGAAAAGCGCTGGTGCATCGCGGTGCAGAAGAACGGCACCCGCAAACGGTTTTACAGCAGCACGCCGGGCCGAACAGGACAACGGGAAGCAAACGCAAAAGCGGATGCATGGCTTGATGACAGCATCCGGGACGGCAGGAAGAAGGTGGCCACGCTCTATGCCGAGTGGGTGGAAGAGCTGAAGCTGACCTGCGGCACGTCCTATGTGATCCAGTGCAACAAATACGGCGAATACTACATTCTCCCGGTGTGTGGGAACATCCGCATCGACGAGCTGACCGAGGGCGATCTGCAAAAGGCAATTGACATGTCTTTCAAAAAGCGCTGCCTCAAAAAAGGGGGAAAGCGCACGAGTGACAAACCTCTGAGCCGCAAAACCCTTATGACGATCCGCTCAACAGAAATCAGCTTTGTGAAATGGTGCCGCCGGAACAAGTACAGCGCTCTGTTTCCTGAGCTGTCGATCCCGAAGAATGCCCGGATGGGGAAGAAGAATATTTTACAGCCATCTGCATTGAAAATCCTGTTTGACGTGGATAGCCGCCTTTACTATGGAAAGCGAGTCTTTGACGAATATATTTATGCCTATCGTTTTACGGTGGCTACAGGTGTACGCCCGGGGGAGCTTGTGGGGCTCTGGTACGGCGACATTAAGGGGAACACCGTCAATCTGCGCCGCAGCATCAACCGGATGGATGAAGAAACCACCGGAAAGAATGAAAACGCTATTCGTTCGTTCGACATGGGGAAGGAAGCCCGTGAGGCATACGAAGCGCAGGTGGCCTTGCTGAAGGCTTCCGGTATCCCGCTGAACTATACCACCCCTTTGTTCCAGATCCCGAACCAGAGGGCTTTATTCAAGCGCTGGAAGAAGTACCAGAAGGATAACGGAATTGAGCCACAGGTTACGCTGTATGAGATGCGGCATACGTTCGTCAGCGTCGAGTCCGGCGTGCTGACCGACAGCCAACTGAAAATGCTGGTAGGCCACAGCAAGAACATGGATACCGCAGGGGTTTACCGCCACGAGCTGGACGGCCAGCGTGAAGATTTGGCGGCTGCGACCACCGCTGCATTCAGGAAGGCTCAAGGGTGATTCGGGTAACACTTTTGGTAACAGTCTTTTTTCTAAATGTCAAAAAACGAATTGGGCATAAGCCAACAAAGCTGCATTATTCCTTCGTTCTTTCGTGAGTTTATGGTGCGTCTTTGACGATAGCACATCAATTTTAATTGTTCGACCCCCACTACCCGCACTAAAAAGCACGCTGATACGTTTGTATTGGCGTGCTTTTTCTTTGCACCATTTTGCGGGCAGCGTTGGGTTTTGCGCTGTATTTTTTTTTGAAAACACCAAAATATAAACAAAAAATCCTACGGACATTGCGATTTTCAACGCAAATCCGTAGGATTTTTGGAGCTACTGACCTGATTCGAACAGGCGACCTGCTCATTACGAGTGAGCTGCTCTACCAGCTGAGCCACAGTAGCACACAGGCCTGATAACGGAAAATATTTTATCATACTTCCGGAATACTGTCAAGGCCGGATTTTTGCGCCTGCAATGGTGCGAAAGATGCATTTGATAAAATAAAACTGCCCTTCGAGAAAAACTCAAAGAGCAGCCATGGCATAAAGTGAAAAATTACTTGAACAGCTTGCGGCCGATCCAGATGCAGACGCAGGCACCCACAACGGACACGAGGATCTCGCCCACGATGCCAGTAGCACTCAGGCCGACCAGACCGAACAGGATGCTGCCCACAAAGCCGCCCAGAATGCCCAGCACAATGTTGCGCAGGGTGGAAGTTTCGCTGCCCATGATGCGGCCCGCAATGTAACCGGCCAGTGCACCGACCAGCAGACTGAAGATGAAACCTAACATATCAATACCTCCTGAAATTTATGATCCTGCCGTCTGTGCACCGAATTGCTCCTGCGCATAGCGGCAGATGGCCTTCAAACAACAGTGTTCGCATTCCGGTTTGCGCGCATTGCACACAGCCCGGCCATGCATCACAAAACGATGGCACAGATCGCTGCCTTCCTCGGGCGGGATGATCTTCCACAGGGCCATTTCTACTTTCTGCGGCTCCTTGATGCCGTCCACAAGGCCGATCCTGTTGCACAGCCGGATGCAGTGGGTATCTGTCACGATGGCTGGCTTGCCGAACACATCGCCCATGATGAGGTTTGCGCTCTTGCGGCCCACGCCGGGCAGAGCCAGCAGTTCTTCAAAAGTGGCGGGGACCTGACAATCGTATTTGTCCCGCAGCATCCGCATACAGGCGGAGATATCCCGCGCTTTGGAGTGCCCAAGGCCGCAGGGTTTCACAATGGCTTCGATGTCCTCCGGCTCTGCGGCAGCCAGTGCGGCTACACTGGGGTACTTGGCGAACAGGTCCTCGACCACGATATTCACGCGGGCATCCGTACACTGCGCGGCCAGCCGGACACTGACAAGCAGCTGCCATGCATGGGCGTAGTCCAAGGTGCATCCGGCATCCGGATACTCTTTTTTCAGACGGTCAATGACCTCCAATGCCAGAGCCTTCCTGGCGGTAAGATCCTCCGGCACTTTTTGGCGAACAGACATTGTTCCACCTCCTTTGACAAAAAGCTAAGATGATAATACCATGTTTTGCATTTTTTGTAAACTGCAGCCGGGGATTATCTGAGAATGATTTTCAGATAAAGTATTGCTCTCGCCGCATAAATGCGATATACTATAGAAAAAACCGGGTTCTTTGCCCGGTATGGGAGGAGGGAACACGATGAACGAACCATTGGCGCAGCGCCTGCGGCCCAAAACTCTGGCAGACGTCTGCGGCCAGCAGCATCTGCTGGCACCGGACAGGGTGTTCCGCCGTACCATCGAGAGCGGGCGTATCCCCAATATGATCTTCTATGGCCCATCCGGCACGGGCAAGACCACCGTGGCCCGCATCATTGCAGAAAACAGCGGTATGACGCTGCACAAGCTGAACGGCACATCCTGCGGCACAGGGGATATCAAGGCGGTGCTCAAGGACATCGGTACGCTGGCGGGAGCGGGCGGCATCCTGCTGTATCTGGACGAGATCCAGTATCTGAACAAAAAGCAGCAGCAGAGCCTGCTGGAATGCATTGAGGACGGCTCGGTGACGCTGATTGCATCCACCACCGAAAATCCGTACTTCTACATTTATAATGCGCTGCTGTCCCGATGCACGGTGTTCGAGTTCAAGGCCCTGTCTGCAGCGGATGTGGAGCGCGGTCTGCACAATGCGGTGCAGAAGCTCTCGGGAGACGGGGAACCGGAGCTTGATATGGACGAGGATGCCTGTGCCTACCTTGCAGAGAGCGCAGGCGGCGATCTGCGCAAAGCACTGGGCTGTCTGGATTTTGCGGTAACGGCGGCGCCCATCGAGGACGGAAAAAAGCATATCACACTGGAGATGATCCGCCAGGTCACCCGCCGCACAGCCATGCGCTACGACCGGGAGGGCGACGACCACTATGATATCGTGTCAGCCTACCAGAAGTCCATGCGCGGCTCCGACCCGGATGCAGCTTTGCACTATCTGGCCCGTCTGCTGGAAGCAGGCGATCTGCCCTCGGCCTGCCGCCGTCTGATGGTGTGTGCCTGTGAGGATGTGGGCCTTGCCTACCCGCAGATCATTCCCATCGTGAAGGCAGCGGTGGATGCCGCCAATATGGTGGGCC
>ERZ780198.3655-NODE-3655-length-10293-cov-4.919125_pt1 | contig 10293 bp, 8 predicted proteins | sample MGYA00510979_ERZ780198 | MGnify/ENA primary metagenome ERZ780198 (study PRJEB29588, sample SAMEA2158039) | human gut metagenome | biome: human gut; feature: human-associated habitat; material: faeces | place: Denmark | collected 2008/2010 ...
CGCCGCCGTGCTTTGCGGCAGTCTCGCGCGCAAGGCCGGTGAAGCTCAGAACTTCCGCGTAGAGCGAGAGACGATCCCCGCAGACGCGGCAGAGCTCGCGCTCGGCCTCGTGGCTGTACTGCTCGGGGACGATCATCAGGGCGCGGCCATGCGCAGAGGCCATATCGCGCTTTATTTCGTTTATGATGGCCGCCGTCTTGCCGGCACCGGCCTTGCCGATCATCAGTCTGAGCAAATGTCCGTCCTCCTGTTCACGGTTTTCCTAATGGATAAGCAGATGTATGAAAATTATTCTTGTGACATTTTATCAAAATCTGCCGCGGCTTACAAGCCGAATGCTAAAAATAGGCTAAAATTTGAGTTTTTTATTGATAAGTTCAAAGAAATGTGTTATCGTACCTAATCATACAAGAATAAAGAAAGGAGTGTTTTTCTTGAAGCTTTCATCAAAAATGGAACTCTGCGGCCTTTCCCCCATGCGTAAATTCGCAAGCTATGCGACAAAGGCCGAAGAACGTGGTATTAAAATTTATCATCTGAACATCGGCCAGCCCGACGTTAAAACGCCTGACGTATTTTTCAAAGCGCTCCGAGATTTCACCGAGCCCGTGCTCGCCTACGCGCCGTCTGTCGGCATGCCCAAGTTCCTTGACGCGGTGCAGCATTACTACTCCCGCATAGGCGTGGAGCTTGAGCACAGCGATATTCTGCCCACCGCCGGCGGCAGCGAGGCTCTGCAGCTGACGATGGCCTGCCTGCTCGACGACGGCGACGAGATCATCATCCCGGAACCTTTCTATCCGAACTACCATACCTCCGTCACCCTCGCGGGCGCGACCATCTGCCCCGTGCCGACCGACCCCGAGGAGGGCTATTTCTACGCCGACCGCGAGAGGATCGAGGCGCGCATAAACGAGCACACCCGCGCCATAATGATAACGAACCCCGGCAACCCGACCGGCAACGTGCTCACTCCGGAGCAGCTGCACCTGATGCTCGACATTGCGAAGGAGCATGACCTCTTCATCGTCTGCGATGAGGTGTACAGAGAGTTCACCTACGGCGGCGAGCACCTCACAAGCGCCTTGCAGTACAAGGGCTATGAGCAGAACGTCATCGTTATCGACTCGATATCCAAGCGCTTCTCCGCATGCGGCGCGCGCGTCGGCATGGTCATCTCGAAGAACAAGGAGTTCATGGCGCAGGCGCTCAAATGGTGCCAGTGCCGCCTGTGCTCGGCAACAGTCGAGCAGGTCGCCGCGGCTGAACTCTACACGCTCGACCCCAGCTACTTCGACGCTGTGCGCGATGAGTACCGCCACCGCCGCGACACGCTTGTCTCCAAGCTGCACGAGATCCCCGGCGTCATCTGCGAGTGCCCGCGCGGTGCGTTTTATCTCATGGCCGCGCTGCCGGTCGACGATGCCGACAAGTTCCAGCAATGGCTGCTCGAGGAATTCAGCGACAACGGCGAGACCGTGATGATGGCCCCGGGAGGCTCGATGTACGCGACGCCCGGGAAGGGCAAAAACGAAGTCCGCATGGCCTACGTCCTCGAAAGCGACAAGCTCGAGCGCGCCATGGATATCCTCAAAAAGGCCATTGAGGTCTACAACGCCAGATAAAAAGGAGAAGATACCTATGATCCGTCATATCGTAATGTGGAAGTTCCGCGAGGGCACCGAGGAAAAGGCCAACGAGTTTCTGACGAAGCTCGCCGCGCTCGACGGCGTGATCCCGCAGCTCAAAAAGTGCGAGGTCGCGCGCAACATCGGCAAGGACAACTACGACGCCGTGCTCGTCTCCGAGTTTGAGACGATGGATGACCTGAACGCCTACAAGGTCGATCCCCGCCACGTTGCCGTGAGCGACATCTGCAAATCCATCCGCGCCGACCGCGTGGCTGTAGACTACGAATTTTAATCAAAAACAAAGAGTGCCGAAAGGCGCTCTTTGTTTTTGAAAAGGATCGCGCTCCGCGGCAGCGCACGCACCGTAGGCGCGCACGTTTGCGGAGCGAGAGGAGTTTTTTCTGACGCGCATGTCGTCAGAAAAAACGATCTCAATTTTTTCGCGCCTGCGGGCGCAAAATGGTTTTGATTATTTTTTGTCGCGACCTGCGCGTGACAAAAAATACTTTGCGCGAAGCGTGTGTCGCAGCCACCCTACGGGTGGCAAGGCACAAAGCGCAGCGAAACTTTTTCAAAAAAGAGGCCATTTATGGCCTCTTTTTTGAGCTGCAACCGCTGGTTGCTAACTTTTCAACCCCGCTTGGTGGACTTTTTGCGCGTCTTTTGGTAAGCTGAACGCAGAAAATCTGCAAAGGAGAACCCCATCACATGACACTTGGAGAGAACATCGTGCGCCTGCGCACACAGAAAAGCTGGTCGCAGGGCGACCTTGCCGACGCGCTGGACATCTCGCGCCAGAGCGTATCCAAATGGGAGACCGACGCCTCCATCCCCGAGCTTGACAAGCTATTAAAGCTCTCCGAGCTCTTCGGTGTGACGCTTGACGAGCTGGTGCGCGGCGAGGACGCGCCGAAGACGGAAACAGCCGCGCCCGCGGCACAGGCAGTACCCGCCTCTTTCACGCCGCAGACTTCGTCCGAGCAGGAAAAGCGTCACACCATTGCGGGTACGATTTTATTGTGTATCGGCGCGGTTCTTCTGCTCACCTGCCTGATACTCGCCGGCGATCTGCTGGCGGGGCTGATTTACGGACTGCCGTTTTTCCTCTGCGGCATCATCTGCTTTACGGTGAAGTATCGCACGGGCCTGTGGTGCGGCTGGGCGGCCTATCTCTGTATTGATCTCTACCTCCGCTTTGCGACCGGCCTCTCGTGGACGACCGTCTTTATGACGCACCTCTGGACGGCGCAGATGAACTATGCGCGCCTTGCCATCTCGTGGGTGCAGCTCCTCGGCATGCTCGTGATGATCGTCTGCACGGTGCGCTCCTACCGGACGCTCAAGCTGCCCGCGACGAAAAAAGAGGGCACATGGCTCATTGCCGGTTGGCTCGCGGCGCTCGTTGTGCTGCCGCTTCTGATGAGCTACGGCGTTATGCCGCTGCTGCTCGACGATCTCGGCAATTACAGCAACATTTCGCCGTACTTCCTTCTGAATGACGTCTACAGCTACGCGCGCCTTGCGCTCATCAATGTTCTTCTGGTGCGTTCACTCGCCGTATGGCGCTTGAAGCGGGAAGAGAAGAAGGCGGAAAAGTGAATCGAAATGAGAAAAAGCGGACCGCACTGCGGTCCGCTTTTTTGATGCAAATATGCCTTACTTCTTGCTCTTCTCCAGCGCGGCAAGCTTGAGGCAGCAGCAGAAGACGGCCATCGCCTGCTCAAGCTCCTCGACCGGCGGCAGCGACGGGGCGACGCGGATGTTGCTGTCAAGAGGGTCGTGTCCATACGGATAGGTCGCGCCCGCGCTCGTCATCACGACGCCCGCCTCCTTGGCCAGCGCCAGCGTGCGCTTGGCAAGGCCGGGGGCCGTGTTTACGGAGACGAAATAGCCGCCCTTGGGCGTGTGCCAGCTCGCAATGCCGAGCGGCTTGATCTCACGCTCGAGCGTTTCGACGACCATGTCGAACTTCGGCTTCATGATCTTGGCGTGCTCTTTCATCAGCGCGAGGGTGTGCTCTTTGTTCTGGAGATACTTGACGTGGCGCAGCTGGTTCATCTTGTCAAAGCTGATGGCCTGAATGCCGATGAGCTTGGTCATGTACTCCATGTTGGCTTCGCTGCACGCAAAGCACGCAATGCCCGCGCCGGGGAGCGTCACCTTGCTCGTGGAAGCGAACTCGAAGACCATGTCGGCGTTGCCGTACTTCTCGCACTCGCTCAGAATATCCTTGAACGGGACGAACTCGCCGTCAAACTCGTGGATGCAGTAGGCGTTGTCCCACATGAGCAGGAAGTTGGGAGCCGCGGGCTTCATCTTCGCAATGCGCTCGATGGTCTCGTCGGAGTAGATGATGCCGTCGGGGTTCGAGTACTTCGGCACGTTCCACATGCCCTTGACGCTCGGGTCCTTGATGAGGTTTTCGACAATGTCCATGTCGGGGCCGTTTTCGGTCATCGGGATGGTGATGAGCTCAAAGCCGAAGCTCTCGGTCACCTTGAAGTGGCGGTCATAGCCCGGCGCGGGGCAGAGCCATTTGACGCTCTCTTCCTTGCACCACGGCTTTTCGCTGTGCAGCAGGCCGTGGGTGTAGGCCTTGGAGACCGTGTCGTACATGAGCTGGAGGCTCGAATTGCCGCCGGCGAAGACCTGAGAGGTCTTGCAGCCGAGGATATCGGCGAACAGCTTACGCGCGCTCTCAAGACCCTTGAGCTCGCCGTAGTTGCGGGCGTCCACGCCGCTGTCCACGCACTCCTCGGCGCTGGTCAGCGCGGTCAGGATGCCGCTGACAAGGTCGAGCTGCTGCTTGCTCGGCTTGCCGCGTGCCATGTTGAGCTTGAGGCCCTTGGCCTTCCAGCTCTCGTATTCGGCGGACAACTTGTCGTATTCCTGCTGCCACTCGGCAGCGGAAAGAGCCATATAATCCATGATGATTCTCCTTTACAGGTAATTTATCCGATTAAAGTAACTGCATTATAGCACAGGGAAAAATCAGGCGCAAGTGTCCACATGTAACAATCATTTGTTTTGCCTGTGGCAACAAGTTGACTCATTGAACAGATTGTACCGCCCCTCGCCGCAATAGAGAGGGGCGCTGCTTTTTGGCGAAAGCGGGAAAGAAAACGCGTTAGCACTAAACATAGTGCTGACAGCGCGTCCAAATCAGGCAAAAAGTTAGGCCGCGGAAAGCACATCGCTTTCCGCGGCCTTGATCGTTTTTATAGAATTGGTCTTGTCACAGCTCGGTAAAGGTGCGAATTTCGTCGAGCTGGGCGTAACGCCGCGCGTGTGTTGTGCTCACCTTTCCAGCGCAGACGGGGCAGCCGCACTGCTGCGCGCCGGTGCGCGGATAGATGACCGATTTCCACACGTGTCCCTCGGGACACTGCCACCAGACCTTTTTGTTGCTGCCGGGCGTGACCATTTCCGGCGTCAGCGCGCCGTTGAGAGACGGGTGCCACTGCGCGGCAATGTCGGGGCAGAGCGTCTTGAGATCATTGAAGCCCTTGAGCACCTTGCGCCCCGCGCAATAGGGACATCCGGTCTTGCGCTGTGTGCGCGACGAGACCGTCGCGCGGTAGGAATGCCCCAGCTCGCAGTGCCACCATGCGGGACGGTTAGAGCTGACGGCGACCTCGCTCGGCTTTAAGCGCCCGTTTTTACGCTTGTCCCACTGTGCGGCGATCTCGGGCTGGAGGTGGGCAAGGTCATTTTCGCCCGTGACGATCGTCTTGCCCGCGCACACGGGGCATCCGTGCCCCCACGCCGTGCGCGAGGCGACGGGCGACTGCCACGAGTGCCCCTCCGGACAGCGCCACCAGATGCGGATCTTCGAGCCCGTGGAGACGTCGCGCGGCGAAAGTGGGCCGTTTTTCTCGCGGTCCCACTGCGCGGCCACGTCGGGATAGAGCGTTTCCAAATCGTTGAAGCCGGGCAGGACCTTTCGCCCCGTACAGTACGGGCAGCCGCTCCCCTCGGAGCGCACATGCACCGTCGTCTGCCACGAATGGCCGTTTTCACACGTCCACCAGACTTTTTTCTTGCTGCCGTAGGAAACGGTGTCCGGCGTGAGCGGAAAATTGCGCGATTCGTCCCATTCTTTCAGTAAGTTTGTCCTTTCGTGCAGCATGCAGAACTCATAAAATGTTTGTCGCATGTTCATTCCCCCCCTCTTTTCGGCAAAAAGGTTTCCCGCCTGTACCTTGCTTTCAGAGAGGGTCGGGCGGTGCAGGAAGGGCGCTGCCCTTCCGAATGATTTGCAACCGGCTGTCATAACCGCACACGGCGGCCTTAGACCCCTCTGGCTTTGCGTCCCTGCTTTTCAGCAGGTTTGCCAAACATTGCTTGATTTGCTTGTCAGATCAGTACAGGCGCTTTCGCGCCGGAAACGGGGAAGAAAAAACTTCCACTTTGACAGAATCGATAAAAAGAGCTCGGCTGATTCTGCCGTATCTGTATTCTATCACGAACTTTCCGTAAAAACAAGGCAGGTGACAAGACAGAATTCGGAAAAGTGATATAAAATTTGAAAGAAATTAGCAGAAAGTTAGCATTTTCATACCGCTTCTCTATGTTTTCGACGTGATGGAGAGGACTGAAACCGCGTACGGCGATGCGACCGCAAACGCGCTTTCTTGACATCTTCCGCCGTTTCGGTATGATAGAACCATCCCGTTTTTTGGAGGCAACTATGCATTCAGTGACAACCAGAAAGGCCGCGCTCGCGGCGCTTCTCGTTCTGGCGGCGCTCATCTCCATCTTCGCGGTGGGGAAGAGAGCGTCCGACCCTGCGTACCATCAATCATCCATCGACGCGCTCGCGGAAAAGCAGGAGACGGTGCTTGAGCTGACAGCGGCGTCGACCGCCGCGTCCGCGGCCATCACGCTCCTGCCGGGCGACACCGCGACGCCCATCGCCGAAAAGCTCGCCGACCTGAGCGGCTATTTCCTCATCGTGCTCTGCGCCATCTTTCTGGAAAAGTATCTGCTGACGATCACATCCTACGTGTCGTTCACGATCCTGATCCCCGCAGCCTGCGCGCTCGGCATCGCTGCGCTCTTTTCCGAAAAGCTGCGCGCCGCGCTGGGAAAGCTCGCGTGGCGTTTGCTGCTCTTCGCGCTCGCCATCGCGTTTGCCATTCCCGCGGGTGTCAAAGTCTCAAGCATGATTGAGGACACATACCGCGCCTCGATCGAAGAGACCATTGCAAACGCCGAGCAGACGACCGAGGATATCCAGTCCGCCACCTCGGGCGAGACGGACGAGGGGGAAAAGAGCGGCCTTTCCGGCCTCTTTTCCAAGGTGACTGAGGGCATCACCGGAGCGGCGACCGCCGCGGTCGGGCAGCTCAAAACGGTCCTGAACCGCTTTATCGAGGCCCTCGCCGTCATGCTCGTCACGTCGTGCCTGATCCCGATTTTAGTGCTGCTGTTTTTTGCCTGGCTCGTCAAGCTGATGCTCGGCATCGACTTACCGCCGCTGCGCGCAAAGCTCGGCGACGGTAAGGTGCACAGCACGAGCGGAGCGCCGCGGATATGACCACATGGCCATCGTAAAAAATATACGATAACTTAAAAGTGCGGCGAGCGCAGCGATGCCGTTTTAGGGGGGCAGCAAGGTTGGCAAAATCTAGCGACGGCAGGGGATTCTACCAAGACTGCATTCAGATCAGGGAGCGACAGCGAAGATAGAAAAAAGTCAAATCGTTTAGAACCATCACCCGGCAGGTACCCGATTCCGCAGGCTGAGCAGTTCTTCAAGCCTCAAAACCGCAATGTCGGGGGGCGAGGGGGTTCCCCCTCATCCTTCCCTTGGGATTCAAAAGGGGACATTCTCTTCGAGAAGAGAATGTCCCCTTTATTCGCTCCCCCCTGCGGGTTAGCAGGAGAAAACTCCGCAGCGCTGCGCGCGCTGCTGATTTACCTTACCTCCGCAAATCGCGTCGTCAGAACGACACGACTTCCTGCGCGGGCTTCGACGTGGTGGTGATGCGCTCGACGTACAGCACGGGGCCCTCGCCCTCATAGGCGTCGAGGTGCTCCTTTTTGACCGTGGCAGTAATATCGACCCAGTCGCGATTCTTGTAGGCCTTCAGGCTGTCGCCCTTGGCGACGATACCGACGAACTGGATGTCGTTTTCGCAGCAGGTCATCACGAAGCGGCCGGGGCAGTGGATGCCCGGGAACTTCTTCGAGTGGCACATGATGAGCTTCATGTGGACCTTTTTGCCATCCCAGCGGTCGGGATGGTCCATCGCGTCGACGTACCACACGCCGTAGTCGTCGTCGGGAATGTCGATGAGGTCGGGCGTCATGTCGAACGGGCACTCGTCGCCGGTCAGGTAATCCTCGCTGTTGCCGTCGTTGTCCTCAAGGTAGATGTCCGCGCGGCGGTTGACCATGCGCAGATTGCGCGCGCGCAGGCTCTCTTTGAGCTTGTCGTCGCAGCGGTTGAAGACGATCATGTCCGCGTTCGTGATCTTTTCCATCATGAGCTGACCCATGTTCTTGACGAACAGCTCGAACGTCGGCGCCTGCACGAACGTCATGATCTGATAGAGCACCCAGTTGGCGGGCAGCACCTCGCGATAGAGCTTTTCCATCTGCCACATGCCGTTGTACTCGATGAGCACCTGCTTAGGGTGGTGTTTCTTTTCGAGCTCCTTGCAGAAGGCGAGCGTCAGCTCCTCTTCGTCGTCCACCGTGACGACGGTGACGTTGTCGAGCGCCTTCTTCTCGTATTCTTCGTCGCCCTCTTCGCAGCAAATGAGAAGCGTCTTGTCCTCGCGGGCAAAGCCGTCCTCCAAAATGCCATTGATAAAGCTCGTTTTGCCGGAATCGAGGAATCCGGCGACCAGATAAACAGGAATATCCATGCCTTACACTCCAAACAGTTCTGCAAGCTCGTGCTCTTTGAGCTCCGCGCCGATAACGCACAGACGGCCCGTATAGTCGGGATGGCCCGCGCGGACCTCATGCTCTTCGGGCACGTAGTCGAATTCGAGCCAGCCGTCCTCGCCGTTCACGATGCCCTTGGCACGCAGGATGTGGCCGTAGTCGCCGCTGTCCAGCTTGTGGAGCATGTCCTCAAGAGCTTCCTTGCTGAACTTCTTCGGCGTCTCCTTGCCCCAGGAGGAGAAGACGTCGTCGGCGTGGTGATGATGGTGATGGTGGCACTCGCACTCGGGATCGTCGCACTCCTCGCCGTCGTGGTGATGGTGGTGATGCTCGTGCTCGTCGTGCTCGTCATGGTCATGGTCGTGATGATGATCGTGCTCGTGGTCATGCTCATCCTCATCGTGGTCATGATGGTGCTCGTGTTCATGCTCATGGTCGTGCTCGTCATGCTCATCGTGATGATGGTGATGCTCATGCTCGTGCTCGGCCTCTTCGATCTCGTGCTCGCGGCGCATCTTTTCAAGGAGCTCGTCGCTCAACGACACCCTTTCGATGGCGGAGAGGATGGTCTTGCCGTCCAGCTCGTCCCACGGAGTCGTCAGGATGGCGGCGTCGGGGTTCTTCTCGCGCAGCATCGCGGCGGCGGCCTCAAGCTTCTCCTGCGAGAGCTTCTGCGTGCGGGAGAGGATGATCGTGCCGGCGGCCTCGATCTGGTTGTTGTAGAACTCACCGAAGTTCTTCATATAGACCTTGACCTTGCTGGCGTCGGCCACGGTGACATAGCTGTTGAGCTTGAGCTCGCCCAGGCACTCGTCGACGGTGCGCTCGACGGCGACGATGACGTCAGAGAGCTTGCCGACGCCGCTCGGCTCAATGAGGATGCGGTCGGGGTGGAACTGCGCCACGACCTCCTTGAGCGCCTTGTTGAAGTCACCGACGAGGGAGCAGCAGATGCAGCCCGCGGACATCTCGGAGATCTCGATGCCGGACTCCTTGAGAAAGCCGCCGTCGATGTTGATCTCGCCGAATTCGTTCTCGATCAGCACGAGCTTTTCGCCGCTGTAGGCTTCCGCGATCAGCTTTTTGATGAGCGTGGTCTTGCCGGCGCCCAGAAAGCCGGAGAAAATGTCAATTTTCGTCATAAGAAATACGCTTCCTTCTTTTTTATTGATTTCCAAACCTATATTATAAGCAGAATTTGTGAACGATTCAAGTCTTTTCCACGCAAAATGCGCCTTTTTCCCGCTCACAGGCCCATGCCTGGCAGCGGCACACGATGATCTAAGATCACGTGTCCGAAGCAGATAAAGCGCTTTCCGCTCTCAGGGCCGCAGACAATGTCCGCGCCGCTGCGGTCCCGCCCCAGAGAGAAGAGGTACGAAACGCCGAGCGGGTCGCGGTAATACTGCTTGCAGAGCATGTCGCCCCCGACGCAGAAGATGCCCACGTCGCCCGCATGCAGCGGGTCGTGATTGAGGTAGGCGACGCTGCCGCTGTGCAGCACGGGTTCTAAACTGTCGTCGCGGATGCGCACGGCGAATTCCGCTCCCGGCGGCACATCGCCGTGGTCGACGATGTAGTCAAAATCCTCGCCTAGCACGGGGGCGGCGTAGCCCGCTGCCTCGATCGAGCGGTAGAGCGGGATGCGGCGCGGCGCGCCCACACCGTCCTGTCTCGCGTGCATCGTGCACAGGGCGCTGACGAGGCTGCCTACCGTCTCGCGCTCGAGCGGCGAGAGCGAGCGGCACTTTTCAATCAAATCCTG
>ERZ780198.3661-NODE-3661-length-10279-cov-2.547535_pt1 | contig 10279 bp, 12 predicted proteins | sample MGYA00510979_ERZ780198 | MGnify/ENA primary metagenome ERZ780198 (study PRJEB29588, sample SAMEA2158039) | human gut metagenome | biome: human gut; feature: human-associated habitat; material: faeces | place: Denmark | collected 2008/2010 ...
CGAAGAAGCTATCGAAGGAAGCTTCGGATCGCTTGAAACAGAAACAACATTTCAGAACATTAGTAGAGAAATGTTTGATTTCATTACACAGACTGGAAATGTCACATATCGCGGATCTATGCAAGTGCTGAACACAGCAACACAGACAAACGATTTTGAAGGCCTGGTCGTAACAACAAAAGGAAAGGTGAAGTCGTTCGAACTTGGAAGCCTGAAAAAAGGCGGCAAGGGAGAACCGAAAGTCGTTCGTGAAATTACTTACTGTAAAATTCAGATCGGCGGAACGACCGTCCTTGAACTTGATAAATATAATCTGATCTGGAAACTTAACGGCGTTGACCGTTTACAGAAAGTAAGATCCCAGATCTAGGAAAGTGAGGAAATAAGCACATGAGCAAAGAAGATAATTACGAAGTAACAGCAAGGGAAGACGTGACCGCGGATATTCCGGTCGCAAACGTACCGGAAGGGGCAGAAAACGCCCTTCTTCCGAAGAAAGAGAGCGAAGACGACGATCTGATCGTGAAGTTCAGAAAACCTTTCGATTTCGAAGGCGAAATTTATGAAAAACTTGACCTTCACGCCCTGGAAGACATTCGCGGCCGTGACCTTACGGCTATTGAAAAAGCTTTCAATAAGACGGGAATTTCCAGCTTTATGCCGGAAACAACAACGACTTACGCGAAGATCGTAGCCACGAAGGTAACTGGTTTACCGGCCGAATTCTTCGAAGATCTTCCGGGTTACGAGATCGAAAAGATCAAAAATGTCGTGACAGGTTTTTTCTACAAAGACGAATAAGACATGATTCCGGCCAGGATATACAGAAAACCAGCGTATATCTTGCGATGGCTACACATACCGGTATTGATTTTTTCACAGATCTTCCGATTGATGAATTCATCGACGTAGCGAAGGAAGTGAACGATATTGGCAAGCAAAACAAAGTATGAATTAGCGCTTGAGATTGGCGGAAAGATTCAAAGTTCACTTGAAAAAAGTGTCGGCGGAGTTAATAAAAAGCTGGATTCTATCGGGAAAGCCGCAAAGACAGCCGCGAAGATAGCAACAGCCGCCTTCGCGGCCGTTAAGGTCGGCGATTTCGTAAAAGACGCGGTAAGCACATATTCGGATTTCAACCAGGCAATGGCGAACACGTCCGCGATCGCCGGGGCGAATGAAGAACAAATGAAAAAGCTGGAAAACGCCGCGCTGGAAATGGGAAAGAAGACAACGAAGACGGCGACGGAAGCTTCGGAAGCGCTTGGATATATGGCACTTGCCGGGTGGGACGTCGATACTTCAATCGCTTCCCTGGAACCGGTTCTTCGACTTTCAGAAGCTACACAAATGGATCTGGCGACATGCTCGGATCTTGTCACCGACTCAATGAGTGCGTTAGGCCTGACGGCGGATCAGTTGACGGACTATCTGAACGTTACATGTCAGGCGAATAATAAGTCTAACACCACGGCCCAGGCTTTAATGGAAGCTATGATCGGGTGCGGTGGTGCCGCAAAGTCGGCCGGAATGGACTATAAACAAACGGCCGCCGCGCTGGGAATCTTGGCGAACAATGGTGTCAAGGGCGCCGAAGCTGGAACAGCGTTGAATTCAATGTTAGTCCGTATGACGACGAAGGACGTAGCGCAGAAAGCGTTTAAGGAACTGGGTGTTTCGATATACGATAGTTCCGGTCAAATGCGAAATATGCAAGATATTCTTGTTGAATTAAACGGCGCAATGTCCGGACTTACCCAGGAACAGAAAAACAACTACATGTCGGCTATTGCCGGCACAAACTACTATACACAGTTTGGATATTTGCTGGAAGGCGTAAAAGAAGGGGCAGACGGCGCGGCTTCGACGTGGACGTCATTAACAGAAGCCTTCGACAATTCAGACGGCGCGCTTATGAATATGGCGAACCAGATGAACGATACACTTCCGGCGGCTATGGCGATATTTAATTCGGCCGTAGACGATGCAAAGATCCGATTGTGTCAGGTGTTCGCACCTATGGCAAAAGACGCCATAAAAGGCGTTGCCGACGCGCTTCCTTCGATTACTGATAAAGTGGTCGGAGTAGTCCAGAGTTTATATGATAAAGCAGTTCCGGCGGCGGAAGATTTCGCAAAGAAAGCACAAGCGGCCTTTGAAAAGGTGAAACCGGTTCTGGACGACATACGAACAAAAGCGACTGACGCGTTTACATTTCTGGCAGAAACCGGAAAGACGGCCTTCCAGAATATCAAAACAGCGATCGAAACCAACAAACCGGCGATTGATAAGGTGATCGCGGTCGCGCTTGACCTGAAAGACAAGCTATTCCAGGCATTTAACGCGGCGAAACCGGCAATCACTTTTATAGCGACAACGGCCATTCCGGCGGTTGTAAATGCTATTATGAAAATCATCGGCGCGGCGGCGACGGTTTACCAGAAGTTAAACCAGTGGGGGCTTCTGAAACCTATTATTATAGGCATTGCCGGGGCTATTGCGGCCATGAAAATGGTAAAATTCGCAAAAGATACAATCCAGGCAGTAACAGCAACAAAAGCACTTGTAACCGTATTTCTTGCACAGAAAAAGGCTATGCTGGCAAATATAGCCGCAAAAGCGAAAGATCTTGCAGAAACGGCGGCTATCCATGCACTGTATATCAAAGACGCTATTGTCAAGGGAGCCAGCACAGCGGCAACCTGGGCGCAGACGGCGGCAATGACGGCATGGAACGCGATTTGTGCAGTCGGAACGGCTGTCACAACAGCACTAGGCGCGGCTTTTACCTTCCTTACAAGCCCGATCGGCCTTGTTATTATCGCCATTACGGCGGTGATTGCGATTGGCGTTCTGTTATACAAAAACTGGGACACTGTAAAGGAAAAAGCTTCGCAACTTGGCGACTGGATCGTCAATGTATTTAACAATTTCAAGGAAAAATGTTCACAGTATATCCAGGAATTCGCGAATAAATTCCCGGAAGCGTTCGCTTTCATTTCGTCCGTATTTGAAAGTTTCAAGCAGACGGCGACAAATATTTTCGGCGGAATCAAGACATTTTTCCAGGGAATCATTCAGTTTTTTACCGGCGTTTTCACTGGCGACTGGTCGAAAGCACTTGAAGGATTGAAAAATATCTTTTCTGGTGCATTTAAGGCCCTTTCGTCGCTGGCGCTTGCACCACTTAACGCCCTGAAAGGGGTTGTGACCGGTGCGTTTAATGCGATAGACGTAGCAACGGGCGGAAAACTGACAGCAATAAAAAATAAGGTCAAAGACGCATTTTCAAAGGTGAAGGAAACCGCCGGAAATATCATGTCGGCGGCGAAAGATACGATCAGCGAAAAACTGAACAATATCAAATCAGCCTACGAAGAAAACGGCGGCGGAATCAGGGGCGTAGCCGCGGCCGCTATGGAAGGTGTAAAAGGCTATTACACGGCCGGATATTCTTTCATAAACAATTTGACCGGCGGAAAGCTTGAAGAAGTTCGTTCGAAATTTTCTGAAAAAATGTCGTCGATCGGATCCAATGTTTTAACCGCATTTTCGAACGTGAAATCTACGATCGGAAACGCAATGTCCCAGGCGGCTTCGAACGCAAGCGCACACCTAGAAACCATGAAGTCGGCATATACAAACGCCGGCGGCGGAATCAAGGGCATAATGGCCGGAACAATGGCCGGAGTGCAAAGCATAACTTCAAGCGCCCTATCAACTATTAACACCGTAACCGGCGGCGGATTGGATAGCATGAAAGCCGCATACACAAACGCCGGCGGCGGAATCAAAGGTATTGTTTCCGGAGCAATGGCCGGAATACAGACCACAACTTCGACTGTAATGTCGGCGATCAACACGGCGACCGGTGGAAAACTGGAACAGCTAAAAAATAGCTTTTCCGAAAAACTGGAAGGTGCAAGGTCAGCGGCACTATCGAAGTTTGAATCAATTAAAAGCGGAATTTCCGAAAAACTGGAAGGCGCGAAAAGCACTGTCAGAAGTGGTTTAAGCGCGATCAGCGGCTTTTTCTCAAACGTGAAGCTGTCACTTCCACACATTAAGATTCCGCATTTCAATATTTCCGGCGGCCAGGCGCCGTGGGGAATTGCCGGAAAAGGAACAGCGCCGAAGATTTCGGTTGACTGGTACAAGAACGGCGGTATTTTAACCGGCCCGACAATATTCGGAGCGAACGGAAATTCGCTTCTGGGTGGCGGAGAAGCCGGCAAGGAAGCAGTCCTTCCATTGTCTGAATTATGGTCGAACATGAAAACGGTTGTCGCCGGAGTAATGGGAAGCCAACCGAACGCGGCAACAGAAGCCTATAAACAAGCGTCAGAACTTGCAGACGGTAACAGCCAGCCGCAGACACAGACTGATTCCGTAACAAAGGAACTTTACAACAACATAACAACAAATAACACCGTGAACAAATCAAGCGAAAAGAATTCTTCGGATAATTCTTCGAAGATCGTTTATCAGCCGCAGATCATTATTCAGGGCAACGCAAGCAAGGAAGACGTACAATCCGCGCTTGATATGTCCCAGGAGAAATTTAACGCCATGATGGCAGAATATGAACGGCAAAACAGACGTGTTTCTTTCGCGTAAGAAAGGGGGCTTAATGTGTGGACGAAAACAGATATTACACAACCGTTCAAGGTGACATGTGGGATTCTATCGCCTATCAGTTTTACGGCGACACGAAATACATAGGCCTTCTTTTTGAGAATAACCAGGATCTACTTGATATTTTTGTCTTTTCGGCCGGAACGAAGGTATATATTCCGGAACTTCCGGACGAAGAAGACGAAGATATTCCGGAATGGAGATTGTAAGTCATGAAAGCGCGTCAGGCGTCCGTTGTAGTCAAATACAACGATAAAGACATTACGAAAACCATAACGGACTACATAGAAGGTTTTTCTTATGTTGACAACGCCAGCGGATCGGCCGACACGGTGACTTTGAAGCTTAACAACAGAAGCGGAAAGTGGTCGGGAAGCTGGATCCCCGTTCAGGGGGATTCCGTTAAAACAATAATCAAATTAACAAACTGGAACAAAGAAGGCGACAACCGGAAGTTCGATTGTGGATATTTCCTGATCGACGATTTGAGCTTTTCGGGGCCGCCTTCGGTTGCTTCAATCGGTGGAATATCAACGCCGATCAATACTGACTTTAATGTCACGAAAAAAAGTAAGACATGGAAGAAAACGTCGGTCAAAGGAATCCTTTCTTCGATAGCTTCTTCCGCGAAAATCGGACTGTATTTTTCCGGCCAGGACTATCCGATCGACGAACTGGAACAGTCAGACAAAGAAGACGTGAATTTTGCGTTCGAACTTTGCAGTTCCTATAACCTGGCTATGAAACTTTATAACAAGAAGATTGTCACATTCGATCAGACAGAATATGAAAAGAAACCGGCCAGCTTTACGTTGAAAAAAGAAAATTGCGAAAGCTGGTCGTTTACTTACAGTCTTACACGAATGTATGACGGCGTTTCGATTTCCTATACTGATTCAAAGAAGAACCAGACATTGAAATATAAATTCATGTTAAAGAATGGAAGCCGAATTCTGAAACTGAATGAAACCGCGGAAAGCCTACAAGACGCAGAGATCAAAGCAAAATCGAAGCTACTTGAACATAACAGAAAGTGCCAGACGGCAAATTTGAAAGTGAAAGGCGACACGAAATACATATCCAGTAAGTGCATGAAGCTTGAAGGCTTCGGAAAGCTTGACGGAAAATATTATATCGACACGGTATCACACAGCAAGGACGCCGGAAACGGCTATTATTGCACGCTGGAAGCCCACCTTTGCATTATTGTTAAAGGCGTAACTGTTGCGACGGTTCTTTCGGGCGATACAGTCAAAAAAGCGGCTTCTTCTTCAACGGCCGGAAAGAGATACACGATTGTTTCCGGCGATACATTGTGGAGAATCAGCACGAAGTTTCTTGGATCTGGTGCAAAGTACATGCAGATATACAACGCGAATTCCGGAACCATAGAATCGACCGCGAAGTCACATGGAAAATCTTCTTCGAGCAACGGACACTGGATTTATCCAGGAACCACATTAACAATTCCAGGATAGGGGGCGAAAACGTATGTCTGATATTATCAGAGTGGGTTATATTTCAAATGTTAATTACGCAGAAGGAACGGCCCAGGTGGTTTATAAAGACCGCGACAATGCGGTTTCGCCTTACCTTCCTTTTGCTTCTAACGAATACGATCCGCCGGAAACGGACACGCTTGTTTACGTCGTTCACCTTCCGAACGGCGGCACGCGCGGAATGATCCTTGTTCCGCCGTACACGAAAGGAAACCGTCCGCCAGAAGGAAAAAAAGGAATCTGGCGAAAAGATTTCGGCGACGGAAGTTATATCCGGTACGATAAAGAATCGAAACAGCTTGACATTGTGAGCGATTCCGTCCACATGGAAGGACTTTCTGTTTCCGGGAATCTTTCAGTTTCCGGATCCATAAACGCCGGATCCATAACCACGAGCGGAAACGTCCATATCAAAGGGAATCTGACGGTTGACGGAAGTTATCCAAAGTAAGGCGGTGATTATATATGATCGGCTATTTAGGGGATATTATCTTCGAAACTAGCGACAAAAAGATTTGTAACTTTAAGGGATTGAAACGTTCCATTTCCGCGAACTACTCAGAACATAAGCGCTATAAAAAGAAAAGTCAGCGCGAATTTGAAGGCGCGGAAAATCAGGGCGTTTCGTTTGAAATGAATATCAGAGCCGGACACGGGGTAAAACCTAAAAAAATGATGGATAAAGTAATAAAACATTGTCAGAACGGCGACGTTCTTCCGTTCATGATCGGCGGCCACAGAGTAGGCGGCGGAAAATGGACGATTGACAGCGTGGACGCCACATATAACGAAGTGTGGAACCGCGGCGAACTTGTTTCTGTCAGTTTATCCATAACGGCGACAGAATATTATTAAGGCGGTGCCTATGATTAAAATAGACGGCGTGCAGATTGTGATTAACAGCGTGTACGAAAGAGGGCTTCGCCAGGAACTACTTGACAAGGTATTCTTTTTACTATCGTGCATAAAGGGAACAATCCCAATGAACCGGAATATCGGACTTGATCCGAATATTATTTCACAACCTGACACAATAGCAAGAAATTTATACACGGTAAGCGCGATCGAACTGATTGAAGAATTCGAAGACCGCCTTTCCGTGGAAGAAGTCCAGTTTGAATCCGGAGATTCCGGAAATATGATTCCGAAGGTGGTGCTTTCATACAATGGCGAATGACATTCAAAAATTATATAGTCTTCCGGATATATCGTTCGTTTCTGACGTTGCACCGGATTTTGACACAGTTCTTCAAAGACTTGTTTCTGATTACGAAGCAAGATACGAAGAAGAAACCGGGAAGAAGGTCGTTCTTCGTCCTGGTGATAAAGAATACATCGAATTAACCGTCTACGCGGCTGAATTTTTCCAGATGTATCAACAGATAGATTTTTCGGCAAAAATGAACCTTCTGAAATACTCAAAAGGCGACTATTTGAAGCACCTGGGAGCGTTCAAGAAAACGTTCGTCCAGGAACCGAAAGCGGCTGTCACGACGGCCAGATTTACGCTTTCAGAAAGCCGAAAGGAAGTTGTATATATTCCGGCCGGAACCAGGATCTCCTCGTATACTTTCCTTACACCCTCTCCGATCACACGGATATCATTCGGTGTCTGATCCGGTTTGTAGGCAACACCGACTCCGCCGGAAAGATTGATAAAGCTGATCGAGCAGCCTGTTTTCTCACGGATCTCAAGCACCAGTTCAAACAGTGTGCGCGCCAGTGCCGGATAATAATCATTTGTAACCGTGTTGCTTACGAGGAATGCGTGGATACCAAAACGCTTTGCTCCTTTTTCTTTTAAAATACGGTAGCCTTCGATGATCTGATCTTTGGTAAATCCGTATTTCGCATCACCCGGATTGTCCATGATACCGTTGCTGATCTCATAAACTCCGCCCGGATTGAAACGGCAGCTGATCGTCTCCGGAATATGTCCGATCGCTTTTTCAAGGAACTCAATATGGGAAAAGTCATCCAGATTGATGGTCGCTCCGATCTTGTCTGCAAATACAAATTCCTCTGCCGGTGTGTCATTGGAGGAAAACATGATCTCCTCGCCTTTAAAATGCAGTGCGTCCGCGAGCATAAGCTCTGTGAGGGACGCACAGTCGCATCCGCATCCGTACTCTTTTAAAATGTTTAAGATAAACGGATTTGGTGTTGCCTTTACCGCGAAATATTCACGGAATCCCGGGTTCCAGGAAAATGCTTCCTTTACCGCCTGCGCGTTGGCGCGGATCCCTTTTTCATCATAGAGATGAAACGGGGTCGGATATTCTTTTATGATCTCATCTAATTTTTCCTTTGTTACAAATGGCTGTTTTTTCACTTCTTATTTTCTCCTTTCGTCCATTCAATCAGTTTTATTTCATTTTTTAATGAATCTTTAAAAATCTGAACAAAATTTGTCTGTCCGGTATACAGGCAGCTGCTGCCGTCTCCCAGCCCGACCTCTCCGGTCAGCACATGTGTGGAATCCGTGATCACACCAACCTGATAATCTTTCACCTGCGTCTCATAGACACGCGCGTGCTCCGGCATCTCCGTCCTGTCATCCGTGAGGATGACGACCTTGATCCCTGTCCGGCACATTTCTTCCAACTGTGGCAAAAACGATCTGATGACCGCATGCTCGGCTTTCAGGTATACCCTCTGCTCTGCCCGGGAAAGCATGCTTACGATCTTATCCGTGATCCTGTCATCCCCGGCAACCGTAAGATATCCTTCCGCTTCCGCCTTTTCCTTTGGCATGTAAAGCGTCAGTTCCTCTTTCACCCGCGTGAGCGCCCGGATCTTGTTTTCGCAGAACTCCGAAACCTCCACCGCTGTATAGCGGGTCGCAGCGCCTTCTTCCGGATATGCCGCGCCTTTATCCACCAGCCCTGCCAGTGCATTGTAGGCATTGGATCTGGAAATTCCCGTCTGCTTTGCCACTTCATATCCTGTCTGTGTCCCGGATACGACCAGTGCCAGATATACCGTCGCTTCCTGTCTGGTCAGCCCGAACTCCATCAGCTTTTCTGTCAGTTGATTCGCATCCATTTCCTGCTCCTTTTTATAGTGGTACTTTACAGGAATACTATATGGTCTTTTCCATGTCTTGTCAAGGTTTTTCCGACGTTTTTCTTTTTGTCTATTTCCAAAATACCCGATTTATGCTAAAATAGCAATAATTGTGATAGATTTTATCGACAACGAAAACACGGCACCACAAAGGAGACATGTTATGCAGATAAATTTCATCCCCAAAACATCAAACCGCACGGAGCTAAAACTGCCAAACAGCACGGAGCAATCCAATGACGGTTCCTTTTCTTCCGTTTTAAACGCGCAGAACAGCGAAACCACACTGGAATCCATCTTCAAGGAAGCTTCCGATACCTACCAGGTTCCGCTCTCGCTCTTAAAAGCGGTGGGAAAACAGGAATCCAACTTCAACCCAAAAGCGACCTCACGCTGTGGCGCGCAAGGGATCATGCAGCTTATGCCTGCCACTGCCGCAGGACTTGGCGTGACGGATGCCTACGATTCAAAGCAGAATATCATGGGCGGCGCGAAATATTTGAGCGAGCTGCTCTCAAAATACGATGGCAATACCACGCTTGCGCTTGCTGCCTACAATGCCGGCAGCAATAATGTCGCAAAATACGGCGGTGTTCCTCCTTTTAAGGAAACACAGGATTATGTGGTAAAAGTTACTTCCTATATGAAAAACGGTGTCACGCTCCCGGATCAGACGGTCTCTGTCGCATCCGAAAATATCGATGAAGAGCTTCCGACCGATGAGGCGGAATCCTCTTTTACACTCACCGCCAGCCGTGAGACCCCGGATGCTTCCGACGCGCTTGACGAGTTGTTTTCCTATAATGACTACTTAAAGTTCATCGATATCTTTTTGAACAATTTCCTGGACACGACTGCGAATCTCGCAGCTTCCGAGCAGGATAAAAAAGATGATTCCAACGACAGCTACACTGCCTATCAGAATATGCAGTCACGCGCTGCCATGGAAAATCTGTTTTCACGCAGCGAAGAAATATAAAAGGAATGTTTCAAAAAGGAAAGCCGGAGAATCGATCGATTCCCCGGCTTTCCTTTTCTCGTTGCTATTACAAAAACCGCGAAGACTGTATCTGCAATCT
>ERZ780198.3662-NODE-3662-length-10278-cov-2.547100_pt1 | contig 10278 bp, 9 predicted proteins | sample MGYA00510979_ERZ780198 | MGnify/ENA primary metagenome ERZ780198 (study PRJEB29588, sample SAMEA2158039) | human gut metagenome | biome: human gut; feature: human-associated habitat; material: faeces | place: Denmark | collected 2008/2010 ...
GGCTGCACATGCACACGGAGTTCCGCTGATCGTGGATAATACATTCCCGACACCGATCAATTGTAAGCCTTTTCAGTTTGGTGTGGATATTGTAACGCATTCCACCACAAAATATATGGATGGGCATGCCATGACAGTCGGGGGTGCGATCGTGGACAGCGGTAATTTTGACTGGACAAAATATCCGGATAAGTTCCCTGGGCTCTGTTATCCGGATGAATCTTATCACGGCGTTAATTATACGGAGCGGTTCGGCAAGAAAGCCTATATCACAAAGGCAACAGCACAGCTGATGCGGGACCTCGGTTCTATTCCGTCTCCGATGAATGCCTTTTTGTTAAATATCGGACTTGAGACATTGCATCTGCGTGTTCCCCGTCACTGTGAAAATGCACAGAAGGTTGCAGAATTCCTGGAAGCACATGATAAAGTGAAATGGGTGAATTATCCGGGACTGAAGAGTAATAAATATTATGATCTGGCACAGAAATATATGCCAAACGGTACCTGTGGTGTTATTTCTTTTGCGGTAGACGGTACAAAAGAAGATACCGTAAGATTTATGGATGCACTGAGGCTGGCAGCAATTGTGACACATGTGGCAGATGCAAGAACGTGCGTTCTGCATCCCGCAAGCCATACGCACAGACAGATGAATGAGCAGCAGCTCAAAGAAGCCGGTGTGGATCCGGGCATGATCCGTCTTTCTGTCGGTATTGAGGATGTGGCAGATATCATTGCGGATCTGGAGCAGGCGCTGAAAACGTTGTAAGAACGAGGAGAGATACGATGGACAGACTGGCAATAGTTGTACCTTGTTATAATGAAGAGGAAATGCTTCCTCTGACAACAAAAGAACTGACAGGTGTACTTTCTGATCTGATCACAAAGCAGAAGATCGCACCGGACAGTTATATTTTATATGTGGATGACGGAAGCAAAGACAGCACATGGGAACTGATCAGAAAATTTCATGAAGAAGAAAAAAAGGTGTTCGGACTGAAACTTGCCGGTAATGTGGGACATCAGAATGCATTGACGGCAGGTATGCTGAATGCCATGGAGCATGCGGATATCATGATCTCCATTGATGCGGATCTGCAGGATGATACGGCTGTGATGGAAGAAATGGTAGATAAATTCCATGAAGGCAAGGATATTGTATACGGTGTCAGAAATGACCGGAAAAAGGATTCCTTCTTTAAAAGAACAACAGCACAGATGTTTTATAAGGTAATGGCTGCCTTTGGCGTAAAGACCGTTTATAATCATGCGGATTACCGTCTGATGAGTAAACGTGCACTGCAGGAGTTTTCCAAATATCAGGAGATCAATCTGTACCTGCGCGGTGTCATGCCACTCATCGGGTATGAAACCGACTGCGTTTATTATGAGAGAAAAGAGCGTGTGGCTGGCGAATCGAAATATCCGCTGAAAAAAATGCTTGCACTTGCATGGAATGGAATTACGTCTTTCAGCGTAAAGCCGATCGATTTTATTACCGCACTCGGTGGTTTTCTGATCTTTTTATGTGTGATCGCGGCGGTGTATGCGCTAGTTTCTTATTGTAACGGACATACGGTACCGGGGTGGACTTCCCTGATCTTATCCATCTGGTTCTTAGGAGGCATGCAGCTTGTGGCGATCGGTATGATCGGACAGTATATCGGTAAAATTTATATAGAGGTCAAGCACAGACCGCGTTATAATGTGGAAACCTATTTAAATCATGATAATGAGTGATGTTTTTATGTCTGGGATAGGAGTATGCAGAAAAGCCGGGGCATGCAAATGGAAAAGGAGAAAGAAACATGATGCAGCAACATGATGGAATACAGGAAGCGTCGGACGATTCTCTTGCAAAGCGTCCGGTTAAATTTATTAAAAATCCGTTGCCGGGTCCGAAACCGCATGTCAAAAAAGAAATGAATTATGATTATGAGGTACCCCCGGATAAAATGTTTTTCGATATTGATAAACCAAGCAGAAATTATTATGATCTGCCTTAGCAGAAGACCCGACAGCAATGTGCTGTCGGGTCTTGTTATAATTCACAAAAAAGGAAGAAAAATATGTGCAATCTTGACAAATGATAAGGGAACAATTATAATACCAAAATACAGGTATACAATTTAACCCTGTATAGCAGAAAAGGAGGAGACTTATTATGAAAAAGTCAATCGCATTATTGTTATGTACAGCTTTAACAGCTGGAATGTTAGTTGGTTGTGGCAGCACAGCAGAAGATACTGCAGAAGCTCCTGCAACAGAAGAAGCAACAGATGCTGCAACAGAAGAAGCAACTGATGCTGCAACAGACGCTACAGATGCAGAAGCAACAGACGCTGCAGAAGATACAACAGCAGCTTCTGACAAGACATGGGTTGTTGCAACAGATACAGTATTCAAGCCTTTTGAATACACAAATTCAGACAACGAATTCGTTGGTATCGATGTTGATATCCTTGCAGCAGTTGCTGAAGATCAGGGCTTCAAATATGATTTACAGAGCCTTGGCTGGGATGCAGCAGTAGCAGCAGTTCAGGCTGGTCAGGCAGATGCTATCATGGCAGGTGCTTCTATCACACAGGAACGTAAAGACAATGGCTGGATCTTCTCAGACGGCTATTACAATGCAACACAGACATTTGTAGTGGCACAGGGAAGTGATGTTAAGTCTTTTGAAGATTTAAAGGGCAAGAACGTTGCAGTCAAGAACGGTACACAGGGTGCTGATTATGCAAATTCTTTAAAAGACCAGTATGGTTTTACAGTAACAGTATTTGAAGATTCTCCTACAATGTATCAGGATGTCATCCTTGGCAACAGTGCTGCATGTGTAGAAGATACACCGATCATCAAGACTTCTATCAAAGAAGGCGAGCTTGCTCTGGAAGTTCCGGAAGGAATGGAAAATGAAGGTGCTGACTACGGTGTAGGTATCATGAATGCAGACAATCAGGAATTCCTTGATATGTTCAATGCAGGTCTTGCTAATATCAAAGCTAACGGCAAATATGACGAGATCATTGCTAAATACTTAGACTAATCGTTTTTAAGACCTTGAAAACGTGAGGGAGCTTCCCTCACGTTTTTCTTTTGCCTAAATTTCTGCAATTAAGATATAGGAAAATTTGTGATTTGATGGTATACTATGTTGATGTAGGTCTTGAACATGAAAAGGTCTGGACATAAATACAGAAGGGAAAAGGAGTGTAAACATGGCAGCAATTATTCAAAGCTATTGGAGCATGCTTTTAGGTGCGCTCGGCAAAACACTGTTACTGACATTGTTATCTCTGTTTTTTGCAATGATCATCGGTATGATCTTTGCGTTGATGAATGTAGGAAGAAGCAGAGTCTGTAACTGTATCGGAACAATTTATGTAGATGCGGTGCGGGGTGTTCCGCTTATTGTACTTGCATATTTTATTTATTTCGGTGTACCGGCCGGTATTAAGATGATGGGAATCCAGGATTTCAGGTTATCCGCATTGCAGGCAGGTACGATCGCACTTTCCATGAACTGTGGTGCGTACATGGCAGAGATCATCAGAGCGGGTATTGAAAGTGTGGATAAAGGACAGATGGAAGCGAGCAGAAGTCTTGGCCTTTCCTATGGAAAGAGTATGCGTCTGGTTGTGATTCCACAGGCGATCCGTACAATGATCCCATCTATCATCAACCAGTTCATCATCTCATTAAAGGATACATCCATTCTTTCGGTTATCGGATTCCCGGAACTGACCAATATGGGTAAGACGATCAGCGGTAATACATTTAAGAGTTTACAGACATGGGCGATCGTCGGTATTATGTATATGGTGATTATTATTACGCTCAGCAAGATCGCAAAGAAGATCGAGAGGAGGATCAAACGTGGCAGATAAGAAAACAATGGTTCACGTTGAGAACCTGAAAAAGAACTTTGGAAAGCTTGAAGTATTAAAAGATATCAGCGTAGATATTGCAGAAGGAGAGGTTGTGGTACTGCTCGGCCCGTCCGGCAGCGGAAAATCCACCTTCCTGCGTTGTTTAAACCAGCTTGAGATTGCAACAGCAGGCAAGATTCTTGTAGATGGCAATGATGTGACAGATAAGCATATTGACATCAATAAAGTGCGGGAGAACATCGGAATGGTATTCCAGCATTTTAACCTGTTTGATCATAAGACCGTGCTTGAAAATATCATGATGGCTCCGGTCGAACTGAAGAAGATGACCAAGGAAGAAGCAAAGGAAAAGGGAATGCAGCTCTTAAAGCGTGTCGGTATGGATTCCAAGGCAGACTGTTATCCGTCCCAGATCTCCGGAGGTCAGAAGCAGCGTGTGGCGATCGCGCGTGCGCTTGCCATGAATCCGAAGATCATGCTGTTTGATGAGCCGACAAGTGCTCTGGATCCTGAAATGGTAGGAGAGGTTCTTGCTGTTATGAAGGAGCTTGCATCCGAAGGTATGACAATGGTTGTTGTTACACATGAGATCGGATTCGCGAGAGAAGTGGCTGACCGCGTGATTTTCATGGATGACGGTTATATTGTAGAGCAGGGTACACCGCAGGAGGTTATCCTGAATCCGAAAGAACCGAGAACAATAGACTTCCTGAATAAGGTATTGTAATAAATGCGATAGTTATCACTTAAGTGGGCACTTTAAAAGATACGGTACAATAATCAATAACAGTGATAAGGAGAAGCAAGATGAAGCGGATCATAACAATCAGCCGTGAATTTGGTGCGGGCGGCGGTTCTATTGGAAGCGCTGTAGCAAAAAAACTCGGTTTTGAATATTACGATAAGGAAATTATTTTAAAAGCTGCCGGTAAATCCAATATGGATATAGACCGAGTTATGAAATGGGATGAAAAGGTTCCGTCCAATTTCGGCTTTGCCCAGAGTCTGTTCGATTTTTATAACAGACCGCAGGGAGAAAAGCTGTACTCAGCACAGGAAGCGATCATCCGTGAGATCGGCGAAAAGGGAAAATGTGTGATCGTCGGCAGAAATGCCAATACGATACTGAAAAACTTTGAGGACAGCCTGCATGTATTTGTATATGCGGATCCTTACTGGCGCATGGAACATATGAAGGCAAAAATGCCGGATATGACTGAGGCAAAGATCAGTGAGGAAATGCACACGATCGACAGAGCCAGAAAGAAATTCTGCTCTTATTATACCAATACGGAATTTGGTGTGGCGGATTATTATGACATTTGTCTGAATGCTTCCGCGCTTGGCATCGACAATTGCATTGATGTTCTGTATCAGCTTTGCAAATAATCAGAATAGAAAGAGATGAAAGAATGGAACAGAAAAATCCTTTGGGAGAATTACCGGTTCCGGTTTTATTAAGAAGATATGCGCTGCCCAGCATTTTAGCGATGCTGGTAAGCGCATTATATAATATTGTAGACCAGTTTTTTATCGGAAGAAGCGTTGGAGAGCTTGGTAATGCGGCAACGAATGTAGCATTTCCGTTAAGTACCTCCTGTGTAGCACTGGCACTTTTATTTGGGATCGGCGGTGCAGCTGCGTTTAATCTGACGATGGGAAAAGGAGAAAAAGAGAAGGCACTTTTTTATATAGGAAATGCTGCAACCATGCTGTTTCTCAGTGGTGTGGTGCTGACTGTGATCACGGAGCTGTTTTTGGAGCCGCTTCTTGTTGGGTTTGGCTCTCCGCAGAACGTACTGCCATATGCCAGGACATATACAGGCATTACAGCGATCGGTTTTCCGTTTTTGATCCTGTCTGCAGGCGGCGGACATCTGATCCGTGCAGACGGCAGCCCGTCCATGGCTATGATCTCCAACCTGGCAGGGGCTGTGATCAATACGGTTCTGGATGCCCTGTTTGTGTTTGGATTCAATATGGGGATGCAGGGCGCTGCACTGGCAACGGTGATCGGGCAGTTTGTGGCAGCTGCGATCATCGTATGGTATTTATGCCGTTTTAAGACTGCACCGCTTTCCTTGTCACATTTCAGACCGAAGCTGTCTGTTACCGGCTTTGTGGCAAAGCTTGGTACAGCAAACTTTTTTAATCAGATCGCTATGATGATCGTGCAGATCGTTATGAATAAATCATTGACATATTACGGATCGCAGTCAGTGTATGGAGAATCCATTCCACTTGCCTGTGCAGGTATCATTACAAAGGTCGGTATGGTATTTTTTTCTATCTGTATAGGTCTGTCGCAGGGAATGCAGCCTATTGTCAGCTTTAATTACGGTGCAGGCAATTATAAGAAGGTAAAGCAGGCATACAGGCTTGCAGCAGGGATCGGAACGATCATTTCGGTCATTGCTTTTTTTGCTTTTCAGATTTTCCCGCGCCAGCTGATCGGTATATTCGGTTCTTCGCAGAATGAAGCTTATTATACCTTTGCAGTGCGTTATTTCAGAATTTATATGTTTTTTACATTTTTAAATGCAATACAGCCGATCTCCTCCAACTTTTTTACGGCGATCGGCAAACCGGGAAAAGGGATTTTCCTTTCCCTGACAAGGCAGATCATTTTCTTATTGCCGCTTATTGTGATCTTTCCGCTCTTTTTGGGCGTGGATGGAATTATGTATGCAGGACCAATCGCAGATTTTATTGCAGCTATGGTTTCAATGATCCTGATCTATAAAGAATTTGGAAAAATCAACAAATTGGAGGAAGCAACATGCGAATCATAATTGTAGGATGTGGTAAGGTCGGAAGTACCATTACCGAACAGCTTGTCAAGGAAGGTCATGATGTGGCGGTCATTGACAGGGATTCGGACGTTATTCAGGATATCACCAATAATTTTGATGTGATGGGAGTAGTCGGAAACGGTGCCAGCTATTCCATTCAGAAGGAAGCGGGAATTGAAGATGCCCATCTTCTGATCGCTGTCACGGGATCGGATGAGCAGAATCTTTTGTGCTGTCTGTTTGCAAAAAAAGCAGGTAATTGTAATACGATCGCGAGAGTCCGTAATCCGCTTTATAATCATGAGATCCGGTTTATCCAGGAAGAACTCGGACTTTCCATGACGATCAATCCGGAATATGCAGCAGCAACGGAAATTGCACGTATCCTGCGTTTCCCGTCAGCGATCAAGATTGATACCTTCTCAAAAGGAAGGGTAGAGCTGATCAAGTTTCTTGTTCCGGAAAATTCACCGATCGATAACTGCAGCCTGATCGATATTTCCCATAAGATCAAGACGGATGTTCTGGTATGTGCGGTAGAACGCAAGGATGAGGTCGTGATCCCAAATGGTTGTTTTGTTATCAAAGCAGGCGATACGATCAGTATTGTGGCAAGCCCGACCAAGGCAAGAGATTTCATCAAAGAGATCGGTGTCCGGGCACATCAGGTCGGTAATGCCATGATCGTCGGCGGTGGAACGATGGCATACTATCTGGCCGAACAGCTTCTCAGCATGGGGATCCATGTCAAGATCATTGAGCGGGATGAAGAGCGCTGCGAGCAGCTTTCCGAGCTCCTTCCAAAGGCTATGATCATTCACGGAGATGCAACAAACCAGAATATTTTACTGGAAGAGGGCATCCAGAACAGCGAAGCATTTGTATCACTGACAGGCATTGACGAAGGAAATATCTTTTTGTCTCTGTTTGCGCAGAGCTGCTCCAAGGCAAAAGTCATCACCAAGATCAACCGGATTTCCTTTGGGGATATCATTAATGACTTCCAGCTTGGCAGTCTGATCTATCCTAAGTTTATTACATCCGAATATATTACAAGATATGTACGTGCCATGCAGAATTCTCTTGGCAGCAATGTGGAAACACTGTATCATCTGATTGAGAATAAGGTAGAGGCATTGGAGTTCCACATCCATGAGGGAGCGCCTGTTGTGGATATCGCACTGGAAGATCTGCCAATCCGGGATAATACGCTGATCGCCTGTATCAATCATGCGGGAACGATCATCAGACCGAACGGTAAAACAAAGATCAGTGTTGGAGATACGGTCATCATCATCACAACACATAAGGGGCTTGGAGATATTAAGGATATTTTACAGAAATAGCCTGGAGGGACATTATGAATCACGCAGTTATCCGTCGTATTTTAGGACTTATTTTATTGTTTGAATCTGCATTTCTGCTGCTGCCTTGTATGGTGGCAGTGATCTACAGGGAAAAGCAGGGGCTGTCTTATCTGGCAGTTGCTTTTATCTGTCTGGTGATCGGTTTCTTACTGACAAGAAAGAAAACCGAAAATCAGATGTTTTACGCCAAGGAAGGCTTTGTGATCGTGGCACTGAGCTGGATCGTCATGAGTTTTTTCGGAGCAATGCCTTATTACCTGAGCGGAGATATCCCGGATGTTTCGCAGGCATTATTTGAAGCTGTTTCCGGTTTTACGACAACAGGAGCAAGTACCTTGAGCAGTGTGGAGGTACTCAGCCATTGTACCCTTGTCTGGCGTGCATTTACAATCTGGATCGGTGGTATGGGGGTTCTTGTCTTTTTACTTGCGATCATTCCGTTAAGCGGTGGTTCCCATATCAACCTGATGCGTGCAGAAAGCCCCGGACCATCTGTGGGCAAGCTGGTACCAAAGGTACGTTATACCGCAATGATCCTGTATACCATCTATTTTGGCATGACGGTTATTGAGTTTATCTTTCTGCTGGCAGGCAAAATGCCTGTTTTTGATGCGCTTACTACCGCCTTTGGTACTGCCGGCACCGGAGGCTTCGGTATCAAAAATGACAGTATAATGGGCTATTCACCCTATATACAATGGGTAGTTGCCATCTTTATGATATTGTTTGGTATCAACTTCAACTTTTATTTTTATATCCTGTACCGTCATTTCCGCAAGGCGATATCTATGGAGGAGATTCATTATTATCTCGCCATGATCCTGATCGCCGTAACGATTATATTCTTAAATGTCCGTACCATGTATCCAACCGGATTTGAAGCAATGACACATTCCGTTTTTCAGGTTGCGTCCCTTGCCACCTCCACGGGATTTTCCACCACTGATTTTGACCTGTGGCCGCAGACCAGCCAGACCATTCTGATCATTGTGATGTTTGTGGGTGCCTGCGCAGGCAGTACCGGCGGCGGTATTAAAGTGTCGCGGATTGTCATTATGTTTAAAACTGTTTTAAAGGAATTAAACAGTTATATCCATCCAAAAAGCGTCCGCAAAATTAATGTAGAGGGCAAACCGGTGGACCACGAGGTCGTCCGTTCCATCAATGTATTTTTTATTACGTTTATGATTATTTTTTCTCTTTCCGTCTTTGCGATCTCCTTCGAGGATGAGGATCTGGTCACCAACTTTACCGCAGTTCTCACCACCATCAATAATATGGGACCCGGTCTTTCCAAGGTAGGACCAACACAGAACTTCGGACATTTCAATGTCTTTTCCAAGCTTGTACTGATGTTTGATATGCTGGCCGGCCGGCTGGAGCTGTTTCCGCTGCTGATCCTGTTCCATCCTGCCATCTGGAAAGATTCCTTTGAAAGTCACCGCAAAAAGAAACAGAAAGCATAAAGAAACACCTTCGAAAGCAGCGTTTGGAGCCGTTTTCGAAGGTGTTATTTTAGTGTATAGGAAAATGCTCGTAGCGTAGAGCGAGCAAGGGCAAAACGCTGGTTTTGCCCTTTTTTATTGTTGCGCAGCATCGCTGTAAACTTTAGGCGCAGGCACAAAGTTGCCAGGCAAATTCTATTCGCTTTATTCGTATCGCAGTGCCTCGATGGGATCCAGCCGGGCCGCTTTGTTGGCCGGATAATATCCAAAGAATACCCCGACGACCATAGAGAACAGTACAGCAATCATAATTGCTGCCACCGGTGCCGTTGCGGAATATCCCAGTACCGATGCCGCCACAGATCCAAGGATCAGTCCCAGCGCGATTCCCAGGCAGCCACCCACCACACAAAGTACCATGGATTCTATGATAAACTGAAGACGGATCGATCCATTGGTCGCTCCCAGCGCCTTTCTTGTTCCAATTTCTCTTGTCCTTTCTGTAATGGAAACCAGCATAATATTCATAACGCCAATGCCGCCCACCAGAAGGGATATACCCGCGATCAGCGAAATCGCCAGGGACACGGTCCGGATCATTTCACTCATAGACTCCGTCATTGACTCCATTGTAGATGTGGCAATCTCATAATTGTCATTACTCATATAATAAGGTGTAAAAAACGTCTCGATCTGATCTGCGAAATCCGATACACTGGAAACAGAAGTGTCTGTCACAATGGTAAACTGCGTATAGCCATCATCGGAATGCATGATTTCC
>ERZ780198.3673-NODE-3673-length-10230-cov-2.298182_pt1 | contig 10230 bp, 9 predicted proteins | sample MGYA00510979_ERZ780198 | MGnify/ENA primary metagenome ERZ780198 (study PRJEB29588, sample SAMEA2158039) | human gut metagenome | biome: human gut; feature: human-associated habitat; material: faeces | place: Denmark | collected 2008/2010 ...
TTCCACTATACCCTAACGCAAGCGGAAACGCTGTAACCACAGGTGTAAAAATCCCCAAAAAGCTAAACACTAATCGAATTTTCAGATTTCCCGTGAAATCACGCTTTACAAACACCAAATATCCGAAAAGAACAAATAACATCATAAATAATGCATAACTTGTGTTATTAAAGAAGAAATCCCTCCTGCATGTCCTACTGAATCATACGGAACGGAAGCGGAAATCCACAGTACTTTTTTCATTTTCCAGTCTCCTTTTATTTGTACAATATTTTTTACTCAATATAAAAATTTACGAATTCCATTAAAATATAATGTTCCAAATGTCTTTCCCCATAACACTTTATTATTATGAAAGATCATAATAGAGATTTTTTTGATATGCTTTGCAACTCTGTTACTTTTCTCTTTCATGAATTCTCTATAGTATTCTTTGTAATAGCATTCTACAGTAGAATCAAAGTTCGCCTTTTTTTCATCATCCGGCTCATTTTTCCATACTTTATACCAGACACTTTGCAGTTCCAACAGCCAATCTGCTAAATATTCTCTGTATGCTTCTGATAAACCGTTCTCCTTAAAGAACTGAAGTACTATTTTTTTTGCAACGACTGTTTCATAATGGTATTCTTTTGGCACTAATGTAGACGATAAATTTGATTTCATGTGCCGATGCAGATAGTATAAATCATTGATAAAAACAATCTTCTGCGCATAACAGAACAGCATTGGCACAAATAAAACATCTTCGAAATAGACCCAATACAGATCGTTTTCATAAGCTTCCACTTTTTTCAGGGTTTTTGATATCAAAGATCGTTTTATAATCTTGGCCCAGATCGGACCGACGCATCCAAAATCAGCTTTTTTGGCATATACCTGATCACAGAAATTTCTTCCTGACATGACAATTGGATCTGCTTCTGTCTTTTTTCTCCGGAATGTTTCAATCTCTTTACAGCTCCTATCTTCTCCACGCACGCAAATTATATCGCCTTTACTTTTGTTTTGCATCAAACATTCATACATATCAGGAACAATATAGTCATCATTATCTATAAAACTAATCCATTCCCCGCTTGATCTTTGGAACCCATCTTCTCTTGATATTGATAATCCCTTATTTTGTTCATGATGAATCACCTGTATTCTTGGATCTTCTGCTGCCAATGTATCGCAAATTTCCCCTGAATGATCTGTTGAAGCATCATCTACCAGAATCAATTCAAAAGATCTATGCGTTTGTGCCAAAACAGAATTTATACATTGTGATAAATATTTTTGACTGTTATATACCGGAACAATTATACTTAACTCAACATTTTTTTCATTCACCATACTATCATTTCCCATAAGTATCTCAGTATTTTTTCTACATATTCCTTTGAGTTCAAGATTCCAATCGCTTCGCCTATCATACGCCCATATTTTTTTTCTTTTTTGAAAACCAAAGCCTCTTGAAAAGCCACCGATGCTTTTGCATAACGCGCTGCTTTTTCAGGCGTACACTTCTGCATCTCATATTCCGCATAGGAATCACATGACAATTTATGATAAAAATATTTGTCCTGAATATATCTCATCATCAAATACTGCTTATATAAATTGTCTCTGGAAATACTCTGTCTGGATAATCTGTACTTCAAAATAATCTGATTACAATTTCCTAATTGATATCCTGAATCTATTGCACGAAGCAACAGATCATAGTCTTCACATCCCTGTATATCTGCATATCCATTTAAAGCTATATAAGCACTTTTCTTAAATAACCACGCCGGATGAGGCATACAATTATTAACTCTCATTTTACGAACAATATCTTTATGTGTGACCGGTAAATTATCCATATTGTATAAAACGGCATCATTCTCGTCTATCACTTCCACATATCCGGACAAAAAATCGACCTTATCATTTTCCATCCTTTTCATCTGCACTTCCAGACGATTCGGACAGGAAACATCATCTGCATCCATAATTGCTACATACTCTGTTGCACTCAATAGAATTCCCCTGTTTTTTGTCAACGGACACCCCATATTTCTGCCGTTTACAAGGAACTGTATTCTGCTGTCATTTTCCGCATATTCACTGATAACTTTTTTTAAGGCATCGTTATCCGGATCATCAAGAAGAATAATATAATTAAAATCTGATAAAGTCTGATTTAAAATAGACTCTATTGCCTGTCGTACAAATCGTTCTTTTTCCCTGTAGACCGGCATTACAACGCTTAATTTTGCCATTGTCAATCCTCTTCCTATTATATTAAAGCAATATCATAGATTTTGTATACACATCAATTTGCCCGGAATAGTCCTTATTCCAGGTAGCAGGTGCAATTATGACTTTGTCTTCATTAGCTGATAAATAGGCTCCCCACCAGCTAAATGTACTGTTCGCTATAATAAAATGTTTACACTGATACATCAAACGTAATTCTTCATAATCAAGATTATTTAATTCTATATACTGTACATTGTAATCAAAGTGGTAATTTTCTTTAATCCAGTTTATTTCCTGCAAATTATCTGAAAATATATAAAAAACAGAATTTTCTACTCTTTCTGCAATATACTCCATTCCTCTTTTATAATAAGTTTCATCGCATACGACTAATGCTCTGTTTTTTTCATTTGACACATAATCTCCCCGCCGTATGTGAACGCAAACCGCATTACATTGCTGCAATTCTTCAATTTTTTCTTTATTTTTATCAGAGGGTTCTTTTCTTACATGCAATTCTTTCTTAATCTGATCTCTATAAAGTTCAAAGTACGATTCACTCTGATAATATCCAATTACTTTTTTTACCTTTGCAATATTGCTTCCATATGGATAGTAGGTAAAACAATCATCTGTATAGATCTTCCCCTTTTTACACATCTGCTGAAACTGCTTTTCTCCATGCAGTTTCGCACCATTATTATATTTCCGCAATGCAACAAACTGTGCAATATCCGGTACTCCGCACAGATATCCTTTTCCTTTATTCATAAAAGTGATTTCTTCCGGCAGATTTAAATAACTCAAGACATTATTAAAATACCTTTTTCTTCCGGCACCTAATCCTGCCAATGTCATGAAATAAGGGTTAATCTCTAATTTTTCATGGTACTGCAAGGATAAAGCTCTTGCATATGCGTATTCAAACATCTGATTTCCCATTCCTGCCATCAGATTCAGTCTAATCATTCTCGTTATTCCCCACTTTTACTTTTAAATTTTCAATTTCATTCCCAGTTTCATGATTCTGAATTGCAATTTTTTGCGTCAAATTTTTCACCTTTTCTTCCAGCTCTGCCATTCGAATTGACATAATAAAGGTTCTCAACAACAAAATGAAAATCATAACCAGAAAAAGGAAATTCACAGGAGCTACCATACCGCATAAATGTGTCAGCCACTGCACCAATCCCGGAAATATACTAAATAAAATAAACAGAAACGATAACGCCACCCAAAATATAGAATGTTCTATCTGAAGCTGGGACTTCCTGATTTTATGAATTACATATCCAAAAAACAGAACTGATACAAAAATCAAAGCCAATCTGAAAAAAGTGCTCATTCCAATTCCTTTCTCTTTCGAAACATTTGAATTACTAAAATGGAAAAACAAACCTTAACCATATAAATAATGGAATTCTTCCAGTTTAAGTAGCTTTCCCCACCCTCACGTTCTGACATCTGTACCTGTGCTTCGACTACTTTTGCCCCACATTTGATCAGGTAGGAAATTGTATCCGGCTCCGGATTAAAGTTCATCTCAGTCGTATAAGCCTTCATAACCTTTCGATTATATATCCGCATTCCAGATGTTGGATCCGTAATATTCTGATGTGTTGTCCATTTAATCAGAAAACGAATAATCTCCGATCCGAACATTCTCAAGCTTTTTTTCTTTTTTATTTCTTTGAATCTGGATCCGATTACAATATCCGCATGCGTCTCTTCCATGCAATCCACAAGCTTTTCAATATAACTTGCCTGATGCTGACCATCTCCATCAATCTGTATCACAGCATCATACCCATATTGATACGCATACTTCATTCCTGCCTGAATACCTCCAGACAATCCAAGGTTAATCGGCAAATCCAGAAAATTAAACCTGTTCTGTTTGCAAATTTGTGCGGTATTATCCTTCGATCCATCGTTCACAACAATATAATCATATTCTGGATAAGTTTCCTGAACGCTATAAACGACTCTTTTAATATTTTTCGCTTCATTATATGCTGGGATGATCATTAACAGGCGCATTTTTCTCTTCCTTACGTAAAATAATTGGTTGCATAGTGTACGAACATCAAAACTGCAAATAATATGTTGCAAAATACCAGGGCATACAGGCACACTTTTTCTCTGCTGATCTGCAGATTAAAAAATCTGTTTTTTACAATCAGTGGTATCAATGTAAAACAAGGCAGGAAATATCGTCCCTGAATTCCCATTATCCTTGTCGAGCGCTTTGCTGTAAAGATAAAGAACAAAGAAACAAATACTCCTAAGTAAATCAACCCGGTAATTCCTACAGCAATGCAGCGTTTTACACGGGGCAGCAGATTTTTACCGGTATCCTCCAATGCCATAATCATCAGAACAACGATTCCAATTCTCATGCCCGGAAATCCTGTAAAAGTATCCAAATAATTATATCTTCCCTTTCCGACAACTTCGCCGAATGTATTATATAAATATTCTCCTGTATAGCCAAATATTGTACGCAAAAATACATGGAATGTATTCTCTATATTCTGCAATGCATAAGGCAATGTGTTCCATGCATCCAAATCTTCGTCTGCTGTCATATTATTATTAAAACCAACTGCATTTTTAATCACCGGAATTATATTGATCCCGATTAGTAAAATCACAGCAAGACCTACTATTGTACCGATCATAAGCTGCTTTCTATTCAAATTCAATTTTCTGACAGGCAATAAGACTACCAATAATGCCATAAATACATAAATCAATTTAATCGGAATCATCAAAAGCAGCAGCAAACATAAAATTCCCAATTGATGCAGTTTAATTTTTTTCTCCTGAGCATTCAGATAAAGGAAATAAGATACAATTAAAATACACAGGCACAAATTGATGCCATCATAAGAATAGGAACCATATAAGTAAATTACTTCCGGAACCAGTCCCAATACAGATATGTAAGTTTTGGCATATGGCAGAATTCGTATCGCCAATGCCGTAATCCCTGCTTCAAACAGGAGATTAAACAAGCGTCCCATCAACAGCAGTAAATTTCCATGAATATTCAAAAGTCTCGCAATCGAAATTCCAATTGCAGACGGCAGATATGTCCACGGTGCCTTTGAACCTACTGTCGACTGCATATCAGCTTCTTTTATATTCCCTGTCGCTTTTTTTATTTCAAACGAATCGTACCACTCAGAAATACTTGAAATATCATGCAAATAAATGATACTGTCTTTATCCGCCTCATCCAACAGCACATAATTATCCTGCTTCACTTCTTTTCCAAGCAAAGTATTGGAAAGTCCATATGCTTCCAAAAAATGAGCCTCTTCATCCGGAACACCAAGCGGAGGCATCACAAAATTAAACAACAGCCCACAGTATATTGCCACGAAAAAATATTTATGTTCGATTTTAATCTTCTGACTCTGCAAAAGTAGTGTAAGGGCAAAAACACCGGCAAGACAGATCAATGATAGCCCAAGATAAAAGGACTTGTAGGAACCGTTATATTCAATAAATCGAATATGTCCTGTTCTCGAAATCTCTCCGTCAATTACCGCCTGAACTTCATATTCCTTCTTCTCCAGTTCAAGTTCCTGTCCTTTTTCAAACTGCTGAATGGATGTATTATTCCCCTTGATTTCTGAAATCTGATAGTCATTTTCCAAAACCAGTTTTTTCCCATCATAAACAGACAGATGAAGTTCCATCGGTTGCTCGATAGTTCCGCTTATCGTTATTTCACGAACCTTTCCGATCGTCGGACAAAAACTTCCTCCATCCATCCCGATTGTATGAACGATCGGCATAGATTCTCCGGATATTCGAAGTGCCCACAGCAAATAAAGCATGACTCCTGCCACTATAGTAGTTACAATCGATTTCAATATCTGGCGTCCAAACGTTGAAAGATTTTTCATCGTTTTATCCTTATCTGATCTCAATTTGCTTTTTTCATTTGTTATGCACCATAATACGATGCATACCACTCTGCAAACGCCGTTAATCCTTTTTCCAGCAGCGTATCCGGTTTAAATCCAAAATCCTTTTCCAGCTCCGATACATCCGCATAAGTCTGATAAACGTCTCCCGGCTGCATTGGAAGAAACTCTTTTTCCGCTTCATGATTGATGATGCCCGCTTTCATCAGGCACTTTTCCAGTGTTTCAACAAAAAATTTCAGACTCACCGGCTGATGATTTCCAATATTATATACCTTCACTCTTACTCCGTCTTCATTTGCTTCCGGAGCTTTTTGCATTACAGCAGATACCCCTTTTACGATATCATCGATATAAGTGAAATCCCGGTACATATCTCCGTAATTGAACAACTGAATTTTCTCGCCTTTTACCATTTTATTGGTAAATCCGAAGTATGCCATATCCGGTCTGCCACATGGGCCGTACACGGTAAAAAACCGAAGTCCGGTACATGGAATTCCGTATAGTTTGCTGTACGCGTGTGCAAGCAGTTCATTGGACTTTTTAGTTGCTGCATATAAAGAAACCGGTTTATCCGTCTTGTCTTCTGTCCGGTAAGGAACTTCTTTGTTCAATCCGTAAATCGAAGAACTGGAAGCATATACCAGATGCTTTACACCTGACTTTCCGTCATCATAAGAATGCCTGCAGCATTCCAGAATATTGTAAAATCCCAGAATATTGCTTTCAATATAAGCATCCGGATTTGTAATCGAATAACGAACCCCGGCCTGAGCTGCCAGGTTTACTACAATCTCCGGTTCCCACTCCCGAAAAATCTGCTCCAGAAAGCTGCGGTCTGCAATATTTCCCTTATAAAAGGAGAAATGATCCCAGCAGTTCAATTCCTTTAACCGATATTCTTTTAAACTGACATCATAATAGTCGTTCAGGTTATCGATCCCGATAACCTGAACGACTGAATCTTTCTGCAAAATGTTTTTTGCAAGATTTGAACCGATAAATCCGGCTGCACCGGTGATTAAAACTATCTTTTTCATCTCATTTATCTTCCAATACTATAATATTCCACGCCTGCTTCTTTCATCTTCTCCAGATCAAAAATATTTCGTCCGTCATAAACAAGCGGTGTTCTCATCAGTTTCCGGAACGTTTCCGGTTCAACTTTTCGAATTTCTTTCCATTCTGTAAAAATAAAGCAGATGTTCGCATCTTTTAAAGTTTCTTCGATCTGATCCGTATAGGCGATCGTTCCTCTCTCCACAGCTCCTTCCGGATATTTCTTTTTAAAGTTCTTCATCGCTACCGGATCATAGGCAACAATATCCGCACCGTTTTTCAGAAGAAGCGAAATATTATCCAAGGAAGGCGCCTCTCGCAGATCATCCGTTCCCGGTTTAAATGCCAGTCCCAAAACAGCAATTTTTAAGTGTTCAAAGCTGATCATCCGGTTGCTCGCTTTATAGAAGAGCGCCGTTTTCTGATCCGCATTGACATCCACTGCTGCCTCCACTGTACGCAGACGATATCCGACCTTCTGTGCCTGAAATTTCAGTGCTTTTGTATCCTTCGGAAAGCAGCTTCCGCCATATCCGATTCCGGCTTTTAAAAAATTTGCACCGATTCTCGCATCATAGCTCATTCCTTTTGCGACATCTTCAATGTTCGCACCGATTTTTTCACAGAGATTTGCAATATCATTCATGTAGGAAATCTTCAGTGCCAGAAAATCATTGCAGGCATATTTTGTCATCTCTGCAGAACGTCTGTTCATCGCAACAATCGGCAGCTGAAACGGCTCATAAATTTCCCGAAGCAGCGCTTCTGCTTCTTTACTTTCCGTTCCGATGATAATTCTGGCAGCATGCAGGGTATCATGTACTGCAGATCCCTGCGCTAGAAATTCCGGATTCGATGCTACCTCGATATGAAGCTCTTTTCTTACCAGAAAATCTTTGATAAACTGCTCAACATGATCGTTCGTTCCGACCGGAACTGTGGATTTTACCACCACAAGACAGTTCTTTTCGACATTTTCCGCAATCTGGCGGCAAACGGTCGCGATATAGCTCAAATTGGCAGAACCGTCCGGCTGCTCCGGCGTACCAACCCCTATAAAGATCGCATCCGGATCTTTATAAGCGCTTTTATAGTCTGTTGTATAATGCAGTTTTCCGGCTGCATTATTTTTCTTCATCAGCTCTTCCAGTCCGTCTTCATAAATCGGAGAAACACCGGATTCCATCTGCTTTACTTTATTTTCATCCACATCCACACAAGTAACGTCATGTCCTTTTTCTGCAAAGCAGACACCTGCTACCAGTCCTACATATCCGGTTCCTGCCACTACAAGTTTCATTTTTGTCCTCCGTCCGCATCTGCCTTATCTCTTTGCTAACTGTATTATTGAATTACATCCTCTTTATTTCGTAATACTACATTTCCTCCGGATACTTCATAAACAAGATCCGCGTTTTTGATTGTTGTCAGTCGATGTGCAATAATAATCATCGTCTTAAGTCCCTGCAGACTTTCAATCGATTCCATGACAGCCTGCTCCGTACTGCTGTCCAGCGCAGAAGTTGCCTCATCCAGTACCAGAATCTCCGGATCATGGTAAAGTGCTCTTGCAATTCCGATTCTCTGACGCTGTCCGCCTGAGAATTCATGAGGATATCTGTAATAGTGGTCGCGCCTCATTCCCACCTTTTCAAGCATGTCAAGCACTCTCTGCATGCGTTCTTCTTTAGTCTTACATATCTTATGGATTATAAGCGGCTCCTCAAGGATGCTTCCTATCGTCATTCTCGGGTTAAGCGATGAATACGGATCCTGAAATATCATCTGCAGATCTTTACACAGAACTCTCTGTTCTTTGTCGCTTATGCCTACTATATTTTTTCCATTATAAATGACTTCGCCCGACGTAGGTTTATTAAGCCCTATAAGGCATCGTCCGGTAGTACTCTTGCCGCATCCCGACTCACCTACGATACTGAGCGTTTCATTGCGGTACACGTCAAATGAAACATCATCCACAGCCTTTACGGACTTTGGCTCAACTCTTACCTTTGACTCCACCGGGAAATATTTCTTAAGATTTTTTACTTCAAGGATTTTATCAGCCATATTTCTCCTCCAATCCGCCCTTCTTGGGACATCTAAAATTCATTTGCATGCAGGCAGCATACCTTCTGTGTCTCATTAACCGTTCTGAGTTCAGGGTCATGGATTTTACACTCTTCCGTACAGTATGGGCATCTGCTTGCAAAACGGCATCCGCTTCCAACCTCACTTAGCTGCGGAACCATTCCTTTTATCATGTAGAGCTTCTCACCCTTCTTTGTTGTCATACGCGGAATTGACTTTATAAGTCCGATTGTGTACGGATGGAGCGGTCTGTCAAATATATCATCCACCGTGCCTTCCTCTACAATATGTCCGAGATACATTACTATTACTCTCTGACATGTCTGTGCCACAACTCCTAAGTCATGCGTGATAAGCATTATTCCCATTCCCAGCTCTTTGTTAAGGTCTGTTATGAGTTTTAATATCTGGGCCTGAATTGTAACGTCAAGTGCTGTTGTAGGCTCATCTGCAATAAGCAGTTTAGGCTTGCACGACAATGCCATCGCTATCATTGCCCTCTGTCTCATTCCTCCTGACATCTCATGAGGATATGAATAAATACGTTCCTCATGTGCGGGTATACCTGTAAGCCTTAACATCTCCTCCGCAACCTTAAGTGCTTCCTTTTTAGACAAATGCTGATGCTTCATTACCGTCTCCGCAATCTGGTTACCCACCGTATACAGCGGATTAAGGGAACTCAGTGCATCCTGAAATATCATTGCTATACTGTTGCCTCTTATCGCCTCCATCTTTTTCTCAGGAAGCTTCAGAAGATTCTCTCCTTCAAAAAGAATCTCTCCTTCATATCTTGCCAGACTTTTCTCATCATACAGCCTCATAATTGACTGTGACGTAACACTCTTTCCACATCCTGACTCACCTACAACTCCGACTATCTCACCCTTATTTATTGAAAAGCTTACAC
>ERZ780198.3674-NODE-3674-length-10223-cov-40.353659_pt1 | contig 10223 bp, 10 predicted proteins | sample MGYA00510979_ERZ780198 | MGnify/ENA primary metagenome ERZ780198 (study PRJEB29588, sample SAMEA2158039) | human gut metagenome | biome: human gut; feature: human-associated habitat; material: faeces | place: Denmark | collected 2008/2010 ...
ATTTTCACGAAACGGCAGCGCGGGTACTTTCCGCTGACAACCAGCTCTCCTTCCTCGAACGGGCCTTCGAAACCGTTCTCACGCAGCCTTCCGTACTTAAGGCGTACGTCATAGTAGTCATTGATGTTGTCAAGTCCGACAACTTCGTCTCCTCTTTCCGCAAGCCTGGCCATCAGCCTTGAGCCGATGAATCCGGCTGCACCTGTCACTAGTATCTTCATAACAACTATAATTGTTTGTAAATCATTCAACAAAGGCCGGCACAACCACACGGTCATGCCAAATGCCCTCAAAATTACGAAGATACAAAAAATTAACGAGATTTCGTGAAGTTTTGGCCAGAATAATGCCCCAACGCACAGACTGCCATCATTTGTGATAGACCCAGTCGGGGTAGCCGATCTTTGGTTCAAGGGCGGCGATGTCGCCCGCGCGCCGGGAGAGGTAGGACGACGGTCTGGCGGGATTCCGCCTTAAGGGATTCGGAAGAGAGGAGGCGATAAGACAGGCCTGCCGGCGGGTCAGCTTCGCGGCGGATGTTCCGAAGTGAACCTCGGCGGCGGCCTCCACCCCATAAACACCTTTACCCATCTCGGCGACGTTAAGATAGACCTCCATTATTCTCTCCTTGTTCCAGAGACATTCGATCAGGACTGTGAAATAGGCCTCGAACCCCTTGCGGATCATGGACTTGTGCGGAAGCAGAAAGACATTCTTGGCTGTCTGCTGGGAGATCGTGCTGCCTCCACGGCGACGCTTCCCGCTCTCATATTCCTTCCGGGCCTGCCTGATCGCCTTCCAGTCAAAACCATTGTGCCTGTCGAAGAGGTTGTCCTCGCTGGCTATGACGGCGCGGGCCATCTCCGGGGATATTCTCTCGTAGGGCACCCAGGTCTTGCGGGTGCGGAAATCCTTGTCGCTCCGGTACTGGATGGATCGCTGGACCATGAGCGGCGTGACATAGACCGGACACCATCTCAGGACCAGGACCCACAGGAAGGTCACGGCAACGAAGGCCAGAGGCAGCTTGACAAGAAGAAGCCGCCAGAGTCTTCCCAGTAAAGTGCGGTTGGGTCTCCTATTCATAGTCAGAGAGTTTCAGTCTGAATTTGAGGCTCCTGCTTCCGTCGGGGAAGACCTTCGGCGACTCTTCCCGAAAGCCCAGCTTCCGGTAGACATCGCCGTCCGACCAGGACGCGTCGGCGTAGCTCATCACGTCGTCGGGCCTTACTTCCTCGACAAATGCCTTCAGAAGTTTCCCCATCCCGCCGTCCACTCCGATCCCGTCCAAAGAGGCGTAACGGATCCACTCGCAGGAACGGATCCGCAAATCTCCTTTCCTCCAGACCCTGGGAGCGGAAAAGCCGGCGACGGCGACCAATGTTCCTTCGGGAATATCCTCGCCCCGGCTAACGAACAGGCCGTAGAGATGGCGGCACCTGGTGTAGCCCAAACGGTGAAAGGATTGAAGGAACGGCTCGGCGACCGCCCTTTCAATCCTTCTTACCTCGCAGTTGCGGGCGTATATTCGTTTCAGGCCATCCATTGTCTCAAGACCCTTCGACAAGCTCAGGATCCAGTCGATGAGCCTGTGGCTGCTGTGGTTGCTGAACTTGTCGAAGCATCGAAGCGACCTTCTTATTTCAGTCCCTCAAGGCAAGCCTTGACATTGGCCTCGATGGTCTCGGCGGAGTAGTCGGCCTTCTGGAACCTGTCACCGGTTATGTGCTCGTACAGCTCGATGTAGCGGTCTGAGATACCGGCCACCACCTCAGGAGTCATGTCCGGAACCTTCTGTCCCTCCTGCCCCTGGAACCCGTTGGCCATCAGCCATTCACGGACAAACTCCTTGGAAAGCTGCCTCTGATGCTCACCCTTGGCGAGTCTCTCCTCGTAGCCTTCGGCGTAGAAATAACGCGAGGAGTCAGGGGTGTGCACCTCGTCCATCAGATAGATCTGGCCGTCCTTTTTGCCAAACTCGTACTTGGTGTCCACCAGAATCAGCCCATGTTGTGCGGCGATCTCGCATCCACGCTTGTAGATGGCTCTCGTGTAGGCCTCAAGTCTCTCGTAGTCCTCACGCCCCACAAGCCCCTGGGCGATGATCTCCTCTTTGGAGATGTCCTCGTCGTGTCCCTCGGCGGCCTTTGAGGTCGGAGTCACAAGCGGCTCCGGGAACTTCTGGTTCTCGACCATCCCGTCCGGCATCGGCACACCGCAGATTGTCCTCTTGCCTGCCTTGTACTCCCTCCAGGCATGTCCGGCAAGATAGCCGCGGATCACCATCTCGACCTTGAACGGCTCGCACTTGTAGCCCACGGTGACAGCGGGATCCGGCACTGCCACCTTCCAGTTAGGGAGGATGTCAGCCGTAGCGTCAAGGAACTTGGCCGCAATGCGGTTCAGCACCTGTCCCTTGTACGGAACTCCTTCAGGCAGAACGACATCAAACGCTGAGATCCTGTCAGTGACAACCATCACGAGATACTTTCCGTCAATGTCGTAGACATCACGTACCTTACCGACGTACTTTCCAACCTGTCCCGGCAAGTTGAAATCGGTTTTTACAATCGCTTTCATATCAATTGAATTAAGTTCGACTTACTACCAACGTGTCCTGAATAAGCGAAGGCACACTCCTCGCCTTTCCAAACCGCAAAGTTAACCATTCTTCTTCAAAATCTCATCCACCACGGGCGCTATCTTTTCATATTCATAGCCTCGTGTCAGCCCGAATCTGATGAGTTTGAACTTCTCCTGCGGATCGCCCTTAAGCGCGCGGTACTTTGCCTCAAGGACGGCGAGCATCCTACGGTCGGCCTCATCCTGATCAACCTCCTTCAAGGATGCCTGTATCACGTCCTTGGATATTCCTTTTCCCGTCAGGGCGAAAGAAATCTTCGCCGGCCCCCATCCGGAGAGGCGCGCCTTCTCCCTCGCGAAGGCGGCGGCGTACCTCGCGTCATCCACGAACCTGTCCCCCACGAGCGAATCCACCAGCCTTCCGGCGGCGTCCTTGTCACCCTCGAAGGCGGTCAAAGCCTTTTTGAATATGTCAGATCGGCAATATTCCCTTTTAACACACTGCGCCTGAAGCCGGTCCAGCACCTTGTCAAACTCTTCCATAGTCCTAGAAATCGAAGCCGAGGCTGAAGTAGAGTCCCAGATTGTGGGTGTACTCCGACCAATGGACATTCAGCCCGACCGGGCCGATGATCGAGTTGTAGGTGTACTGAACGCCACCGCCGAAGTAGCCGGACACCTTGGCTGAGACATCCTTGAAGTCCGAGATCTCATTGCAGGTAAGGGCATAGTTGGCCATTGCGGTCAAATAGTTGTTTTTAAACAACTTGAACCTAAAGTCAGACCTCGCCACACCCACGATCTTCTGCATGGCGGCGGCGTTGTTGATGCCGATGAAAGGAATCTGCTGGTCGAGATACCTTCCGGCCACGCTGCCTCCGATCGTGTTGGTGAACGGAACAGGCACCTCGTCGCCGATGAGGTAGCGGATGTTCACGGACGGGATGAAGGCGAACCTGTCGCCTCCCACAACCTTCTTGGCATCGAAGTGGATAGCGTGGAAATTGTTGAACTTGTTCGGCCCCCCTCCGAATACCCAGTCATAGGAGATTCCCACGGACTGACCCCTGGTCGGTATGTAGGCATTGTCGAACGAATCCTTGCGTCCGTTCAGGAAGAACGTCACATAGTCGTTGGAAAGCTGGTTCACATCGTAGTCGCCGAAAGCCTGCTCGGCCATCAGGGAGCTGACATTGTACCAGTCGTTACGCAGACCTATCTTCAAGAAGAACTTCGACCACTTGATGTTTGACAGATAGATCTCCTGACGGAAGTCCAGGAAATTGATCCTGAACCTGTTGTCACCGATGCTGAACATGTTCCTGTCGGTGTACCTCACACCCGCCATCGCATTGAATGTCATGCCGTTCGTCGAGACGTGGGAATATGTCAGGTTGGCGTAAGGATTGGTTCCGACCTTTCCAGTGAAGTCCAGGGACGAGCCTTGGATCTTGTGCACGCCCCAGCCGAGATTGATCAGCACGGACACGATCTCCTCGCTGTCGAAGCGACCGCCAAGTCCCAGCTGGCAGACAGGGCCCCGCTGACAGTTGAACATCAGCTTGTAAGGCTCCTGATCCCCAAGCAGCTCGTAGTTCACATAGTCGAAAGAGTTGGTTCCGAATATGGTGGCGACAGCGTCCTCGATCTCCTCGTTGCCCATCCTTGAGCCGGCTCCGACCTTGATCTTGTTCATCAGATAGAGGCTTTCCTTGTCGTCCACACCCGAGATCTCGACACCGGACACAAGCACTTTCCTGACCCTGATGTCATCCGCCGGATCATTGGCAAGCCTGGTCACGTCAGGCCCCACGACAGCCTTGATGGAATCCAGCTTCAAGGCGACCTCCAGGGCGGCCTTGTACCCCCTGTTGATGATTGTGTCGATGCTCGCTTCATCGAAACTGAGCATGTTGTACTCGTGAAGGTCAGGCTTGATGTTGACATCCGGAATGGCGATGTTGGACTCGAAGGACGAGCGGCCCAGCATGTCGATGCCGGTGTTGATGATGTCGGCCAGGTTGTTGATCTGGTTGTAGTTCTTGTAGCCGTCCGAAAGATTGACACCGATCACGATGTCAGCCCCGGCCTTCTTCGCCAGATCAGTAGGATAGTTGTTCCGCATGCCTCCGTCCACCAGCACCATGCCGTCGATCTTCACGGGAGCGAACAGCCCCGGAATGGACATCGTGGACCGCAAGGCGGTGTTCAGCTTGCCCTCCGTCCAGACCTTGGCCGTGCCGGTCACCAAATCCGTCGCCACGCATAGGAAAGGGATCGGAAGATCGTAGAAATCAGTGTAGTCCTGATAGCCGACCGAGAGGGAACTGAATATGTTGTTGACATTCTGACCATAGACCATACCGGACGGAAGGCTTCCCAAAAGGTTGTCCTTGACCATGTTGGTGGCATCGCCTCCCCCCGCTCCGAAATGAATGTCGTCAGCCCTTCTGGCGTACTGCTGCCCGGACTCGACCATCTGCTGATAGTCCTTCTTGTCATAGAAGAACGGAAAGGAAAGGACATATTTCTCCTTGTACTTTATCGCCGAATATGACAGATAGTCCCTCGGCACCTTGTCGGACAGCGCCATGTCCCAGTCGATGTCACGGATTATGGAATCCAGCTGCTCCGCATTGTAGCCAAGGGCGTAGATGCCGCCCACAAGACCGCCCATACTGGTTCCCATCACGATGTCCACAGGCATGCCGATGGACTCAAGGTAGCGGATGACGCCCACATGGGCCGCGCCCTTGGCGCCGCCTCCGCTCAGTACGAGAGCCACCGTCGGACGGTGACACACCCTCTTGATGGAGTCCAGCTTATGCCTTATCACCTCCACCCTGAGGTCACGCCGCTCACGGTTCTCGTCCAGCAAGGAATGCTGCGACTGGGCGTGAAGCGACAACGTCATCGCCGCCGTCACGGCCATTATGGAGAGAAATCTAAACGTCCTTGTCCGCATAGTTATCATGGTTATTTTATTGTCAGACACATTGTAATATTCATTTTCCCTTGTGCTCTCCCGCCAGCATCCCGCAGGCGGCGAGTATATCCTCGCCTCTGGAAGCCCTTATGGTACAGGTGATTCCGTGGTTGGACAGCCTATCCCGGAAGTTTTCCATGATGATCTGCGGAGGAGCCTCGAACGGCGCGTCCGGGATCTTGTGGAAGCGGATCAGGTTCACCCTGCACTCCAGCCCCCTGAGCAGACGGATGAGAGCGTCGGCGTGGCGCTTGTCGTCGTTCAGACCCGCGAACATCGTATATTCAAAGCTAACCCTACGCTGGCCCGTGAAGTCATATTCACGGATCAGGTCGATGACATCCTGCACCGGCCAGGCCTTCTGCACCGGCATGATCTCCACCCTCTCGTCAGGGAACGGGTTGTGGAGGCTGACCGCCAGGTGGCAGCGGGTCTGGTCAAGGTACCTTCTCAGGTTAGGCAAGACCCCGATCGTCGAAAGTGTGATGCGCTTGGGACTCCACCCGAAACCCCAGTCGGCAGTCAGCACCTCTATGGCCCTCAGCACGTTGTCAAGGTTGTCCAATGGTTCGCCCATCCCCATGAAGACGGCGTTGGTCAGTCCTCCCGCCTCGTCGATGCCGATAAACTGGGAAAGAATCTCCGCCGTGGAAAGGTTGCCGTGGAAGCCCTGCCGCCCTGTCATGCAGAACCGGCATCCCATCCTGCAGCCCGCCTGCGAGGAGACACAGAGGGTCTTCCTCTCCTCGTCGGGGATCATCACCGCCTCGACGGCATTGCCCTCCCCCACCGGAAAAAGGTACTTCTTCGTCCCGTCAGAGGAGACCTGGCAGGCGGAAGGAAGCGTCAGGCCTAAGGAATATTCCTCCTTAAGTCTCTCACGTCCAACCTTTGAGATGTTTGTCATCTCGTCGATGCCCCGAACCTTCCGGACATACAGCCACTGGGCCAGCTGCTTGCCGGCGAAGGCAGGCAGACCGGCTTTCAAAGCGATTTCCTTCAGTTCATCAGGTGTCTTTCCAAGCAGTTGCGCGCGCATAACTTTCGTGTTTACTTTTCAACTACAAATTTAATGAAAAATAACGCCGGATTGGACGTAATTTTATATCTTTGTCACAAAGGCGACATCTTTTCGCCCAAAACTACTAACAAATTTATTTAACATTATGGCAAAAGAGGTAGAGGCAAAGGCCACCGACGCGGGCGCCGCGAAACTCAAGGCACTGCAGGCCACGATCGACAAGATTGAGAAAGACTACGGGAAAGGAACGATCATGAAGCTGGGGGAACAGCCACAATGGGACGTGCAGGTCATTCCGAGCGGTTCCGTCGCGCTTGACCACGCGCTTGGAATCGGAGGTTATCCGCGAGGCAGGATCGTTGAGATCTACGGCCCGGAATCCAGCGGCAAGACCACACTGGCGATCCACGCGATCGCCGAGGCACAGAAACAGGGCGGCATCGCGGCGATGATCGACGCGGAGCACGCATTTGACAGAACTTACGCGAAGGCGCTTGGAGTGAATCTGGAGACGCTGCTCATCTCTCAGCCGGACAACGGCGAGCAGGCTCTGGAGATCGCTGACAACCTGATCCGCTCGGGCGCGATCGACATCGTGGTTGTCGATTCCGTCGCCGCACTGACTCCGAAAGCCGAGATCGAGGGCGAGATGGGAGACAACAAGGTCGGACTCCAGGCCAGACTCATGAGCCAGGCACTCAGAAAACTGACAGCCAACATCGCGAAGACGAACACCTGCTGCATATTCATCAACCAGCTCAGGGAGAAGATCGGCGTAATGTTCGGCAACCCTGAGACCACGACCGGCGGCAACGCCCTCAAGTTCTACGCATCGGTCCGCATCGACGTGCGCAAGACAACCCAGTTGAAAGACGGCGACGAGGCCCTTGGCAACCGCACACGTGTGAAGGTGGTGAAGAACAAGATGGCCCCTCCTTTCAAGAAGGCGGAGTTCGACATCGTGTTCGGCGAGGGCATCTCACACTCCGGCGAGGTTCTGGATCTTGGTGTTGAATATGGCATCGTGGGCAAGAGCGGCTCCTGGTTCAGCTACGGCGACCAGAAACTCGCCCAGGGACGCGAGGCCACCAAGCAGCTTCTCAAGGACAACCCGGAACTCTGCGACGAGATCGAGGCGAAGGTACGCGAGGCTTTAAGGAGCGTGAAGGACTAAGCGTCCTTTCCGCGCTCCCCGGCGATCGCCTTATTGTAACACTCACGGCACAGAGGCTCGTAGGCATCCTTCTCTCCAAGGACCACGAGCTCGGTGCTGTGGGATAGCCTGTGCGAATGATTGGCCAGATTGCCGCATCTCACGCAGATGGCATGAACCTTACGCACCTCCTCGGCCACCGCCATGAGATAAGGCATCGGGCCGAAAGGCTTGCCGAGGAAATCCGTGTCCAGACCGGCGATGATCACCCTGACGCCACGGTTGGCAAGCTCCTGGGCCACATCCACAAGAGACATGTCATAGAACTGGGCCTCATCAATCCCCACGACCTGCACATCCGGGCCGACTTTCAGCATCTCCTTCGGATCCTTGACCGAATGGCAAGGTATCTTGTGGAAGTCGTGCGAGACGACATCGTCCTCCGAGTATCTTGTGTCGATCGTAGGCTTGAAGATCTCGATCCTGAGGTTGGCGAACTTGGCTCTGCGGATCCTGCGGATCAGCTCTTCTGTCTTGCCGGAGAACATTGAGCCGCAGATGACTTCAATACATCCGGTTTTTTTTATGTTTTCTAAAAACATTTCGTTAGATTTGTTGAAATAATCAATTACTTTCGCTTGCCACGGGTCGGCGGTGTGGTTTCCGCCCCTGTGCCTGCCGGACAAAGATAGCATTTTTATGGGAAACATCAACGAAAAACAGATTTCCGGTCTTCTGGAAAGAATCAGCGGCATAAAGGCGGAGCTTGAGGCTCTGGAGGGAGAGGTGCGTGGGCTTTGCCAGGCCACTGAGCCTGCCGAAGCGACCGAGCCTGCCGAAAAGGCTGAGCCGTCCACAACGGGCGCGGAAGCCAGGCCGGGTCACCAACCTACCGGAGCGACCGAGCCAGAGACACCTATCGACATCGACCTCCCCGACATCGACATCCAGCCGATCGTCGAAGATCCCGCCGCCGGGTACAAAGTCACGCCGGACACCGAGGTCCAGCCGCTCGCCGAACCTGTCGACGCGGTTGCGCGGACTGAAGCGGAAGAGCCGGCCACTACGGTTGACGAGCCTGTGGAGGCGACCGCGCGGACGGAAGCGGAAGAGCCGGACGAAGCCACTGCCCCGGCTGCGATGGACGACCTCCCGTTCGATGATGACCTTCCTATAGAGGAAGTCCCGGCCCAGGCTCCGACCAAGGCCCAGGCTCCGGCAACGCCTGCCGCAGAGGAGCCGAAAGCCGCCATCCTCGACAGCAAGAAAGCCGAGACAGCCGTCATGGACGTGATGGCCGAAAAGCAGGCCTGGCGCACAGACCGTCCCGGCTCGCAGGTCAAGAACGTCATCAGCGCGATCTCCCTCAACGACAGGGTTCTGCTGATCAACGTCCTGTTCAGGGAAGATCCGATGCTTTTCCAGGACACGATAAGCGCATTCAACGGGATGGCATCCCTGGACGAGGCCATCGCCTACATCCAGACCCACTTCCCGGAATGGGACATGAACTCTGAACCTGTCTACAGGCTGATGATGGCGGTACGCCGCAAGCTAAGCTGACGACAATCATGCCCGGAATCCTCTACATAGTCCCGACCCCTGTCGGAAACCTGAATGACATGACATTCAGGGCCGTCCAGGTACTCAAGGACGCTGATCTCATCCTGGCTGAAGACACCAGGACAAGCAGCGTGCTGCTTCACCACTACGACATCCACGGGAAACTTCAGTCCCACCACAAGTTCAACGAGCATCAGACCGCCGAAATGATCAAGGAGCGGATCCTGGGCGGACTGAATGTCGCCCTCATCAGCGACGCCGGCACTCCCGGCATCTCCGACCCTGGATTCCTGCTGGCCAGAACCTGCGCCGCCGAAGGGATTGAGGTTCAGACACTTCCCGGAGCCACGGCATGCATCCCGGCGATAGTCTCGTCCGGACTTCCCTGCGACCGCTTCTGCTTCGAGGGATTCCTGCCCGTGAAGAAAGGACGGCAGACCTTGCTGAGGACCTTGGCGGAGGAGCCTCGCACGATGATCTTCTACGAGTCGCCGTACAGGCTTGTCAAGACGCTCGACCAGTTCATTGAACATTTCGGGCCGGAGCGCGAGTGTTCCGTCGCCCGGGAGATTTCCAAGATCCACGAGGAACACAGGCGCGGCACGCTTGCGGAAGTCTCGGCATGGTACAAGGAGCACGAGCCAAAGGGCGAGATCGTCATAGTGGTGGCAGGTGCGCCGCCAGAAAAGAAAAGGCGAAAGGCCGAGGCGGAAGAGTAGCCCATGAATATGTCCGCCCTGCTTCCAAGCATCACTTTTTTTATAGCCAAACATATTTTATAGCCAAACATATTCACTTATGACCTGAACCAGATTTATTTCAGAGTATCATGAAAGACTTCAACGCAAACAAGGATGGCAAAAGGCCGTCCGCTTCATTCGTTGTCGGGGCGGTGGCCCTGCTGTTTCTCATTGTCG
>ERZ780198.3686-NODE-3686-length-10181-cov-7.974521_pt1 | contig 10181 bp, 7 predicted proteins | sample MGYA00510979_ERZ780198 | MGnify/ENA primary metagenome ERZ780198 (study PRJEB29588, sample SAMEA2158039) | human gut metagenome | biome: human gut; feature: human-associated habitat; material: faeces | place: Denmark | collected 2008/2010 ...
CCCAGACAGATGGGCAGGCCGTCCTTCGCACCGCGCCAAAATTCATTGCTTTTTTTCGAAAGAGCTGTCATTTTGCCGCACCGCCCTGCTTATCCCTGTCAAAGGCCGCGCGGCGAAGCGTGGACTGGCGCATTTTTTCGCGCAGTCCTTCGCGGTCGCCAGCCTGAAGCAGACCCTTGACGGCATTGAGTTCGCTTACGATGGAGTCGATCTCCTGTTCCAGTATATCGCGGTTGAGCAGGAAGAGCTCGCTCCACAGTTTGTCGTTGATGCGCGCGATGCGCGTCAGGTCGCGGAAGGAATCGCCTGTATAGGCTGCCAGATGCGTATTGTCCTGGCAGTTCATCAGCGAAATGGCGATAACGTGCGTCAGCTGCGACAAAAAGCCGATCATCTCGTCGTGCTCGCGCGGCGTGAGGATCGAGATGCGGCCGAAGCCGAGAATTTCTGCCAGCTCGTGTACCGCGTCGATGGCAGGCTGCGTGTTCTTCTCGGTGGGGGTGATGATGAAGTTCGCCCCGCGGAAGATCTTTTCGTCGCTGTTGCGCACGCCGATGGTCTCGCGCCCTGCCATGGGGTGCGACGCGATGAACTCGTTGTCCTGTCCGGCGAGGATCGCCTGCGCGTCCACCACCGCGCACTTGACGCCGGAGACATCGGTGATCAGCGCGCCGGGACGCAGTGCTCCCTTGTGTGCGCGCAGCCATTCCAGCAGAGCCGTGGGGTACAGGCCGAAGATCACAAAGTCCGCATCCCCGACCAGCTCATCGGAGTATTCCGCGCCGCGGGCGATGATGCCCTCTTCTTTGGCGTAATCCAGTGCACCGGGGTCGATGTCCAGCGCGTCCACCGTGTAGCCCAGCGCCGTCAGCCGCTCCTGCAAACGCAGCACCGCGTCGCCGCTCGTGCCTTGGCGGATGGTAACGACGTTGTCCTTCGTGATGGGTGCGGGGGTCGGAGTCGCTGTCGCCAGCGGGGTGGCGGTTGGCGCGGGGGTAACGATGTAATCCGCCGAAATCGCCAGATAGCTGAACAGCACCTGATAAGTGCTTGCGCCTGCAATGCCATCGGCGCTCAGACCGTTCTTGGCTTGGAACTCCTTCAGCGCGTTCACGCTCGCCGTGCCGAAAATGCTGTCCGCGACGCCGGAGAGATAGCCTAAATCAATCAGCCGCTGCTGCACAAGGCGCGCGTCATTGCCGGTTGAACCCTTGCGGACGGTCGCGGCAGGGGTGGTCAGCGGGGGCAGGTCGGTCGGCGCAGGGGTTGCGGTCACAGTCACTTCCATGGTCGGCAGCGTACCGGGGGCGGCGGCAGCGCTCATCAGCTTTTCCTGCGTCGCCGTGCCGCACGCACCGTCGGCCTTTAAGCCGTTTGCTTTCTGGAATGCCTTGACCGCAGCTTGCGTCGCTACATCGTACACGCCGCTGATTTCGCCGTCATAGTAGCCCAACTGGGTCAGCCGCGTCTGCACGGTAGAGACGAGCACGCCCTGGTCATGCAGGCGGATGGTGATGCCGGAGAGGGCGGGAAGCGTCTTGATGGAAACCTTCGTGCCGGAGGAATTCTTGGGCTGACCGTGGAAAATCAGCGCTTGCAGGTTCGCGTCCGCAATGCCGTTCATGGGCAGACCGTTCATCTTCTGCAAAGCGATAATCGCCTGCGTGGTGGTGGTACTGTAAGTGCCGTCGGGCGTGCTGGTCAGGTAGCCCAGTTCCGCCAGCGCTTGCTGGAGTGCAAGCACCTGATTGCCTGTCGAGCCGTTTTGCAGCACTTTGTAGGTGCTGTCTTCTAAAATAGGCGCGCTGGTCGGCACAGCCGTCGGGGCGGCGGTCGGTTCCACCACCGTCAGCAGCTTCAAATACGCCGTCATGCAGTAGCCCGTTTTCTCCTGATACGTCACCTGCGCCCAGTCGCCGCTGACGCCGTGGATGATGACGGTCGCGCCCTTGGGGATGGTGGTCACGCGCGCGCTGGTGGTGGAGCGGGTCGTGCGCAGATTGACGGAGGATTTCGTTGTCGTGTAGTACGGGAAGCCATACGCGACGCTGCCGGATTCGGACGTGTTCGTCGTCACCTGCTCGGCGTATTGCTTGAAGATATAGCCGACCTGCCCGTCATAGGTGACGCAGAGGAAATTGCCGCTTGCGCCCGTGACGGTCAGAATCGTTCCCTTCGGGATACGGGCGATGATGTTGCTCTCCGTCGACGAGGGGCTGCGGCGCAGGTTGGTATCCGCATTCACGGACGCGCTGTAAGGATAGCTTGTCCCCGCCGCCAGCGAGAAGGCGGTCAGGCTGCCCAGCAGACAGCAGAGCGCCAGCAGGCAGCACAGGAATCGGCGTGTGGTAGATTTGGTCATGAGCCCGTTCCTCCTGAAAGTAAGACTATTTCCGGCATGTATTTCGGTTGCAAATTGCGTTTGTCCATCAAAAAAGCCGGGGCAGAACTCCCCAGCTTCATTGTACCGATTTGGGCGGAAAATGTCAATCGTTCGCGCATTCTTTTGCGTGATGGTTGGGTGAATTTACAATTATGCTTTTGAAATGTGTGGAAGGGATGGCGATGCCGAAGGGGTCAAGGTGACGATTGGAAAGCCCCCTTGTCGCGTCTGCAGACGCGAGCCCCCTGAAACAAATACATCCATGCGTGTGAGAAACAGACGTATGGAATGCAGACTGGATTCGGGAAAGGGCATCCCTTCCCCCTTCTGCCAGCGCCGCTGTATCCTTCCGTATCGCTCACACCGCCGTCAGCGCCGACCAGGCAATGGAGAGCAAGTGCGGGAAAGGCATCAGGCATCGCCGCCGCCCAGATACCGCCTGAGGACAGCAGCCAGCGTCGCCAGCTCCAGCGGCTTGGCGATGTGCTCATTCATGCCGACCGTCTTGGCGGCCTGTACATCCTCGGTAAAGGCGTTGGCGGTCATGGCGACAATCGGCACACGCTTGCAGTAATCGCGCGCGCTGCTGCGGATGGCGCGGGTCGCGTCGTAGCCGTTCATCCGCGGCATCTGAATGTCCATGAACACCATGTCGTAATATCCGTCGGGGCAGTTAGCCAGACAATCCACCGCCTCAATGCCGTCCCACGCGCAATCGACCGTCAGCCCGCTCATTTTCAGCAGTTCTGCGGCAATTTCGGCATTGAGCTGATTGTCCTCTACCAGCAGCACGCGCCGTCCGGGCCTCCAGCCGCGCGCTTTCCCGTGGCGAAAACAGACATTGCGCCGCGGAAAAAATCAAAAACTTGCCCAACACCCCTTGACAGTGGGGCAAAGGTATGGTATACTATCTCCTGTCGCCGGATGAATCGTCTGGTGCATGTGGTCTGTTGGCTCAGTTGGTAGAGCACATCGTTCACATCGATGGGGTCACTGGTTCGAGTCCAGTACAGACCACGCAATCCTCGATCTGCAAAGGTCGGGGATTTTTTGAAATCACAAGGAATACTTTTGATGCATGTTTACTGACGAACGCCAGAAGAGAGGAAAAAGAAAATGCAAAGCCGTAATTGTCCGAAATGCGGGAAAACGATGACCTTTGAAGGAGGTAATGAACCGACTTTTTGCTCTAACTGCGGTGAGCGGCTGAATGCGCATCATGATGCAGTGGCGGTAGTTCCCGATAGTCTTCTAAATGGACAGTCGGGAATAGAGGAACAAATCTTGCTTAAGAAGATGGAAAATGAAGCAAGACAGATTGGCTTTGTTGAAGGAACAAAGAAAGTCCGCATCGTCTGTGGAACAATTCTATGGATTGTTGCAATAATCTTGCCGTTTGTGGTAAATAATAAGCATATGGATAGCAATGCTGCGGCAGTTGCTTTTTTCACAAATGTTCTCTTGTTTATCATATCACTGGTGCTAATCTTTGTAAGACAGCCTGACTATGGCTGGATGGCAGCGCCATCTTTGAAAAAAATTAAAAAAACATCATATGCTACAGTTGAAACGGCTTTACGCGCGGCAGGCTTTAGCAATATTGAATCTTTACCGCTGTATGACCTGAAAAATTCTGGTAATATGCAAAACCAAGATATGGTGGAACAAATAACAATTGGCGGTAAGTCTATGGAGTCAGGGAAAAAGTACCCGCCGGACGCAAAAGTTATCATTACCTATCACAGCGCAGAAAATAAAAGAATTTTCTGATATATGCCATGCTGATGCGTAGGGGATAAACAAATGAAATGTAAAAAATGTAACACGACGATGGAAAAAGATCCAGCTTCGCGAACTGCAACATGTCCATGCTGCGGTCGCACAGTTCATTATAGAACAAAGGCAGAGGAACGCTGCAATAATAATAATTATTACAGCGGCAACGATAATGGCAACGGTGGGAAACGGAAAGGGCATGGGTGCCTGATATTCGTTATAGTGGTAATAATTCTTCTTGTACTGTCGCCAATTTTGCTGCTGCGCCTTATATTTGGTAGCGGCATATGGGCGGTGCTCGGCGGAACTGTGAGTTTTCTGGGAAAGGTCTTTACAATTAAAGAAGCTGTTAGTATTGTTTTTGACATTTTTAGATAAGACGATTCTAATAAAATGCAACGAAAGGACGAACTGCTATGACACGATTTATCCCCCGCACCAAGCTCAGCAAGAAAGCCCGCAAAGAACTGGACGCCAAGAAGCGCACAACATGGGCGTTTTCCCCGGTGACGAAGAAAGTCGAGAGCAAGAAAATCTACAACCGCAAGAAAGCCGCTCATGCGTGGAAGGACGATTCCAGCATGAGCGGTTTTTGCTGCACTGGGGATGGTACCGCGGCGAACGCCGCCCGTGGCAGCATTTGAATCATGTAACGGGCTTGCAGGGTGGTTCTACGGAGCCGGCTTGCAGGATTTTTTGTTTGTCTGGTATATAAAAACTCAATATAGACTGGTAATTCACGCTGTATTATGCTATAATATGTTGTTATCAATGTACAATTACACGCTGGCGCTCAAAGGAGCGGGAATTGTGATCAAGAACAATGTGGGAATTGAAAGAAAAGTCATGTGGATTGAAGCTGGAACGATACAGGCTAAGCTGGCGCAGGTAATCAACACTATCTGTTCAAAAGGCGGTTCATCCTATAAATATCTCAGCTATGGACTGTCAGCTGAGACTCGACAAAAAATGTGCAATGAGCTTGATGGAAAAAACTCAAATGATGAAAGCAGCTTCTTCCGGCACGATAGCCTTTTCCAATATAAGAATATTGTTCCGATGCGTGTGAATCCAGACAGGGTGAGCCCTGTCTGCCCGTACTGTGCGTCCGAAGGTTGAAGCTCTACTTTCCTTCGATACTTGCCTACTGGTTTTTACCTTTTTCTTATGATATGCTTTTCACGTCAGGAGGTGAGGCAATGCGGGATTATGCGTTTGGAAATCTGGTTATAAAACTGAGGACAGAACTGGGCTTTTCGCAGTTTCAACTCGGTAAGCTGATCGGCGTTTCTGACAAGGCTGTCTCCAAATGGGAAAACGGCAACGCAAAGCCGAGGATTGCAACTTGCTGCCGCCTGGCAGATATTCTGGGCGTTTCCTTGGATGAGCTTCTATCCGCTGCTGGTTATGCGAGGAGAACACAGATGGAATCGCCCGAAGATAATACGGAGGCGGTATTGATGCGGGAAGAGAAAAGGATTATGGGAAGACAGGATTCGGAGTTAGAAAAGCGAATTGAGTTGCATTTAAGAACCGGAATGTCACCGGCTGATGGCGTTGCTTCGGCAGCTCAATACATCAGCCGGGCGGCTGAATGGGGGCATACGGCTATCGCTGTTACGGATTTTGGCGTTGTTCAGTCCATCCCGGCTGCATTTCAGGAAGCAGCCAAGAAGCAGATCAAACTTCTCCCCGGCTGCGAAGGCTTTATGCTCCCCTCAGAAGATAGCCCGGTGGAAGATGGGTATCCTGTCATGCTTCTGGCGACGAACAGGATCGGCATTATCCACTTGAATCAACTGATATCACTCAGTCATATATACTGCTATAAAGGATTCCCCTGCATTCCGAGAAAGTGGATCCAGACACATCGTGAGGGACTGCTAATTGGCAGTGCATGTGATGGGGGCGAAATCGCCCGAAGCATTTATGAGGGCGTTTCTGATGAAGCGCTCACGCGCATTGCTGCCTTTTACGATTATCTGGAGATTGAACCTGTTGAAAATGTGACAGATGATCCGGTGGAACAAATTCAACTCCGCCAAGAAGTATCGGACACCATACTGCTCGGAAATGAGACCGGAATCCCGGTCGTTGCTGTCAGCAATGCCCGCTACCTTGATCCGGAGGATGCTGTTTGCAGGGCCGTGATCAGATACAATACCGGCATTCTGGACACAGAACCTCAGCCGTTATACCATTTTAGAACAACGGCTGAAATGCTCGAAGCTTTCCGCTTCCTTGGCAAAGACGTCGCTAAGGAAATTGTGATTGATGCGCCAAGGCGGATTGCGAATCTTGTTGACAATCATCTGGCATTATTTCCGGCTGAAGGCAAATCCTATCCTGTTTTACCGGGCGCGGAAGAACACATCTCTGGGGAAGCCATGATACAAGCGCATTCGTTTTATGGGGATTCTCTTCCGCCGCAGGTTGAGGAGCGCCTGAGAGATGAACTGGCGATAATAGACCGACAGGAATCATGGACAATCTTCGAGATAGCCAGGCTTACTGTAGAGCAATCCCGAAGAGATGGGTATCCAGTTGGTACCCGCGGGGCAGTTGGCTCTTCACTCGTTGCCTGGTTGACAGGCATTTCCGAGATCAATCCATTGCCCCCTCATTATCGCTGTACAGCCTGCCGGTACGCCGACTTTGCTGTCAATGCAGCCCAGTATCGTATTGGTGCCGACTTGCCTGCAAGGAGTTGCCCGATCTGTGGAAGGATCATGGACAAAGACGGATTTGCAATCCCGTTTGAAACCTTCTTTGGTTTGAACGGTGAAAAAGAGCCGGACATTGATCTGAACTTCTCAAGTGAAGAACAATGGAAGGCGCATGAATTCGTTCGAGAAAAGTTTGGCGACGATCATGTTTTTCGTGCTGGAACCATCGGTATGTTATCAGAACGGAATGCGGAAAAGTACACCTGTCAGTATTTCCTGGATCACCATCTTGGTCCGGAATCCGGTGAGGCAGAAAGCGTCAAAGAGAAACTCTCTTACGCTGTGAAAACCACGACCGGTCAACACACGGCCGGGTTGGTCATCGTGCCGGAAAACAGGGACATCAATGAGTTCACCCCTGTTCAATTTCCCGCAAATGATTTTTCTGCCCCTTTTGCCACTACGCATTATGATTTCTTTCAGATGCATGGTACTCTCCTTAAAATGGATTTGTTAGGACATGATTCGCCTACATTGCTGCATCTGCTGACTGAATCCACAGGCGTTAAACTGTCAGACATACCACTGAATGATGCGCGGGTGATCAGCCTTTTCACTTCTCCGGGGACATTAGGCGTGACAGCGCAGCAGATCCTTTCAGAAACAGGAAGTTACGGAATTCCGGAGTTTTCAGCCGCTTTTGTTCGTCACATGCTGATTGAGCTGCGTCCCTCCACGGTGGAAGAACTGATTCGTATTTCGGGGCTTTCCCATGGGATGGATATCTGGATTGGCAACGCCCGGGAGTTGATCGCTTCAAAAACCGCAGTCTGTGCAGATGTTCCGGCGCTGCGTGATGACATTATGAAGGATCTCATACACGCCGGTATGGAACGAGAAGCAGCATACAGGATCATGGAATCGGTGCGGCGTGGGAGAGGACTGAGCCAAGAAACGGCAGACACCATGAGAAAGCATGGAATTCCTGAATGGTATATCGAAGCATGCCGAAAAATCAAGTATCTTTTCCCGCGGGCACATGCGGCTGCCTATGTGACAGCAAGTCTGCAGCTTGCCTGGTTTAAGATATACTATCCAGAGGCTTTTTATAAAGCATGGTTTACAGTCCATCAAGATGATATGGAGGGAACTGATCTGATGATGAATATTACGCATCTCAGACGTGCTCTTCTGGCTGTGCGGTCTGATGCTCAAAAGGATTATTCCGATGAAGAATCTTGGAAGGCCTTCGCCGAAAGGGAACAACGCCAAGCTGTTCTGGAAATCATTCTGGAGATGCGGCTCAGAGGAATAGACTTCTCAGCAGTCATCCCGGAAACGAGGGAATAACGTCGAGCACGACGATAGCAGTTTCCCCAAATTCGGTCGATAGCCGTCAGCAGCAAACCAGCGCTTACTGTTACTGTGGCAGTTGTTTTTGGAATTCACTTTCCGCGGAGATGCAGCAAAAATACATTCATCCCCTCTTGACAGCACAATAGAATCGTGATAGAATGCAGTCGTTGGTGAAAACCAACCTTTTTCAGGTGGTTATGACGGAGAGGCTCCACCTGTTCCCATCCCGAACACAGCAGTTAAGCTCTCCAGTGCTGAAAGTACTTGGCTGGACACGGCCCGGGAGGATAAGTCGCTGCCGGATTCCATAATCCTCAGTAGCTCAATGGCAGAGCACTCGGCTGTTAACCGAGTTGTTGTAGGTTCGAGCCCTACCTGGGGAGCGCTTGCCGATTCCGCATGGAGTCGGCTTTTTTTGTAATATCATAAGGAGGCAAAGCATGAAGCGCAAAGGAATGCATCGGCGCCGCAAATTGGTGCTGCTGGCAGTTTTGCTGATAATGGTGGGCATAGCGGTATGGCGGATTTGGCAAACGCCGCGCCCGGTGGTGCTGCACCGGCAGGATGCGTGGCTGTCCTCCGCCGAGCCGGAAATGGTGGACGTGCTACCCGACAATACCTTCACGGCGGAGCTGCCGGAGAAAATCGACGGCCGCCTTTTGTACATCCGCGATTATTCCGCATCGGGGCATTACCAGATTGTATGGGAGGGCGTATCAGCGGAGGCGGCGGAAGTGTACCTGAATGCGCTGCTGGACAAGGGTTTCACGCGCCTGATGGGGACGGCGGAGGATATCGCCAGCGGCGTTTTGCTTGCGCGCGGTGACTTGACGCTGAGTATCTCCCTGTCCGGCGGGACGCTGAACATGCTGATGACGCGCGCTGAAGAATCTACGCCGACACCGCTTCCGGAGTGGCTTGCAGATTGGTAATCCCCGCGAAAGGTGCTTCCATGCCGCGAAAAGATGTGCTATAATGGAGACACATATGATTTTCGGAGGTCGCTTATGGCGAAGGAAAAGACCCTGTTTGCCTGCACCGCGTGCGGGTATGAAACATCCCGCTGGGTGGGGCGCTGTCCGGGGTGCGGCGCGTGGAACACGATGGTAGAGTCCGCGCCTATTGTGACGGGTGCGCCCGCGAAAGCCCCGAAACAGCGGCCGGGCACAGGCGCTTCAGCCATGCTCCTCCGCGAAATCCCGGAAGATGTGGCGGTTCGCTCGTCCACGGGCATCAGCGAGCTTGATCGCGTGTTAGGCGGCGGCATTGTCGAAGGGGCGCTGATGCTCATCGGCGGCGATCCCGGCATCGGCAAATCCACGCTGCTGCTTCAAGTGTGCGCGAATTTGTGCAAAACGGGCAAGCGTGTGCTGTATGTCAGCGGCGAGGAATCCGCCAAGCAGCTGAAACTCCGCGCGAACCGCCTCGGCATCACGTCGGAGACGCTTTATGTGCTGGCGGAAAACGCGCTGGACAATGTGGAAGAAAAACTGCGCGGTTTATCGCCGGACGTCGCCGTCATCGACTCCATTCAGACAATGTATCGCCCTGATATGGCGTCCGCGCCGGGTTCAGTCAGTCAGATTCGCGAATGCACGAGCCAAATCATGCGCCTGTGCAAGGAGAGCGGCACGGCGATTTTCCTTGTCGGGCATGTGACGAAGGACGGCGCGATTGCCGGCCCGCGAATGCTGGAACACATGGTGGACGTCGTGCTGTACTTCGAGGGCGACCGTCAGCAGGAATATCGGCTGCTGCGCGCGGTCAAAAACCGCTTCGGGTCGGTCAATGAGCTGGGCGTTTTCCAGATGACGGAAGCCGGAATGCAGATTGTGCCGAACCCGTCGGAGCAGCTGCTGAGCCATCGCGCGAAGGGCGCAAGCGGCTCGGTCGTGTTCTGCGGACTGGAAGGCTCACGCCCGCTGCTGTGCGACGTGCAGGCGCTGGCAAGCACCTCATACTTCGGCACGCCGCGGCGGACGGGCGGCGGTGCGGATAAC
>ERZ780198.3688-NODE-3688-length-10168-cov-2.671907_pt1 | contig 10168 bp, 10 predicted proteins | sample MGYA00510979_ERZ780198 | MGnify/ENA primary metagenome ERZ780198 (study PRJEB29588, sample SAMEA2158039) | human gut metagenome | biome: human gut; feature: human-associated habitat; material: faeces | place: Denmark | collected 2008/2010 ...
CCGGCGGTGCCGGCGTGGTGCAGTTCACCGTCACGGCCGCCGCGACCGCATTGTACGGCGAAGGACAGAAGATCGTAACGCTGACGGTCAACGATATCTCGGATGAACGACGTGAAGAAGAACTCGACGCGCTTGTGGAGGATCTGCGCCTAAAGACAAGCTCTGCCAAAACCTCGTCCGGCAGTGTCAAAGTCACCCTGCAGATCACAGAGGGCGATATCGACGCGATCAAGGAGCTGGGGTATACGGTGAAGTATAAATTTTTCCGTTCGACCTATTCCAACAAGGGATACCAAGGCAAGATCAACGGCAGCGGTCTGACTTATGTCAATACTGCCGGTACAAAGGGGACGCGCTATTACTATAAGGCACGTGTGATGGTCTATGACGAAGACGGCAGTCTGGCAGCTTACAGCAAACTGCCGCAGTGCCGCTATGCTGCCAGAATCTGGAGCAAGACAAAATAAAAAACAAAAGGCGCCATAGAGGATGCTCCCCACGCTGTGAAGCGGAGGCAGCAGGACTTATGCGCGCGAAGGGAAAAGCCTGCGCAGCCTGCGGGCTTTTCGCTTATCCGAGGCAAGGAAAGGAAAATGTACGGATGAAAAGAGAATTTACAGGGTTTACAAAAAGAATTATATGCATTGCAGTCATCCTGGCTGTTGGCTGCATTTCTTTCTTCGCGGTCGCGCCATGGGCAGAAAATCCTGCGAACTATCCAAAAACGATGGAAACGCTGGATTCGATAGAGAATAAGGCCATCGTCATGACAGGAACCTCTATCGCGCTGGCAACCGCGGCGGCACTCGTGCCGGGAGACGCAACAACCCCGATTGCGAACAAATTGGCGGATGTGGCAGGATACATGGTGATTGTATATGCGGCGATCGTCATAGAAAAATACCTGCTCGCCCTGACGGGTTCCCTCACCTTTAAGCTGCTGATTCCGTTTGCGCTTCTGCTGCTGCTTCTGCGTATCGCTGTGCCGGCGCTTGGAGAGAGAATCAATCTGAAGAGAATCGCGGCGAAATTCGCGATGATCAGTGTGCTGTTGTGGGTGTTGGTGCCGACAAGCGCCGCGGTGACGAACCTCATAAACAATACCTACGAGTTCCAATACGGTGAAGAAACCGCAGTAGAGGCAAGCGCGGCGGAAGCTGACAGCGAAACCGAGGACAGCGGCTTAGCCGAACAACAGGCAGAGAATCAAACCCAAAAGGAAAAGATTTCGGGGAACGAGGAAGAAAGCTTTTCCTTCCATAAAATGTGGAATTCCATCGCGGAGAAAACAAGTGAAGCTGCCGATTCTGTCAAGACGAAAGCCTCCACGACCGTCGCGGGGTTTCAAGCTTCACTGAGTCACATGCTGGAGGGCGTGGCGGTCATGATTGTTACCACCTGTGGCATTCCGCTTGGCGTGCTCTTTCTCTTTCTGTGGGTCATCAAAGCGCTGACAGGGATGAACGTGCCGATAAAAATGCCAAAGGCATCGAAGCTGCTCCCTACGCGCGGTGCGGAAGGCAGCAGCGGAGAAACAGAAGGTTGAGAAGCAGGCATTCGAGCGGACGTCATTGGAAAAGCAGACAGCGGAGAAGCAGGCATTCGAGCGGACGTCATTGGAAAAGCAGACAGTGAAGAAGCAGGCAGCGGCAGAGAAGTGCAGAAGCGCACATAACGAAAAAGATATCTGAGATCACAGCTTCACGCAGCTGTTTTCCATATTGAGCCTGAACCCTATGTTTGTGCTCATGAATCACTTTTTTGTGCTCACGAATCACCCTTTTGCGCTCATGAATCACCTTTTTGCTCACGAATCACCTTTTGCGCTCATGAATCACCTTTTTACGCTCATGAATCACCATGCCGACATCTTCCACTGCGTTTGCGCCGCTTTTTGGATAAAAAAACGCCCAAAGATGTAACGTGGCAGACTTTGTCACAGAAGACGCCGGGGGGAAGAGAAGACAGGATGCCTAAAAAGTGTTATAAACGACAAAGGGAATAAAAAAGTATTGTTATATAAAACAAATTAGAAGGATGAGGGGTGGAAGAATTCTCCACTTTGACCCGAAAAGCAGAGGGAGCGGCATTGAAGAAGGCGAAGTATTACATCTTTTTGCTCCTAAGTTAAGGAAATGGGAACTTTGACTTGTTCATGGCATAAGAAAAAAGAGCAAAAGTTTGCAAAACGGAACCTGCGATTCCTTTGCACACATGCCTGCCATTCATGGCAGGAGCTCCGCAAAAAGTGTCACACCTAGTGTCACACTAAATTCCCCTAAATAGCACCTTTTTTGGCCTAAAATTTGAAATTATTTACGAATTTAAGACAAAAGCAAAAACCCTTGGAATTACAGCAATTCCAAGGGTTTTATTCTGGTCGGGATGACTGGATTCGAACCAGCGGCCTTTGCGTCCCGAACGCAACGCTCTACCAAGCTGAGCCACATGCCGGAGCCCTTCAAAAAACGAAGTTTGTCTTACATAGTGAATTAAGTTTTACGTGGTGAACTTACTATTTCAAGTCACCATATTTTTGTTTTAGCTGCCGCAGCGCGCTGAATTGCCGCAGTACCCCTCGCCGCGTGGTGTAGCAGCAAAGTTCCCTTACCGCGGACACTTGCCGCAGTACCCCCTTGGCAAAGCCGCACGATACTGCGGCAAGCGCAAAGGCAGTACCGCACACCGCAGCACTTCGCACACCGCAGCACTCCGCACACCGATTTGCCGCGCGGCGCGGTGCTAAGCGCCGAAATACGGCATCACAAGCTGAATGAAGCTCCACGCGAGCTTCAGGCCATAGAAGATGATGACACAGCCGCAGATAACATTGATGACGCGCAGAGTCTTATCTGTGAATTTGGCGCTGAACAAGGAAATAATTGTAGAAATACCTAAAAACCACAGGACCGATGCGCTTGCGAAGCCGCCGACGAAGAAGAAGTCTGTGCCTGCGGGCAGGGTTGCCTTGAACGCGCCGAGCATCATGGAGCCATCGATCAGCGCCTGTGGGTTAAACCAGGTCACGACGCAGGCGGTCGTAATGACCTTGACAATCGGAATATCTACCTTGGTGCTGGTATCCATGGTATCATGCGCGCGGACGAGCCCCTGTCCAATCCAGATGACGATTAGCGAACCGATGCCGAGGATGATCATTTCCAGAATCGGAGAAGCGCTCATAATTGCGCCGATGCCAAAGAAGCATGCAAGTCCCAGCGTCACATCAAAAAAAATGACGATCAGCGCGGTCGCGTAAACGCGGCTCTTGCGCTGTGTCAAGGCGGTGTTGATGACAAAGAGGTTTTGCAGACCGATGGGCGCGACATAAGCCAGTCCCATCGTCAGGCCCTGTAAATAGATTTCCATAAATTTTGCTCCGTTCTGCAAGTTTTGTCCGGAACGTGAAAAATGTTCCGAAAATAAACTTGCTCTTTTTTTCTTACTTGGTATAATTATAGTAGCAAGCGAAACAAATTGCAAGAAGGCAAAAAAAGCTGAGCAGGTAAGAAAAAACTGACCTGTCCAGAATCGGATCGCAAACATACGATCTGATACAAAAGGACTTTGAAAGGCAGTCCTCAAAAAGGAAATATCGCAAATAGGCGATAAGAAAGGAAACGCCATGTTAGAGACACATTACGAATGTCCTTGTTTGGACAAATGTCCGCTGAGCTACGCGATGTCGATCATCGGCGGGAAGTGGAAGATGCAGATCATCTGCGCGCTGAACAATCGCGGCACGCTGCGCTACAACGAGCTGCGCCGCAAAATGGACGGGATATCTAACACCGTATTGGCAAGTTCGCTGCGCGAGCTGGAGGAAGAGGGGCTAGTCATCCGCAAGGAATATATGGAAGTTCCGATTCGCGTGGAATATTCCACGACCGCACTTTGCGACAGACTGATGCCCATTCTCGAAAGCCTCAGCGATTGGGGCGAGGCATTGATGAAAGAGCGCGGTCTGCCGACGATCAGCGACGTGGCGCAAGCCGGCCAGGAGGCGCGAAAGACTGCGAGAAGGTAACGAATCGAGCGCGGCCAAGAGACAGATCCAGGCACATAAGCCGCCGCGAAAGCGGATTCGTAGAGGAAAGGAAAACAAAAAATGAAACTGATTTCATGGAATGTCAACGGTCTGAGAGCAATCATGGGGAAGAACTTCATGGAGTTCTTCGAGGCAGCAGACGCGGATATTTTTTGCTTGCAGGAGACCAAGCTGCAGGCGGGGCAGATCGAGATGGATCTGCCGGGTTATCATCAGTACTGGAACTACGCCGAGAAAAAAGGTTATTCCGGAACTGCAATCTTTACAAAGCAGGAGCCGATTGACGTGCGTTACGGTATCGATATCGAGGAACACGATAAGGAAGGCCGCGTGATCACGCTGGAGTTTACGGACTTTTATATGGTCGATGTCTATACGCCGAACTCGCAGAATGAACTGGCGCGGCTGGATTACCGCATGACCTGGGAGGACGCGTTCCGGGATTATCTCTGTGAACTGCGCAAGACCAAATCGGTCATCGTGACGGGCGATATGAATGTCGCACATGAGGAAATCGACCTCAAAAATCCAAAGAGCAACCGCCGAAACGCCGGATTTACGGATGAGGAGCGCGGCAAGATGACGGCACTTTTGAAAAGCGGCTTTATCGACACCTTCCGCTATTTCTATCCGGATTTGACGGAGGTGTATTCGTGGTGGTCCTATCGCTTCAAGGCCAGAGAAAGAAACTCCGGATGGAGAATTGACTACTTCCTGGTTTCGGAGGAACTCAAGGACAGACTCGAGGACGCAAAAATCCATACAGAGGTGACAGGCTCCGACCACTGTCCGGTGGAGCTGGATTTGAAATAAGGCTACCGCAATCCCACTGACTTTAGACGGTGGGTAGTTCACATAAGAATCAGAACGAAGAACGAAGAACGGAGGAAACGAAGATGAAAAAAATCGGATTTATCGGGATGGGAAATATGGCGCAGGCAATGGCTGTCGGCTTGCTGCGCGCAGGTAAGGTCAGCGACGAAGCGCTTTACGCTTACGCGCCGAATCAGGATAAATTGCGGGACAATGCTGCGCGCATCGGATTCAACCCTTGCGCTTCCGCGGAGGAAGCGGCGGCAAACGCTGAAATTGTGATCATGGCATGCAAGCCGTATCAACTGGAGGGAGTTTTAGGAAGGCTCGGCGGCGCGCTGTCCGGTAAGCTTGTTGTCAGCGTAGCTTTTGGATGGAATTATGAGCGGGCAAAGGCGCTCTTGCCGGCAGATACGAGTTATCAGTACATCGTTCCCAACACGCCGGTTTCCATCTGCAGCGGCGTATTGCTGGTGGAGGATCAAAATAATCTGACAGGAGAGGAAGAAGCGTTGCTGGAGGATCTGCTTGGCGGACTCGGTCTCTATATGAAGCTGCCGTTTGCGCAGATGGGCGCCGCGAATGCCATGTCAGGCTGTGGTCCGGCTTTCATGTCGATGGTGCTGGAAGCGCTTGGAGACGGCGGCGTCAAGCATGGACTAACGAGAACACAGGCTTATACACTGGCAGCCTGCGGCATGGAGGGTACCGCGAAGCTGCAGTTAGAAACAGGACTGCATCCGGGTGTGCTCAAGGATCAGGTATGCTCGCCGGGCGGTGTGACGATCCGCGGTGTTGCCGCGTTGGAAGAGAATGGACTGCGTAATGCGCTGCTTAAGGCTATTGACGCGACGTTCGAGAAGTAGAGACAACATCAGCGATGAACGAAAACAAAACCACCATACGGAAGGAAACAAAACAGCTAGGTAACATCCGGGCAAAGCTGCAGCGCCCGCTCCAGACGGAGAACGAGATCTGTGCGGCACTTTTCGCCATGCAGGATGAAAACTACCGAGATTTTCACGCGAAATTGATTCCCAATGTCGATAAGGAAACGATTATCGGCGTGCGCGTGCCGCACATGCGCGCTTACGCCAGAACCTTATGGAAGCAGGCACCGGAAACGGCACGCGCGTTTTTGGAAGTGCTCCCGCACAAATATTACGAAGAAAACTGCCTGCACGGACTGCTGATCGACACGCTGGCGGAGACGACCGATGAGGCTTTGCGGCTGATAGATCGTTTCCTGCCGTATGTCGACAATTGGGCGACCTGTGATATGCTGCCGCCGAAGATTTTTGCAAGTGATCTTGCGCGTGTGAGGGAGAGCGTTCTGCCGTGGCTTTCCGGTGACGAGACCTATCGCACGCGTTTCACGATCGTGACGCTGCTGACGTTTTTCTTAGAGGAAAAAACGTTTGAGCCGAAAGATCTTGTGCGTCTGGCGGAGATTCACAGTGAAGAATACTATGTCAACATGGCAATCGCGTGGTATTACAGCTTCGCGCTGATCAAGCAGTACGAGCGGACAGTCGGGCTGTTTGAGAGCAAGACCCTGGCGCCTTGGGTGCAGAACAAGTCAATCCAAAAGGCAATCGAGAGTTACCGGATCTCGCCGGAGCGGAAGGCGTATCTGCGGTCGCTCAAAATCAAGGGTTGACGGGTCGTGAACAGGCAGGGCAAGATGATCTCGTAAAGTGAGCAGCGGGATCGTAAAGAGCGAAAACGAAAAAAGAAAATGGAAAAGAGGAATGATAGGAAATGGAAAAATCACAATATGAGGAGCGCTGCAGTTTGGATACCTACCGGGTCGATCGCAATGAGATCGGCAAACCATCCGGACTTTGGCAGCTGATGCAGGAGGCGGCGTCGAATCAGATGGCGACGCAGAAACCGTCCTATACGGATTTGGTGGATGCGGGAAAGGCATTGATGCTGGCACGCGTGGATCTTGCGATTCCGGAGCAGATTGGGCTGAAAGAGGCGTTGGTATCCAGTTCCTGGCCATGTCCGAGCACAAGGGCGACGTTCTTTCGCAATTATACACTGCAGCGTGGAACGGAGACAGTCGCCTTTGCGGCGACGCAGTGGTCTTTGGTGGACCTTGCGAGCCGCAAGATTCTCAAGGTAGAGGATGTGGATTTTTCTAATTACTGGTACGGTACATATCGTGAGCTGCTGAAGGATAAGTTCCGCATCGACAAGGAAACACTGGCCGCCATGCAGACGGTCGGGCAAAAAGAAGTCCGTTACAGCGATTTGGACTATAACGGGCATATGAACAATACCTACTATTTAGATGTACTTTGCGACCATGTGCCGGAGCTCGCGGCGGGGACGCATCGCGTCAGTTTCGCGCGTGTGCATTACAGCAAAGAAGCGCCGCTGGGTGATGTGTTGACGATCCTGCGCAGCAATGCGATCCTGCTGAGCGAGTCAGACGCGGCAGAGTACGGAGTTCCCGCAGACTGCAAATATATCTTCCGCACGCTCAAAGCAGACGGCGAGATGAACATCCAGGGCGAGCTTGTGCTTTGTCCGGTCGTGCGCGGATAGCGTATAGCAGACGGAAACGTTTTTTCGGCGCGCGGGCGCGCGCGTTTGATTCTCAAGGGAGTAGAACCAGGAGATAAAAATGAATCAAAAACTATATTTCGACGTGCAAAAGATCGTTCATGCGGCAATCCAAGCGGTGCAGCCGGATCATGCAGTCAAGCGGGCGTTAGCGCAGATCGATCCGCGGTGGACAGAGAACGCGGAAGCTCTGCCCGCGGGAATAGAAAGACCGTCAGAAAAGGCAGGAAATATCTACCTTGTCGCCATCGGCAAGGCCGCATGGAAGATGGCATCGGTGGCATCGCAGATCCTCGGCGAAAAAATCGCGCAGGGTATTGTGATCACCAAATACGGACATGTGCAGGACGAGATACCTGCTGTGCGCTGCTTTGAAGCAGGGCACCCGGTGCCGGATCAGAATTCCTTTGACGCGACGGAGCAGGTGATGCAGATGACATCGCATTTACGCGAAGAAGATCAGGTTTTACTTCTGATTTCCGGCGGCGGTTCCGCTCTGTTTGAAAAACCGCTCTGCAGTGCGGAAGAACTGGAGTCAGTCACCAGACAGCTGCTTGCAAGCGGCGCGGACATCGTGGAGATCAATACGATACGCAAACGCCTGTCCGCTGTCAAAGGCGGGAAATTTGCCGAGATCTGCAAGCCGGCACAGGTGTATGCCATTATTTTGTCGGACATCATCGGAGATCCGATCGACATGATCGCCTCCGGCCCGGCCTATCCGGACAGCAGCGATTGCGGGCAGGCCCTGCACATCATCAAAAAGTATGACATTCGGATCTCCGCGGACACAGAGAAACTACTGCAGATCGAAACGCCGAAAAGGCTGGATAACGTGACCACGATCGTGACGGGTAGTGTCAAGGAGTTATGCAGTGCGACAGCAAAGGCATGTACGGCGCTGGGCTATCGGCCGTTCGTTTTGACGACGGAATTATGCTGTCAGGCCAGAGAGGCCGGAAGCTTCTTAGGTTCCATCGGCAGCTATTACAGCGACAGGCAGGAGAAAATCGCATTCATCGCGGGCGGGGAGACCGTAGTCAAGCTGACGGGAGACGGTCTTGGAGGCCGCAATCAGGAGATCGCTCTGGCTGCTGCCGCAGAGATCTCCGGGAAACGCAATCTTGCCGTCTTTTCAATCGGTTCAGATGGTACAGACGGTCCGACCGACGCTGCGGGAGGCTATGTAGACGGAGACAGCGCTTGCGCTTTGCAGCAGCAAGGGATCAGCATTGCGGACGTATTGCGCAGAAACGACGCCTATCATGGGCTTGCAGCATGCGATGGTCTGTTGATCACCGGGCCGACCGGCACGAATGTCAATGATGTGTCCGTTGTGCTCATCGACTTCGAAGCAGGAAAGCAAGAATAGGAATGCAGCAAGCAGCTGCATGATCAGGGAAAGGACGCTTGCTGCGAGGTGCCGCAGCTATTCCATCAGCACGACACCTTCGACTCCGTCAATCTCCATGACATTGACGGCGATCAGTTCGGATTTTGCCGTCGGCACGTTTTTGCCGACGTAGTCGGCACGGATTGGAAGCTCGCGGTGTCCGCGATCGATCAGCACCGCGAGCTGGATGGTAGCCGCGCGGCCGTATCGGGCTGCCGCATCCAGAGCCGCGCGGGCAGTCCGTCCGGTATAGAAAACGTCATCGACGAGGATGACATCTTTCCCGTTGATATCAAAGTCGATGTTGCTCGGATGAATGACCGGATCCGGTTGAATTTCGGTCAGATCGTCGCGATAGAGCGTAATATCCAGTTCGCCGACCGGAACCGTGACGCCCTCAATGGCGAGAATATTTTTGGCAAGGCGCTGCGCGAGCGGCAGTCCGCGGCGTTTCACACCGAGCAGGACAAGATTATCTGCGCCGTGGTTACGTTCAATGATTTGATGTGAAATTCTTTTGAGTGCGCGGCTCATATCCTCCGCTGTCATGAGTTCTGCTTTTACGATCATCGTATTTCCTCCATGATTTTTGTTCATAGGATCGATAGGTTTGCGCTGCGCATGCGCAGCGCTTTTGTTTGAAAAAAGCCGCCGGGATCTCCAGCGGCTTTTTTCGTGATTGTATTTTTTGGAAAGTTCTGTTTCAGTTCTTGCGTGACCTGAAATCGCGCGCTTTGGTTTAGTATTTGCCGAGGGATGATGCAAGCGTTTCATCCGGCTCTTCCGCGAAGTGATAATCCTTGCCCGGCAGTACCGCGTTGAGAATGATGCCAACGATGGAGGCAACCGCAAGACCTGTCATATTGATGGTGATGCTGCCGATGACGATCGGAATCGCGCCTGCTTCGGAGAAGTTGATACCGACGGCAAGGCCGAGAATCAGAGCCGCGACGATAACATTTCTGGAATCCTGGAAGTTAGTTTTGTTTTCCACGACGTTTCTGACACCGATAGCCGAAATCATACCGTACAGAATTAAGGATACACCGCCGATGGTCGCAGTCGGCATAACCTCGATGATTGCCGCGAATTTCGGGGAGAAGGAAAGGATGATCGCGTAGATAGCCGCCAGTTTGATGACGAATGGGTCGTAAACCTTGGTCAGTGCGAGCACACCGGTGTTTTCACCATAGGTTCCATACTGATGGCCTCCCTTTGTTCCTGTTCATCCCGCAGATAATCGTTCACGATTTCCAGCTTTTCCGGTTCTTCGCCGCCCTGCAGCAGATCCAGATCGTATTCCACCATTTCCAGATTCCGAATGGCTTCCATAAAACGGG
>ERZ780198.3693-NODE-3693-length-10158-cov-2.812828_pt1 | contig 10158 bp, 10 predicted proteins | sample MGYA00510979_ERZ780198 | MGnify/ENA primary metagenome ERZ780198 (study PRJEB29588, sample SAMEA2158039) | human gut metagenome | biome: human gut; feature: human-associated habitat; material: faeces | place: Denmark | collected 2008/2010 ...
CTCGTATTTCCGACCCTCGTAGTCACGGGTACCACGTGCAAGCGGAATGATGGCGTCGTCAAACAATTCGTTGAATTTTTCGGGGGATTTTCCGTACATCCGAAGATCGGCCTCCGATACCATGTCTTCGGTGATTACCTTGATCCCGACGTGAAGCATCGGGTCTTCGATAATCTGATTGAGGGTACGCGCGGTTTTTTCCGCGTCACTCTCTTTCTGAAACATCTGACCGTTCGTCAGCACGTACATTTTCTTGTACTGCCGTACGGCGAGAGCGATGTACAGAATCTGCTGTTTTACAAAGTTTACTTTCATACGATTTAAAGAGTTAAGTAACACGTAGGCACATTAATGTGCCTACGTGTCGATTGAACTTTATGCGCCCGCTACGACGGTCGGGGTAATCAGCGCAACGCCCTTGCCGTTCTGACGGGCTACGGTTGCACCGGTAGACATCCATCCGGACATCGTGATGCCGTAGTTGGTCGGGTCGGGCATGACGATCACGTCGATTGTGCCCACACCTGCGATCACCTCGCCCTCGACGAATGCGAGACCCGCACCTACGTGATTGGCGGTGGTCGTTGCCGGGGTCACGTTGGTAATCTTGCCGTCGCCGTCCACCGTACCGTCGGTGTACATGGCCGGATCGAGTTCGGGCTTGCCGGAAGTCGTGTTGTAGCGTGCAACCGGGTTACGTCCGGAGATCGTGACACCGTTGTACTGGAACTCGCTACCAACGGCACCCGACAACTGCGGGGTGAGAATGGTTTTGAACGTCGGATCGGTAGCCAGTTTCGTGAACAGGTTCGACGAAAGGACGGCTTCGACGCGGCGACCGTTCAGTTTGTAGTTCTGTACGAGGAACGCACCGACGGCCATCGTGATGTCGTCCGACGACACACCTTTGATGTTCACGTTCGAGTTCGGGGCCTCGATGGGGAACAGGCCGCTCGACGAGAACGTTACACCCGTGGTCGGGACTTTTGCGATGCCGGGGGTGTTGGCGACGACCTGCAAGATGTACGTGCACACGTCGGACATCAGCGAATCCATCGCGATGGTCCAACCCCACGACTGCTTGTCGTACGCGAGGATGGCCATGTCCGCGTTCTGGAACGTCACGGGCTGGATCGAGAACACCTCACGCGCAATCGTACGCTTGATGTCGTCGTAGAAGTACCGCGGCGCGTTGACGGGCGTAACCGATCCGGTGTACGTTGCGGGGTTGATGCCGCTTTCCACGTAAATCGCACCCTCCCGGTCGGACATCGGTACGAAACGGATCGAACGCATGAACGAGTTGTTCGGGAGGAGTTTCTCGTAGAACAACGACATCCACTTGATGACGCCGAGGTCAGCGGCGGACAGCGTGGCGGCAGCGGCCCCACCAGCGGCGCACTCTACGAGCAGGCCGAGGCCGTTCTTGCGCTCCTTGGTTACAGAGTTGGTGAAGTTGCAGGCGTTCGCCAGTACCACCATGTTCTGATCGGCGAGCATAGAGCACGCGATCATGCGAACGGTCTCCACGTTCTCGGGGTTGTTGTCAGCCGTCGTACCCCCGGCCCGGAAAGCCGCGTTCAGAACGTTGAGACGACGCTGGAACTCAACGTCACAGTTGAGTTCACGAAAAGTCTTGTCCATGTTGAAAGATTTTGGTTTTTGATTAATTGTATGTTCATGCCACGTCATACCTTTCGGCAGGGGGCGACTGTGGTTCGTTTCTTGTTCGGACGCATCCACGGGTTCCGGTGCGGGTTCCGGTGCAGGCTCCGGTGCAGGTTCCTGTTCGGACGCATCCACAGGAATAACGGTCTCGTCACCTTCCCAACTCAACGTCACGTAACGTATTTCGGTCTTGCCCGTTCGCATACCTTCTACAATCGTCTGCTCCGACGCGAGTACGTTGTTATCATCCAACGCGGCGCATTCGATGTTTGCGGGGAACGCTACAAGTGATACCTCACGGATCATGTACTTGTCGCAGATGAATACACCCTCCGAGTTCTCCTCACCACGCGCATAGCCACCCACGGATACGTGAGGCAGTACGCCTTGTTCGTACTTTTCGAACGCAATGTCCGCGTCCTCGTTCCGCTCCATGAAAGCAAGGTTTGCAACGATTGCATCCCCTACACGTTCGCGGTTCAGAACTTTGCCGACCACCACACCTTTGTGGCCCTCGCTTGCGCGATTGTACAAAAGTACGGGGTTCTTGTCGTAGATGCTCCAATCGATACAGTCGGTCGGAATCTGAACCCCGTTCAGATTGACCGCGCTGGTCGTGAGAATCTGTTTCTTTTCTGATACCCTCATTATTGTTCAATATTAATGTTTACCTTTTCCAAAACCGCAGTATCGTTGTACTGTAATTTCGGGTCGAATTCAACCGAACCTTTATACACGATCTTATGGACGTCAACAACCACAGACATAGCGCCCTGCGTTCCGTACGTTTGGTCCGTGTCCATACGGTCAAACTGTATGCTAAAATCGTGCCTTTGTTTGATATAATCCAAATCTTTGGACTGCTCCATACAACGTATTACGTCGTCTGAAATATCCAACTGCCGCGCCTGTGTTCCTCCGTCCGGAGAGAAAGTATAGTTTGTAATCGGCAACAAAACGTACAGTACAAGTTCGAAGTACTGACGAATGCCACCACCAAAAAACGTGTTACCCTCTCCGTCGTCACCGATAACGTGCAAACCTATGGACGGTAGCGGGATGTTCTCCAGTACCGTAGTGCCGCCCGTTGCGCGGATCGGTATAATGCCTGCGTCGGCCAAAGGTTTCCAGTTTTTCAACGCTTTGGCAACGGCTTCACTTACGTATCCTACCATGCCTTGTTATTGTTTCCACCCAAACTCCCGCATTTTCATTGTCAGCAGACGATAGGGCGCTTTTAATACTTGCTTGCTCGGCTCCATAAACGGACGCGGTTCGATGTTTCCTCCTACCTTTACGGACGTTTTCGCTGGAGTGTCGGGGAACCTTAACACACGAAACGTATCGCTTCCTCCTTTTTCATGCACCTCCGCGTAAGGGACTTTGTTGTAAAGTTCGATAAATGCTTTTCCGGTCGCAAACGTAGAGTACCGCACTTTCAGACCTTTTAGCAGCCGTCCGGTACGATGCAACTTACTGTACGAAAGGTACGGTTCTGCATTACCGAAATGTTGTCCACGAGAATCACGTATGAAGCCGTGACGATCCGCCCACTTTTTCCCCGTCGCCGGGTCGGTTTCTGTTAAAAAAGCGTTTTGCGCGGTCCATAACCATACTTGCGAAACCTCTTTTACCATCCCCCTTTTTGCGTACGTCGCCAGTTGCTTGGCTTCTCTCGCTAACGTTTTTATTGTTTTCATAGCCTGTTACGTCTTCCACGCTCAAACCTGTTTTCTCAATGAAACCTTCCGTGGGAAGCAACGTTAGGTCTTTGAGCATCTTCGTATACGCTTCGATGTCTCCGATGTCAATATAGTTCGATGGCTTCACTTCGAAACGAGCTTTTTCCAAAGCGGGTTCGTTGAACAGATATGCGAGTTTCGTACGCACCTCGGGGATATTAAACCAGTCCTGTACGTCTATTGCGTCGGCCTCGGTAATATCGCGGAACAGTTTAAGGTGCGCACGCACCAAACGTTCGGAATTCGTATTCTTTTCGCTCATACCGAGCAAAGAGGACCCAAGGATTAACTGCATAATCGAACCGCGTAACTGTTCGATATTCTCTTTGAAGATACGGAACGTATCAGCGGACGCGCCGCCGTAGACGTTCTCCAACTCCAAGTCTTTGACAACTTTACCCGTCGTTTCGTCGGTAGACTTGCCGGATATAATTACCTGCCCCAAACCTACTTGTTTGGCTCCGAGTTCGGCCGCCTTTTGCATCTCCTCGTCCCCGTTCTCGAAATACATCATCATCTGCTGGTACGCAAGGAACTGCGAGGCGGTTTGCCAGTTGTTCTGTGCGTTGCACATGTTAATGTAATCGCGGGCCACAGGCTCCAAAAGACCCAGCGTGTCCTCCGAGTTGTACGAGGTCTGCATCCAAAACAGGTTTACGTGCGATTTGACGTAAATCGGGTCTTGTATTTCGTAGGTCATTCGACGTACGGCCTTGTTCACGATGTCGAGGTTTCGCAACGGATAGACGTACGTCGAAAAATCCTTGTTCACACCTACAACACGCGCAAACGTGAAGTTGGCCAAACCTCTTTGATATATCAGTTCGCGGACAAACGGCGAGTTTTTGATTAACTTCGTCAAACGTTTGTCCTCTTTCCCGTCTACCATCACGCCGAATGTGCGTGATTTTAACGGGCGCAGTCGCTTGTCAACAGCGGACCGGATCAACGTACTACTTTTCAACAGGTAGCTGAACAATGCGTCCAAACCTGTGAAATCCGAGTACACTCGGGCACGTTGTACAGCGCTCCACCACGTTTCCATCGTCAACTCAAAGTGGTAATTTTGAGGTAACGCTTGAATCCGTGCGCCGGGGACGCCGTGGAAATTCATTATATTATACGGATTCTGAAACATAGCTTACGGTTTTGCTCCGGTTTTTTGTAATGAAACAACAGAAACACGTACGTTCGGGTCTCCTGCAACCCCATACTTACCCATATTACGGTTCCCTATTTTCAGCCCACGCAACAGCATCGTTATCTGTCGTTCGTGCATTTCAATCGTCTCGGAGTACTGCGGAGACGATGCAAGAATATACACAACCGTTTTAAGACACAGCGCCAGTCGCAACGTGAGGGCTGTTGAAGTAGTACCCCCGGTTGCCAGCATGGTGTCGACGTCGAACATCGCACCTATATAAGACTGTACGTACGCCATAGCGTTCTGATAAGCAGTTGTAACAGCGTCGGGGTACATGCGTTCGATAATCTCCAACTGGTTGGGTTGTATGAACTGGTATAATTGTTCGCGAGGGAACGCCATATCGGTCGGTTCCCACTTCTGCGCAACAAGTCCGTACTCAACCATAGACGCATACGTACACGCATAGCGCAAAGCCACTTCTTGCGTTGCGGCACTTGCGCTAAACGTATATAACGTCTCGTCGCCCGTTGCCGGGTCAACTACGGTTTTCTGTACGGTTTCAATCCACATACCTTATGCCTGCTGAATAAGTTGGGCTATCTCTGTAAACCCATTCGTCGTTTTGTCGTATCGTATCGTGTAAAAAAGTGTTGCTGGAGCTTCGGCGGTACCCATTACATTAATTGCGAAAAAATCACGTATGGTCGCCGTCGGCATATACGCCGTCAAGGGGTAAAATATCTGTACGTCAATCAAACCCCCCCCCGGTTTTGATTAGCCGCAAATTCAAGAGTAGAGCAACGCATGATTGCATCAATTTGTGCGTCGGTCAGTCGTACACTCGTAAGAGCCGCATTTTGTCTCATGCTCAGACGCAAAGCCCCTACGTTATTGATACCTCCGTTAGTCATTTTACTGTATTTGTTAACGTTTTTAAATACTCGTCTTCGTTTTTACTGCGTTGAATTAGCACCGGGCACTTCGATGTATCGGGACAAAAGCTACATTCATACGCTTTATTGATCGCACCTTTATTTTTTGAGTGTTTTATCTCCAAAAGGTTCTTATCCTTCGATAATACCTCAACGTAACTTTCTTTTTCCAACAACAGTTTTTGCAACGAAGCTAATCGTTCCTCATACCATTTTTGGTTCTGCTCCATCGCCGCAATCGCGCTACGTAACGTAGCGACCTCTTTCTCCACAGCCTCCGCGTTTTTAAAACGTTTCAACTGTTTGCGATAAAGCATGTATGTTACCAACGCCCCTCCACCACCGAGGAACCCGAATATAAGCGATAGAACAGTAGTGAAGTCCGACATAATTTAGAGGCGAAAAATTTTACGTATGTCAAATATATTAAACCCGATAGCGTTGAGGATGATACACGCAAGTGCTAACCATCGTATCACTTTGTCGTACCACGGTACATACCTTATTTTTTCGTACTTGGTAACCTCCACGGGGTACGGTACGCTGTCCCGTATGAACGTTTCGAGTATCTTCGTTTCGACGGGTATCTCCACGTCCAAATTTTGCAGATTGAGGGCTAACTGCCCGGACGTTAACGATGCCTCCGCTTCTGCGTAACTCGTCTTCGCCCGAGCAATAGTATCCCTCGTCACCACGTAAACCATCTCTTTGACGGGTTTGATCTTGATGATGGTGTCACGCTCTGTATTCGTCACGGTACGTACACGTTCTACCGGGACATAGATCGTTTTCGTACACGCGACGATAAAAAACGTAATTAAAATTGCTATGGCCGCTTTCATTACGTTAACCCTAATTTCGTTTTCAACTCCGCGATAAAATCCGCGTCATTCAGCAAACCTTGTGTGATACCGATATTTTCTCGCGCTTGGGCCTGCTGTGCTTCGGTGAGTGTTTGAACACTACTGTATGAAAGTAAGCCCGCCGTGATTACAGTTGAAACTGGATTTGAAACAAGGACAGTTGTAGGGCTCAGATAAACTGCCAAGGTGGTATAGCTATTGCTAATGGCGTAGAAGCCTACACTACCGTTCGAGAGAACCCTGCCTCGCACGAAAAACTTCGGCATGTCTTCGCTGGGCGTGTTCGTAAGTATAAGTGCCGAAGCACCTACGGCACGCTCCAAATCTTCGGCTGGGACGGTGCCACCGTATGGTACGATGTAAAAGCCCGTGCCGACGTTACCAATCGCGCGATTCCTTTGCGCGATTGAAAGCGACTGATTGACGCTGAATTTTATCGCATTTTGATCCGTTAATTCCACTGTTTCATTCACAATGGTATTCGGATCGTCGATCCGAATACGCATGAACTTATTCTGACTGCCTATCGAATAGAACCTCGCATTACTACCGCTGTTTGATGCCAGTAAGTATAGCGCCGAATCGTATTTTTGGTGATTTGTAACCAAAATAGCTTCAGCCGCATTGTACGCGGCCAACTCCGCGTCGGTAAGCGCCGTGCCGAATTTACTTTGATCTATAATATAGACGTTAAGACCGATGTTACCCCACGCGGTTTGCTTCTGCTCGTTAGTCAACGTCTGCTTTACGGTACGTACAGGCGCAAGACCCGTGTTCACACCTAACTGCGTACCGAACGTATCTTTACCCGCCAAACCTATTTGGAACGTGCTGTTATTGACAAGCGCGTTTATGAACGCAACAGACGCCGCCAGTTTAGTGCCGAAGTCGGAACTGGAGGAAAGCGCGTTTATAAACGCAACGGATGCCGCCAGTTTAGTGCCGAAGTCGGAACTGGAGGAAAGGGTGTCTTGCAGACCTGTGTTATCCCCCATCGCCGTACCGAACTCGACTGACGTCCCGAGCACCTGACTGATCCAAAACACGTTTACAGGATTCGCCAAGTCGACGAGATATATCTCGTCGAAGGCGTCCATGACGTAGAAGTACTTCGACTGATTGTACATCCTAACCGTCGTACCGGTGCCGTCCGTACTCTGCTTGTTACCCAACGCAATCGCCACCGTACCCTTTGGATAAGAGGGCAGCGGCTCGGGCGTATCGAACGTCAAATAGTCAAAGTAAAGTGCGCTGGATTCGGTGTATACGTCTTGCTCCATGTGACATATCGCGTATAACTCTATACCGCTACCTGTCACACCTGTTGCCTCGAACGTACCTCCATACATCATCACGTCCACGGGTTCGTTTTCTGCCGCGTCGCTCTGCGCAACAGCAAAGACCGCTCGGCCGAAGGCTAACCAACTATGGTAAGCGTCAAACACGTACGCCACCTTTGCATCCTGCTGACATACGACAAGCTGGCCCTTGGATATGGGCGTAACGGCCATATACTCGCCTACGAGCAAAGTGCCGCTATCCGACGCCTGTGTTTCGTCGAATAGCCAGTCCATGCCCTGTAACTGCTCCTTGTCGTATGCGTCGATTTTATCCATTTGTCATTATGTTGCTGTTGTACGGCATGTCTACGTTATACGCACCTGTTACCGGGTGGTAATTGTAGTTTGTTATACTGTCACCCATTATTTGCAATATCGTGAATGTAACCGGGTCTTGCAAACGTAACCAGCGGTACGTCTTTTACACGCTGCTTACGCCCCTTTTTACCCATTAACTTCGTTACGCAACGCATAATTGCGTCGGGAATGTCGTCGTGCTTGTTTTTGTTCTGCTTACGCGAGAACTTAAGTATCTGATGTTGCAACTGTCTGCCGCGCTCCGTATCGCGGAAGGCGTTGTTAAAGTATATATGCTCGCCTTCGAACAGCGGTTCGAGAAACGTCTCGATTGCGGCTGTTTTGTCTCCGAAGTTACGCGTGTCATACCTTACGGGACACATCCACCCGGTTGTAAGCGCGAAGTTACGCATAACTTGATCGAAGTCCGACGGTATTTGTTTCTTCTCCATCCATACCTCTGTAATGTACTGGTTGGGTGCTATGTCCCACAACTGCTTGATGTTGTTAAGCATCTGCAACGTGGAACCTTTTACTATGCGTATGTCGAGCACGTAAACGTTACCGTCGAACAGACCGCAGAGCACGCTTGCCTTGTAGTCCGCCCAAATGCTGTGGTCCGTACCTGTAAGCGGGGTCGGGTCGGTGTATACGCACAACCGTTCCCACTCTTCTCTACGGGGCAGTACTTTCGTCCAATTTATACGTTTGAATATCTCTCCCTGCTCTGCGTCTTGGAACTGTCCCAAATAGAAACGTTCCCGATTCGCGCCGGACAGTTGCGAGAGGTTACGTATATAGTTCTCCGAAAGATTCTCCGCATTGTCTTTGGGTTGCATAAAAAGGTACGCCTGTCGCGCACGCTCTTCCTCGGACAACTCCGATCCGTCCTCACGTTGATACTCCAAGAAACGTTTGTACGAGAAGTGATACATTGACGGCGGGTTCTCCGTCATTATGAGTTTATTCGTCACACCCTCTGTCTGAAAACGCAAACGTGTGATAAGTAACTCGATGATCGGCCAGTCAACCTCCGACACCTCCTCGATTGCGATGTGCAACCACGACGGCGAAAGTATCTTATCCGAACCACTCTCCGATATGTCACGTTTGGACAACCCGGCAAACCTTATATAACCGCCTGTTGCGAACGTAAGTTTGGTACGTTTGTCCGACCAAACAGCGAACTTCAACCCGTCGATGGTCCATTTGTCCCACCTCTCCTGTCCGTTTGCCTTTGCGATCAACTGGAGGATCACCGGAACGATTTGGTCGATCACACCTGTGGTCAAGTCGATCAGTTTGTCACGTGCGATAAGACACGGGGCTTTGTACCGCAATGCGTCGCGTATGATCTTGTAGACTTCGACAAAAGATTTTCCCGATCCCGAGCCCCCCAGCAAGAGAATAAGGTCTTTTTGATCGTCGTCCAAAAGTCGTATCGCTTCGTTCTGTTTTTTCGTGAGCCGTATTTTCGTTGTAAGTCCCATACCTATATTATATATGGCCCTACAAACCTACTCCCACACCTGCGTCGATTTCCGCTCGGGCCTGTCTCCGGGGTCGGCGCTCGGGTCGAGGTCCCCCTCGTACCCGTTGAACGCTTTCCACGTGGCGATCAATTCACGCAACAGTTTAAGTTCAGCGATATACGCCGCACATTCATCCGACGTAGGGTCCTCGTGGTTGAGGATCATGGTCGTGAGTTCCTGTAAACGTTTCTGAACCTTTTTCATGCGTGGAAATTTTCTCGTCACTCAAAGATAATAAAATTTTCCGACATTTCAAACTTTCATATATGAATTTCGTGAAATTCTTTTACACAGAATCGAAATTGACCGATTTACGTCTACATACCTATTTTATTTGGGTCGGGACGCACTTTGAGGCGTTAAATTTGGGGTATCGTCTCGGCGGCGGCGCCGAGACGTCGTAACGTATTTGCTACTCCCAATTTTAACCGTATAAAGGCTAAACGTATTTGCTACTCCCAATTTTACCATTTAAAAAATTTTTTGACCTACTATCTTGGTGGTACTTTTAAATTTTTTTTTGGCGATACGTCGGTGAGTTCGGTCAGCGCGCCGGCCCCCCGCCGCCTGTTTGCCCCGGCGATTCGTTTTCGCGCCGGGCCGTCGTATCGTGTTATCGCTATATCGTTGTTCCCAT
>ERZ780198.3703-NODE-3703-length-10134-cov-6.824090_pt1 | contig 10134 bp, 9 predicted proteins | sample MGYA00510979_ERZ780198 | MGnify/ENA primary metagenome ERZ780198 (study PRJEB29588, sample SAMEA2158039) | human gut metagenome | biome: human gut; feature: human-associated habitat; material: faeces | place: Denmark | collected 2008/2010 ...
TGAGACTCGCAGACGCAATTGTGCGGTGCTGCCTTAGGTAAAAAAGGGCACGGGCTGGTTTTTCAGCCCGTGCCCTTTGTCAATTACTGGTTTGCCTTGGCGGCTTTCAGAGCCTGCGCCAGCTGATCGGGGCAGGAGGTGGACTTCATGCCGCACTTGACGCCCTCGATACGGGCGATGACGTCGTCAACGTCCATCCCTTCCACCAGCTTGCCGATGCCCTTCAGGTTGCCGTTGCAGCCGCCTACAAACTGAACATTCTTGACCTTGTTGTCCTCAATGTCGAAGAAAATCTTCTGGGAACAGGTGCCTTTCGTCTTGTATTCGTACATGCCGATTTCCTTTCTATACAATAATATCTGTCAGTTCTGCGCCAACCAGATCCGCGAGGGGCTGGGGCGGAACGATCATCTGATGTCCTCTGGCGCCGGCGGAGACGGCAATCTCATCCCACAGCGTGCAGGTCTCGTCAAAAAAGGTGGGGTAGTGTTTTTTCATGCCCACGGGACTGCATCCGCCACGGATATAGCCGGTCAGGCCGAGAAGTTCCTTGACGGCCACCAGCTCCATATTCTTGTCCCCGGCGGCCTTGGCGGCCTTTTTCAAATCCAGCTCACAGCAGACGGGAATGCAGAACACGTTGATGCCCGTCTTTTCGCCCCGGGCGACCAGCGTCTTGAAAACCTGTTCCTCCGGCATTCCGATGGCCTGCGCGGCATGGCCGCCGCTTAAGTCCTGCTCGTCGAATTCATAAAATGCTTCGCGGCAGGGGATTCCCGCCTGCTGAACCAGACGGACTGCGTTTGTTTTTGTAGCCATATCATCACCGCACCTTATTATACGACAAAACACAGCCGCTTTCAAGTGTGAATTGCGAAAAACCGGTTATCCTATGGGGGAGGAGGTTACGATATGAGCGAAAACAAAGACGCGGAAATGAAAAAACAGGAGCGGGAGCAGATCGTGGAGCTTGGCTCGGACATTACGAAATCCAGCAAGGGAAGCATCTACACCCTCACCATCATCGGTCAGGTGGAGGGGCACATGATCGCCCCGGAAACGGTGAAGACCACCAAATATGAGCATGTTCTGCCGCTGCTGGCTGGGATCGAGGAAAGCGACGACGTGGACGGTCTGCTGCTGCTTCTGAACACAGTGGGCGGCGACATTGAGGCAGGACTGGCCATTGCGGAGATGATCGCTGGGATGAAAAAGCCAACGGTGTCTCTGGTGCTGGGCGGCGGACATTCCATCGGTATCCCTCTGGCAGTATGCACGAAAAAGAGCTTCATTACTCCCACAGCCAGTATGACGGTGCATCCCGTGCGCATGACAGGTCTGGTGGTGGGCGCGCCCCAGACCTTCCGGTACTTTCAGCGGATTCAGGAGCAGATTGCGGATTTTGTCACATCGAACTCCCGCATCAGCCGGGAGGACTTCGAGCATTATATGATGGCGACGGGGGAGATCGCCACGGATGTGGGAACCATTCTCTACGGCAAGGAAGCGGTGGCTTCCGGCCTGATCGACAAGCTGGGCGGGCTGAATGACGCGCTGTCCACGCTGCACAGGATGATCGAGAAACAGAAGAAGTAGCTTTCACCGCGCAGGCACAGCCGATTTTGGCTGTGTCTGCGCGGACAAAAAATAAGACTGGAAATTCTCTCTGACCTATGCTATAATAAAGTGAATTATTATGTTGTAGGAGGGGCAGACTTGGACTTAAACTGGCTTGAGAGTTTCTTATACGGTCTGTTTTCCGGGCTTACGGATATTCTGCCCGTTTCCGCCGAAGCCCACCGCATTCTGGTGCTGAAATGCTTCGGCATTCAGAGCAGCACGGAGCTGATGAGGCTGTTCGCGCATCTTGGCGTGTTCGGCGCGATGTATTTCAGCTGCCGCAAGCAGATCGTCCGCATTCATCGGGCGCGCCGTCTGGCGCGGGTGCCCAAACGCCGCCGCCGTCGGCCGCTGGATACCCGGAGCCTGATGGATTTCAGCCTGCTCAGGACGATGCTGATTCCCGTGATTCTCGGATTTCTCCTGAACCGGTACGTGGAGCCGCTGAAAGAAAAGCTGATCTGGATCGCCGTATTGCTGTTCCTGAACGGCATTATCCTGTACTTACCCCAGTTTTTCCCCACCAGCAACCGGGACAGCCGGATGCTATCCCGGGTCGAGGGACTCCTCGTAGGGTTGGGCGGCGCGCTGGGAATTTTGCCGGGCGTTTCCGCCGTGGGTTCCGCGCTGTCCGTTGCCAGCATCTGCGGCGTGGAGCGGAGCTACGGTCTGAACATGGCGCTGCTGATGAACATGTTTATTCAGGTCGGTTTGATCGTGCTGGATGTGCTGGCGCTGATATCGGTAGGGGCGGGAACGCTGTCGTTCCTGATTCTCGTCCGATATCTGGCGACTGCCGCTGTGTCTTTTGGCGCCGCGTTGCTGGGCGTGAAGCTCATGCGTCTGCTGGCCGCCAATAACGGCTATGCGCTGCTGGCGGTCTACTGCTGGGGTGTGTCGCTGTTCACCTTTATTCTGAATCTGATGGCTTAATGGGAGGAAATTATGGCTGAGAAGAAAACGGCCAGTCGGGCCGAGCAGGCGGTTTCGGGCGCGAAGAAGAAAACGTCATCCGGTTCCGCTTCCAAACCTTCCGGAAAAAAGAGTACGCCTGCCAAGAACACCAAGTACAAGACGGAATATGAGCGTGCTGTTCCGCCGCATTTTCTCATTGCGGCGGTCAGCATTCTGCTGTTTGCGCTGTTTGTTGTCATCAGCGTGAACCCGGATGGTGCGTTGCTGAAAATCATTCAGTCTGTGGTGCTGGGTCTGGTTGGACAGGCCGGATTTTATTTTGCCATTCCGGGACTGTTATACCTGTTCGTCATCCACACCTTTGGCCGGAAAAACGCCCCGACCATGCGGAGCGTCTGCACATTGCTCTTCGTTTTTCTGTGCGGGTGCATTTACCACCTTGCCATGCAGGAGCAGGAGATGTCGAAGGGCTTTGCCCTGATCGCCGACCTGTATACCGGCGGCGTAGCGGGAAGCACCGGCGGCGTCCTCTGCGGCGGTGCAGCCATGCTGGTGCGCTGGCTCTGCGGCAAAACGCTGGCCCTTGTGTTCTGCGTGTTTTTCGCAATTCTGACGCTGCTGGGGGCAATGAATATCACCATTCCCAGCATTATCAGAGCCATTGCCAACCGCCCCAAGGACGATTATGCGGAGGAAGAGGACTACATAGACCCGGCGACGGCTGTAGTCAACAATATTGCGAGCAAGCAGATCGCCCGCAAGCGTCAGCGCCGGGAACAGCAGCGGGCGAGGGAGAACGCCCCGGAAGAAACACCGCCGGAGACGCCCCAGCAGCTTCCGCCGGAAAAGCAGCCGCGTCCTGCCCCAAAGCAGGAAAAAAACCATGCTCCCGCACCGCAGGATGAAGTCAAGCAGGTTCCCGGCAAGGGTGCGGCGTTCATGGAGCGTATCGACGGAGACATCAACGCGCCGCTGTCCGGAACATCCGAATATGTGAGGGACGAAACGCCGCCGGTTCCCGAACCGCTGCCCGCACGCCCTGCCGCGGCCAAGCCCGTCCGGGTGGAAGGGGAGGACATCGGGGAAAAGCTGCCCAGCAAAATGCCGGAATTTGTCCCCAACGCGCCCATCCCGCCCGCGCCCAAGCTGGACGAAGGCAAGATAAAGCCCACTCCGGAGGCAAAGTCCGGGAAGGTCACCACCAAGGACGCCGCCCAATCCGCCCGGCAGGTCGCCGCAGAAATCGCCCAGACCCAGGGGGTGCAGCAGCCGGATTACTGCTTCCCGCCGCTGGATCTGCTGAAACGCCCGGTGCGTGCCGGGACGGACGGCACGGAGGAAATGCGGGAGAATTCCCGCCGCCTCAATGAGACCCTCGCCAGCTTCAATATCGACGCCCACATCATCAACGTCACCCGCGGCCCCAGCGTTACCCGCTACGAGGTGGAGCTTGACAAGGGCGTCCGGCTGAATAAAATCACCGGCTGCGCCGATGATATTGCCCTGAGTCTGGGCGCGTCCGGCGTCCGCATCGCTGCCGTTCCCGGAAAGATCTCCGTGGTTGGCATCGAGGTGCCGAACCGTGCGGTCACGACGGTCTCCCTGCGGGAGGTTATCGATTCCACCGAGTTTGCCAAGGCAAAATCCAAGACCTCCATTGCGCTGGGCAAGAGCATTGACGGAAGCTGCATCGTGGGTAACATTGCCAAAATGCCCCACCTGCTGATCGCCGGTACCACCGGTTCCGGTAAATCCGTGTGCATGAATTCCATCATCATTAGCTTACTATACAAGGCAGGTCCCGACGATGTGAAGCTCATCATGGTTGACCCCAAGATGGTGGAGCTGGGCATTTACAACGGTATTCCCCATCTGCTGATCCCTGTGGTCACCGACCCCAAGAAGGCTGCGGGCAGTCTGCAATGGGCGGTGACAGAAATGCTTCGCCGCTACAGAATGATGTCCGACATGGGCGTCCGGGATCTGGAATCCTACAACAGCATCGTTACCGCCGAGGAGGACGGCCAGAAGCTCCCTCAGGTGGTCATTATCATCGACGAGCTGGCGGATTTGATGATGGTCGCCGCCAAGGAGGTGGAGGATTCCATCTGCCGTATCGCGCAAATGGGCCGCGCCGCCGGTATGCACCTGATCATCGCTACCCAGCGTCCTTCTGCCAACGTTATCACCGGCCTGATGAAGGCGAATATCCCGTCCCGAATTGCGTTCTCCGTGGCCTCCGCTATGGAATCCCGTATCATTCTGGACACCATGGGCGCGGAAAAGCTGGTGGGTAAGGGCGATATGCTGTATGCCCCCATCGGCTGCGGCAAGCCGCTGCGTGTGCAGGGCTGTTTCGTCACCGACACCGAGGTTGAGGCCGTGGCCGGGTATGTCAAGGACAACTACACGGCGGATTACAGCCAGCAGGTGCTGGACGAGATCGAGAAAAAAGCCCAGCAGACCGGCAAAAAGCCGGCGAGCGTCTCCGACCCTGACCCCACCGACGAGGAGCTGGAGGGCGACGAAATGCTGCCCGCCGCCGTCGATGTGATTCTGGAGACCGGACAGGCTTCCGTCTCCATGCTCCAGCGCCGTCTGAAGCTGGGCTATGCCCGCGCGGCGCGAATCGTGGACGAGATGGAAGAAAAGGGCATTGTAGGCCCCTTCCAGGGCTCCAAGCCGAGAGCCATCCTGATCACGAAGGAACAGTGGGCGTCCATGAAGGGCGGCCAGTCGGAGCAGATGGACTTTGACGATCTGGACGCCCAGCCCGACGAGCTTATGTAATGGCGTGATCAGTTAACAGCCACAGCAGTGCAAAATGCTGTGGCTGGTCTGGCGCTTTATGCAGAATCTGTTCAAGGGAGAGAAACAGTATGAATTACATAATGAGAGGTATTCAGGCGCTGAAAGAATCGTTTTTAGCAGGCATACTGGTTTATTTGGCGATTCTTGCTTTGCTGTATCTGTTCAAAAAGCGCAGAAATATCTCGTGGAAATGTATATTTGAGGCGATATTCTGCGTTTATTGTGTTACTCTGTTGAATTTAACAGGAATTTTCACGCTGCGCTATAGCCTGAATGGGTCTTTCAGCTATAATCTGGTTCCGTTTATTGGAAGCGCGATTGTCCCCATTTTGCTGAACTTCGCCCTGTTCTTCCCGCTTGGTTTTTTGTTGCCGGTTATTTTTCGTTCATGCAGAAGCAGCTGGAAAAAGGTGGCGGCTATTTGCGGCCTGACCTCGTTGGCAATTGAGATTTTGCAGCTGTTTGGCGGCAGATACGCGGAAATGGAAGACTTTTTAATCAATACATTGGGAGGTTTTTCAGGCTACGTTATTTATACCGGGATACATGAATGGAAGACGAATCGTAAAAAAGCGGTTGTTTCCATCGTTTCGTTATGTCTGGCGCTTGCACTTTGCTTTCTTGGGATTTACGCAGTCGGCGACAATGAGGAGCAGCTGCCGGACGGATTGGCTGCCGCTGAAAATAACATTGCCGAAATCCATGTTTATTCTGGCGGCGAAAAGCGCAGCATTGACGTTGATTCTTACATATACCGTACCTTTGCAAGCCAGATCAACAATTGCGGCGGCCATTTGCTGAAAATTCAGAAAGCCACTGAAAGTGAAATCTGGAATGACGAAGACTGCTTTATCGAAATCATATATGCTTCTGCCCAGACAATAACGTTTGAAAATGCCGATAATTTCTCCATGGAAAACGCCGACAGACTTTTGTATAATGCTGACCGGAACATCCTGTATTGGGGCGATTCGGGCTATCAGAATTGCGTGGACTTTACAAAAATGAATGAGGAGCTGTTGGCGCATAAAGACGAAATATTGAAGGCTTATGCGGAGCTGCCCGCGTTGATTCGGGATTGCGTTCATCAGTGACCCCTTTGCGTTTTGAAGCTTGGTTGTGCCGCCCGTTGCGGCGCGTAAAAACCGGCCTGTGATTTTTGTTCACAGGCCGGTTTCACTATTTTATGGGGTAAGTCGGAGGGCGGCATCCAGAATGGCGTTTGCGGCGCTTTCCTTGGATTGCAGCGGAAGCTCAGTGGTTTCGCTCCGGGTAATGATCGTGATTACATTCGTGTCAACCCCGAAGCCAGCACCGGACTGCTTGAGATTGTTGGCGCAGATCATGTCCACGTTCTTCTTTACGAGCTTTTCCCGGCTGTTTTCCACCATGTTCTGGGTCTCCATGGAAAAACCGCAGATGACCTGCCCCGGGACGCGGTTTTCGCCGAGATATTTCAAAATGTCCCGGGTGCGTTTCAGGGGGATGGACATGTCCCCTTCGGACTTTTTGACCTTGTTGTCGCTGTAATTTACCGGGGTGTAGTCCGCCACCGCCGCCGCTTTGAAAATAAAGTCGGATTTTGGGGCGTTGGCGGCCACGGCTTCAAACATATCCTGAGCGGAAACGACGGGAACTACGGTCACAAAGGGCGGGGGGGCGATGGCCGTGGGGCCGGAAACCAGAGTAACATCCGCGCCCCGGAGCATGGCCATTCTGGCGATGGCGTAGCCCATTTTCCCGGTGGAATGGTTGGTCAGATACCGGACGGGGTCGATGGCCTCCTGCGTCGGCCCGGCGGTGACAAGCACCTTTTTCCCGGCAAGATCGTGAGGGAAGGCCAGCTGACGCAGGATATATTGCAGAATTGCCTCCGGCTCCGGCAGCTTGCCCTTGCCCACGGCGCCGCAGGCAAGACGTCCGCTGGCAGGTTCGATGACTTCCCAGCCGTAACGGCGCAGAAGCGCCAGATTGTCCTGTGTCACGGGATTTTCGTACATGTTGGTATTCATGGCGGGGGCGATGAGTTTGGGGCAGCGGCAGGCGAGAATGGTGGTGGTGAGCATATCGTCCGCCAGCCCGTGGGCCAGTTTCGCGCAAACATTGGCCGTGGCCGGGGCGACGATCACAAGATCAGTCCGTTCCGCCAGAGCGATATGCTCCACCTGATGGGAGAAATTCCGGTCGAAGGTGTTCACCATCGTCCGGCGGCCGGTGAGCTGCTCGAAGGTCAGGGGTGTGACGAATTGGGTGGCGTTTTCGGTCATGACGACCTCCACCGCGGCGTGCTGCTTGGCAAGGGCGGAGGCCAGCGCGGCGGCTTTATAGGCGGCGATTCCGCCGGTAACGCCCAGAAGGACGGTTTTTCCTTTCAGCATAGGGAACCCTCCAGAATAGAAAATTGCTTACGCTCATTATATCCCGATTTTGAATCGCTGTAAAGATGATTTTTTTCTTGTATTTTCCGCCGCACCCTGCTATAATACTCCCGGAGTGAAAGCTCCCAAATTTGCGCTGTATCTTCATAAGAAGAACGGCAGCAGGAGGTAATTTCATATGGAAAAAAGGAAAATGAACACCCGGTACATGGCGACCCTCGCTATGTTCTGCGGTGTTCTGCTGGTCATGGGCGTTACCGGAATCGGTTTCATTCCACTTCCGGTGATCAAGGCCACAACCATGCACATCCCGGTCATTCTGGGCGCGGTTTTGCTCGGCCCCGGTGCGGGCGCTGTCCTTGGGGGCGTGTTCGGGTTGTGCTCCATCTGGGCAAATACCACCAGTCCCGGACTGCTGGCATTTGCGTTTTCGCCCTTTATGACCACGGAGGGTCTGCCGGGGGTGCTGAAAAGCCTGTGGATCGCACTGGGGTGCCGGATTCTGTTCGGCGCGATTGCGGGATGGCTGTGGAAGCTGTTTAAGAAGCTTACGAAGCAGGACTTTGCGGCGCTGCCCCTGACGGCAGTGATTTCCACGCTGTGCCACACCATTCTCGTTATGGGCAGCATTTATGTGCTGCTTGCCCAGCAGTACGCACAGGCGAAAAACGTGGCCATTACCGCCGTTTTTGGACTTGTGATGGGGACGGTCACGGCGTCCGGAATCCCTGAGGCTATTATTGCCGCCATTCTGGTGACCGTCATCGGAAAGGCGCTGCTGCACCTTTCGGAGCGGATGAAAAAAAGTTAAGGAGAGATCGTTATGCTGCTTGCCATTGACATCGGTAATACCAATCTGGTCATCGGCTGTATTGAAAATGATAAAATTCTGTTCAAAGCCCGCATTGCCACCGACGCCATCCGCACCTCCGACCAGTATGGCGTGGAGATCAAAAACATGATGGAAGCCTTCGGCGTGCAGGTGAAGGATATCGACGACTGCATCATTTCCTCCGTCGTGCCGCCGGTGTTCAATTCGGTCAAAACCGGCGTCATCAAGGTGATTCGGAAGCAGCCCATGGTGGTCGGCCCCGGGCTGAAAACCGGGCTGAACATCCACATGGACGTTCCCAGCCAGGTGGGCAGCGACCGCATTGTCATCGCCGTGGCCGCCCTCGCCGAGTATGAAGCGCCCATGATTCTGATGGACTTAGGAACGGCAACCACCATTGAGGTGGTGGAGCCGAATAACATGTACTTGGGCGGCATCATTTTCCCGGGCGTCCGGGTTTCGCTGGACGCGCTGACCAGCCGTACCGCGCAGCTTCCCGGCATCAGTCTGGACAAGCCGAAGCATGTCATCGGAAAGAACACCGTGGACTGTATGCGCAGTGGCATGATGTACGGCACCGCCGCCATGCTGGACGGACTGGTGGGGCGAATTGAAGCAGAGCTGGGACACAAGTCCACACTCATTGCCACCGGCGGCCTTGCCCAGTTTATCACACCGCTGTGCAAACGGGAGATCATTCTGGAGAAAGACCTGCTTTTGAAGGGCCTGAACGTCATTTACAAGAAAAATAAGCGGTAACGGAAAGCCGGCAGCCCTGCGCTGTCGGCTTTTGCATCCGAAAATCCTTTCTGCGGCGGGGTGCTATTATTGCGCCCCGCCGCATAGTCTTTGGCAGGAGTGATGCAAATGATGTGCGCATGGAAACAGCTGCTGTCCGTCTTGCCGCCAAGACTTCGGCCGGAGGTGGACAGGTTGGGGAAAAACGCTTTGCAGGAGCTGCGGCTTCGGCTGGGGATGCCGCCGGAGCTGGTTTTGAGCGGGGAAAGCCGCTGGCTGGGGTGCTGTGTCAGCAGGGAAGACCTGAATTACTGCATCAACGCCGCCAGCCGGTATTCTCCATGGGCGGCGGCGACAACAGCGCAGGGGTATCTTACCGCCCCCGGGGGACACCGCATTGGCCTGTGCGGAGAGGTGGTCTGCAAGGATGGCATTGTGACTGGCATCCGGGAAACCAGCTCTCTGTGCATCCGTGTCGCGAGAGATTTTCCGGGAATCGCCAAGCGGGCGGCGGACGCTCCCGGCTCCATTCTGATTCTGGGTGCGCCCGGGTGGGGAAAAACCACCCTTTTGCGGGATCTGATTCGGCAGATCGGAGAAAAGCAGTGCGTCAGCGTGGTGGACGAGCGGGGCGAGCTGTTCCCGGAGGGACTGGAACGGGGGAAGAAGACGGACGTCCTCACCGGCTGCCCCAAGTCCCCGGGAATCGACATGGTGCTAAGAACCATGGGGCCGGACTGCATCGCCGTGGACGAGATCACGGCGGAGGCGGACGCCCGGGCGCTTCTCCGGGCGGCAAACTGCGGCGTGCGGCTGCTGGCAACTGCCCACGGCACGTCG
>ERZ780198.3711-NODE-3711-length-10111-cov-4.637530_pt1 | contig 10111 bp, 9 predicted proteins | sample MGYA00510979_ERZ780198 | MGnify/ENA primary metagenome ERZ780198 (study PRJEB29588, sample SAMEA2158039) | human gut metagenome | biome: human gut; feature: human-associated habitat; material: faeces | place: Denmark | collected 2008/2010 ...
ATTCGAATCGGGCAACTCTCTGCATTTCCCTTCCCACCCTTCTCTTTTTTCCTATCATACCATATGGCCCTGCCTATTTCCAGCGGGCCAGGCACAAAAAGCTCTCTTTCAGAATACTATAAGAATAATCAGTAATCAGCATGTTGGAGGTCATCGTGAATCAGAACCAATATCCAAATATCGATCGGTATGCACAGAAGAACCGCCAGGATCAGGAGCTAGAGGCCATGGGTATCGATTCCTCTGAGGTCGATTTCAACGCGCCGCAAACTTATCAGGAGTTTTTAAATCAAAACCCCGCCAAAGGGACGCTGAAAATCCAGGCTTTTACTGCCAGGCAGGCGCTGCCCGTGCCGGGCGTTCATGTGATCGTCAGCAAGCGCATTGGAGACGAGAATCATGTTTTCTTTGAAGGGACGACGGATGAAAGCGGCCTGATCGATGATATTACGCTTCCAGCCCCCCTGCGAGGCAGCTCCGAAAAGCCCTTCCAGCCGCATCCTTTCGCGCTCTACGATATTCAGGCAGATCACCCCTCCTACCTGCAGCAGGATCTGCGATACGGCGCAATTTTCGAGGGAATCAAGTCCATTCAGCCCGTAGATCTCATGCCCGGCCCGCGGGAATAAGGAGGATATATGGCAACTTTCACCATACCCGAATACATCACCGTGCATCTGGGGCCGCCAAATTCCAACGCGCAAAACATTACTGTCCCCTTTCGGGATTATATTAAAAATGTCGCATCCAGCGAGATTTACCCGACCTGGCCAGAATCCGCGCTGCGCGCCAACATTTTAGCGCAGACTACATACGCGCTCAACCGCATCTATACCGAATGGTATCGAAGCCAGGGCTATGATTTTGATATTACCAACTCCACTGCCTACGACCAGGCGTTTGTCCCGAATCGCGATATTTTCGGCAACATCTCGCAAATCGTAGATGAGATTTTCAACGATTATGTCGTCCGCCAGGGCAGCGTCGCCCCATATTTTACGCAGTATTGCAGCGGCGCACTGCGGCACTGCGAGGGTCTTTCCCAGTGGGGCACTGTGGATCTCGCCGAGCAGGGGTATGTCCCCTATGAAATTTTGCAGTATTATTATGGAGATGATATGAACATCGTGTTTGGAGCACCTTCTGCACCCAATATTCGTTCCTATCCTGGCATCCCTCTCAAGCTTGGCAGCGCCGGAGAGGATGCCCTCGAGAATATCCATCATGCCGTCAAGGTTGGTGTAGGCCTGATAGAGCTCGCAGGTCGTGAACTCCGGGTTGTGCTTGGTGTCCATGCCCTCGTTGCGGAAGATGCGGCCGACCTCGTACACGCGCTCAATACCGCCGACGATCAGGCGCTTGAGGTGCAGCTCGGTCGCAATGCGCATATACATATCAATATCGAGCGTGTTGTGGTGCGTGATGAACGGGCGCGCCGTCGCGCCGCCGGCGATGGGGCTGAGCACGGGGGTCTCGACCTCCATGAAGCCGAGATTGTCGAGATAGCGGCGCAGGTAGGCCACGAACCGGCTGCGGATCTGGAAATTGCGCTTGCTCTCGGGGTTCATGATGAGATCCACGTAGCGCTGGCGGTAGCGCAGCTCCGTGTTCGTCATGCCGTGGAACTTCTCCGGCAGCGGGCGCAGGGACTTGCTGAGCAGCGTGACCTGCTGCACGTGAATGGAGATCTCCCCCGTCTTGGTCTTGAACGCGTAGCCGCTCACGCCGATGATGTCGCCGATGTCATACTTACGGAAATCGGCAAACTCCTGCTCGGACACGGCGTCCTTGCGGACGTAGAGCTGGATCTGGCCGCGGTCGTCCTGAATGTCGCAGAAGATGGCCTTGCCCATGCCGCGCTTGGACATGATGCGGCCGGCGGCCTGCAGCGTTTTGACGTCATAGGCATCAAAATCGTTCTTGATGTCGGCCGAATAGGCGCTGCGCGCAAAACGTGTCTGCGTGAAGGGGTCGCGCCCGGCATCCTGCAGCGCCTTTAGCTTGTCACGGCGCACCTGAAGGATCTCGGACAGGGACGGCTCTGCCGCCGCCTGCTGGTTCTTTCTCTCTTCGTTCATGATGGACTCCTCAGTCTTCGTTTTCGACGGCGATGATCTTGAACTGCAGCTCGCCGACCGGGGCTGCGACCGTGACGGTCTCGCCGACTTTGTGGCCCTTGAGCGCAAAGCCGAACGGGCTGTCGTCCGAAATGCAGCCTTCCATGGGGTTGGCCTCCTGCGAGCCGACAATGGTGTACTCCTCTTCCACGTCCTCATCGACATCGAGCACGCGCACACGGCTGCCGATGGTCACGACGTCCGCCGCGACTTCGACCTTCTCCACGACCTCGGCGTTCTCGATCAGGTCCGTGATCTCGGCAATGCGGGAGTAGAGCTTGCCCTGCTCCGTCTTGGCCTCGTCGTACTCGCTGTTTTCCGACAGGTCGCCGAACGAGCGCGCCTCCTTGATGAGCTCCGCGACTTCCTTCTCGCGGGTCGTCTCGAGGTAGTGCAGTTCTTCCTTGAGCGTGTCCAGACGCTCCTGACTCATCTTATATCTGCTGTCGATCGCCATAATCCGTCTCCTTATATCATTGAAATTTTCGTGTAAACGATTTTGATTCAGCGCAGCACTGCGATGGCCGCCTCGAGCTGCACATCGACCTCGCTATCCGCGGCCGGGGCCACGACGATATCCGGCACAAGGCCGCCCTGCTCGGACAGGTCCACGCGGTTGGGCGTGAGATATTTCCGGCTCGAGATGTGCACGGCGCTGCCGTCCGGGAGCGCGATGGTCGTCTGGCTGCGGCCCTTACCGGTCGTGTTCTGACCGACGATGGTCGCCCAGTCATACTCCTGCAGCGCGGCCGCGAAAAACTCCGCCGCACTGTAGGTGTTGCCGTTGACGATGACCGCCATCGGCACCTTGACGCAGACGCTGTCGCTCTGCGTGACGGCCTCTTTCCCGTTGCCGTCGACGCTCACGAACAGGTCGCCCTGCGGCAGCAGGTGGTCCAGGATCGTGATGAGCTCCGAGAGCAGGCCGCCGGGATTATCGCGCAGGTCGAACACGAGCGACTTTGCACCGAGGTCGAGCAGCTTATCGACCGCCTGCACGGCACGGCTGCCGCCGCCGGTCTCAAAGTTGCGGATCTGGATATAGCCGACGCCGTTGTCCATGAGCTTATACGTCACGGGGTCGGTGTAGATGACCGTGCAGTCGAGTGTGACGGTCTGGCTCTTGCCGGCAGAATCCTGGATGGTGAGCTTGAGCGTCTTGTTGAGCTTGGCGCGGATGGTGCTCTGCACGTCCGAGAGCGTCTTGCCCGTGACATCCTCCCCGTCGATCGCCATGATGATGTCGCCCTGCTTGAGGCCGGCTTTCGCCGCGGGCGAATCACTCGTCACCGCCGTGATGCGAAAGCCCTTCGTCTTATCGTCGAGCTGGATCGTCACGCCGATGCCGGCGTACTCATTGTTGGAGTACATCTGGTAGGCCTTGTATTCCTCGGCCGTCATGTAATAGCTCCATTTATCACCGATGGCGCTGATGATCGCGCTCGACGAAGCGTCGCTGATGGCCGTGTCGTCCGCGTCGCCGATATAGTCTTTGTCCACGACCTGCTTGACCTGCGCAAACTTCAGCGCGAGCTTATAGTTGCTGCTGCCGCCGAATTTGCCGACGAAGATCAGCGACGTGACCAGTGCGGTCACCAGAATACAGATCACACAGGCAAGAATACTCGCCTTCCAGCCGCGCATTCTGCCGCTTTTTCTGCGGGCGGGCACTTTTTCCGGTGCCTGTTCCTGTGGCTTGTGTTCGTCCATGCTATCCCTCCGGATCCATTTGCTGCCCGCACCGGGCAGTCCCCAATGCAGCAGACGAGCCGGGCAGCCATTTTCCGGCCGCCCGGCAGTTTCATTCAGTCAAAATATGTCCGATCAGCTCGCATAGTTGAGCGGGTTCTGGCGCACGCCGTTGACCGTGACTTCCCAGTGCAGATGCGGGCCGGTGGAGTTGCCGGTCGAGCCGACATAGCCGATCGTCTGACCCTTGGAGACCTTCTGACCGACGGACACCGCAATGGAGCTCATATGGCCGTAGAGCGTGGTGATGCCATTGCCATGGTTGATGACAACGCAGTTGCCGTAACCGGACACGGAGCCGGCCGTGATGATCGTACCGCCGTCGGCCGCGACAATGGTCGCGCCGTAGCTTGCGCCGATGTCCACGCCGGAGTGATACTTCTGCGTATGATAAATCGGGTGGTAGCGCCAGCCGAACTGCGAGGTGATGTAGTGGCAGGACGGGCACGGCCACATCATGGTGCCGGTGGAACCGTTGGCTTTGCCCGGGTCATAGCCGGGGTTGTTGTTCTTGTTCGCTTCCTCCTGGCGGCGCAGCTCCTCGACCTGCTTGTCGATCTGCGACTGCACGTTCTTCTGCTGCTGCTCATACTGATCGTAGACGCTCTTATAGGCGTTGATATCCGATTCTAGGCCGGCGAGCAGCGCATTGGCCTCCGCAACCTTCTGCTGCAGCGCGACCTGCTTGGTCTCAAGCTCCGACTGCTTATCCTGCAGCTCGGTGCGGGCATCCTCGAGCTCCGCCTTGACGGTCTCAACCTTTTCACGGGCGGCCGTCATGTCGGCCTGCACCTGCTTATTATATGCAATGACCTCACCGACCATGTCCATGCGGGCAAGGAGGTCGGACAGGCTGGTCGCCTCGAGCAGGATGGCGATGTAGGACATCTGGCCGTACTCCTCGAGATGGCGCACACAGCTGCGGAAGCGGACCGTCTGGGCCTCCTCTTCCTGCTTGGCAGCCTCGAGCTCAACGCCCTTGTCCTCGATCTGCTGGTCATAGGCCGTGATCTGCTCCTTGACGAGCACGATCTCCTGCTCAGCCAGATCGTTTTCCCGATCGAGCGCGGCCTTCTGATCCACCACGCTGGCTTTCTTGGAGCGCAGGTTGTTGATGGTCTTCTGCTGCTCTTTCTGCTTGGCCTGCAGCTCTTTGCGCTGCTGCGTGAGCTGGTTGATCTCCGACTGAGACGCCGCGCTGGCGTTGGTCGGGATCAGCGCTGTCATGAGCGAGATGACAAAGATCAGCGCGAGCAGCACACAAATGACGGATCGAACGACTTTGCGATTCATCTTCATTCGATTTCCTCCTTAGACTTTCAGATAGTTGCGAATGGCCGTGAGGCCGCCGAACACGCCGACGAGCACACCCACGCCGAGGAACACCAGCAGCAGCGGCAGCGACACGGATGCAAACGGGAGCACCGTGATGATGCCGGCCGCCATGGTGGACATGATCTTGCTGACGATCAGGCTGTAGAGCCCCCACTGGAGCAGGAACGCAATCAGGCCGCCGACCAGGCCGAGCACAAGGCCCTCGACCACGAACGGCAGACGGATGAAGCCATTCGTCGCACCGACCATCTTCATGATGGCGATCTCTTCACGCCGGCCGAACGTGGCCAGCTTGATGGTGTTGGTCATAATAAACAGGGACACCGCAATGAGAATCACTATCAAAACGACGGAGACAACGCTCACAATGTTCCGGAACGTGATGAAGTTTTCCGCGTAGTCCAGGTGCGCCGTGACATCGGCGATGCCGTCCACATTTTTCAGCGCGGCCTGCGTGTCCTTCATGAGCGACAAGTCGTCAAGCGTCACAACGTAGCGGTGGCGAAAGACCGACGCGTCAATGTTGTCAAAGAGGTCGGAGTCATACTCGGCCTCGAACGTCTGCATGGCCTGCTCGCGCGTGACGAACTCGACCGAGGCGACATTCGCCACCGCAGCGACCTTGGGCTCGATGGCCCGGGCCTCGTCCTCCGTGAGCGTCTCATCGACGTAGGCGATGACCTCGTTCTGGTTTTGCAGGCGGTCGATGTTCGCGTCAATGTTGAGCGTCAGCAGCGAGAAGCTGCCCATGATGAGCAGGCACGCGATGATGATCGTGATCGACGCGAAGGACATGAAACCGTGCGTGAAGATGTTTTTCACGCCCTGCGCCATCAGATAGTTGAATCTATTCAGCTTCATATCCGTAGTACCCGTCCAATCCGTCACTGATGACTCTTCCGGCGTCGATGGAGATGACGCGCTTGGAAAAAGCATCGACCAGTTCCTTTTCGTGCGTCACCACGAGGACCGTGGTGCCGAGCTCGTTGATCTTCTCCAGCAGCAGCATCAGTTCCAGGCTGCGCACCGGGTCGAGGTTGCCGGTCGGCTCGTCCGCGATGATCATGCGCGGATTGTTCACGAGCGCGCGGGCGATGGCCACACGCTGCTGCTGGCCGCCGGACAGCTCGGTGGGATAGCGCTTGGCAAATTCACCGATCTGCATACGGTCCAGAGCGCTGGCGACCTTTTTGGCGATGGTCTCGCTGTTTTCCTTGCGGATACGCAGGCCGAAGGCCACGTTGTCGAACACGGTCATGTGGGGCCACAGCGCGTAGGACTGGAACACCAGATTCAGGTTGCGCTTGCTGGGCGGGGCGAAAGAAGCCTCCGCCGCGTTGACGATCTCCTTGCCGTCCATCAGGATGATGCCGTTCTGGGGCTTTTCCAGGCCGGAGACCACGCGGAGGGTGGTGGTCTTGCCGCAGCCGGAGGGTCCCAGCAGGGTCATGAAGTCGCCGTCCTCGATGGTGAGGTTCAGATCCTTCAGAACGTGGTTTTTGCCGTAATATTTATCAATATGAGTCAGTTCAATTTTACTCATGGTCTCGTCTCCTCTTTTTTATCTCATCTCAGCCGGCCATGCTCTTGGCCAGGTCTGCGTCTCCGAAGATATTTGCCAGTGCGTATACCAGGAACACGATGGAGAACATCACGATGGCCACGCAGTTAGAAGCCTGCGGGCAGTTCTGGTTCTGGTACTGGAACGCCAGATACGGCAGCGTGGAGGTCTTGGGCGTCATGATCAGGATGATCAGATCCAATTCCTTCATAATGGAAACGAAGATCAGCATGAAGCCGGAAATAAAGCCGCCCTTGGACAGGGGGAACACGATCTTGACAAAGCGCTTGAAGAAGCCTGCACCCTCAATGGTGGCGGCCTCCTCCAGCTCGCCGCTGATCTGCAGCATGTTGGAGGTACCGGCGCGGGAGGCAAAGGGCAGATGCTTGACCACGGAGGTCAGCGTCAGCAGGGCGAAGGTGCCGTACAGGGGCGGAATGAGCGTTACGCCGAAGAGCATCTGAGGCTTGGAGAACATGGACAGGTAAATGCCGCCGAACGCCACGGAGGGGATCAGGTAGGGGATAAACACCAGCTGCTCCACCAGCTTGCCGTGGAGCTTGCCGCGGCCCTTGGCGCAGATGTAACCGAGCATCTGACCGAAGATGGTGCCGAACACGCCGTTGACAAGGGTCAGCTTCAGGGAGTTCACCAGAGACATCATAAAGGTGTTGTTCTTGAAGATGCCAGGGACGCCCTCCATGATGTTGGGATCACCCTCGCCGATCCAGTAGTACAGCGTGAAGTTGGACAGAGAGTATGTCCCCTCTTTCAGCATGCAGCTCTCCAGGATCAGGATGATCACCGGCATGATGATGCCGACGAGGAAGAAGATGAACAGGATGATGGTCACAAGGGGCTTCCAGCCGCCCAGACCGATGGGGGTGGACCGTCCGCCCTTGCCGCCGATGGTGGCGTAGGACTTGCGGGCGCCGATGAGCCGCTGGTTGATGAACACCGACAGAGAAGCGATACAGATCATCAGGATGGCCATGGCGAAGGCCGTCTGCGTGTTCTGGGACTTACTGTTGGAATACAGCTCGCTGGACAGCGTCCGGAAGCTGACGGGAGAGCCCAGATAGTTGATGGTGCCGAAGGTGCCGATGGCCTTGGAGAAGGTCAGGATCACGGCGGAAAGCATAGCGGGCAGCACCAAAGGCAGGGTGATCTTCCGCAAAATCAGGGGCTTGCTGGCTCCCTGGATCTCGCCCATCTCCTCCAGCTCGGAGTTGATGGAGTTCAGTGCTGCGGACACCAGCAGATATGTATATGCGTAATAGTGGAGCGTCAGCACAATGATGATCGCCAGACGGCCGTAAGCGATGGGAGACAGAATGGCTTCGATCCGATCCGTGGATATGCCCGCATTCATCATGAGGGCCGCGATAAAGCCGGGAGCGCCGCCGACGCGGGGGGTCTTGAACATACTCAGCCATGCCTGAGACTTGACCCAGGAGGGGATCATATAGGGGATGATCACCGCCAAGGAGAAGAAAGGCTTGAAGGGAAGGTCGCTGCGGACCATCAGCCAGGCCAGTATGGAGCCAAGGGCGATGGCGCACACGGAAACGCCGACGCCGATGGTCAGGGAGTTCAGCAGGGGCTTGAACAGCAGATTCCAGGAAAGGTCACTGGCCAGCAGCCGCTGCCAATAGTACAGGGTAAATTTGCCTACGTCGGCCATGGTGCCGCCGGTGGCTCTCAGGTCCCGCTGCGCGAGCTGGAACGTGGTGGAGAGCATGTCTACCAGGGGAAGAACGATCAGATAAGTCAACAAAACAATGGCAACCAGCACGATCACGTTATAGGGGTTGGTTACGACTGCCTTGACCTGATTCTTGAAACGCCTGGATTTCGAATAAGACTGATCTAATGGTTTCATCGTGGACAGGATCCCTCTCTTTCCTCTTGCGTGGAGGTACGGTTTGCTATCGCAAACGTTTTCAGTCCTCCTGGTTTTTATGATATATTTTTCATAAGAAAAAGTCAAGAATTCTATATATATTTGGTATATTACAATAGAGCAAGTGCATTCATTTTATGCACCTTGCATAGTTAAGCAAACGTAACATCAACGCAAACTATTGCGCAAACGCTTTCTATTTTGTCGCAGGCATTTTCATCGATGCAGAAGTACGATGATCGCGGGGCAAACAAATGACCCGATCGAAATTTTACATTGCGCCTCTTTGAGATCTGCCCTATAATTGGGTATCCCCTACCCTTCCGGTGAAGAAATTGCCGGATACAAACGCGCAATGCTCACTTTTATCGGGATTTCCGTGCGTATTCTGCACCCCCGCTTTCTTCCGCGGCATGATCCCGGTTATAACACCCAAAAAAACACGAGGAGTACAAGGCCATGAAAAACGCAAACGCATATACCGGGCCGCAGCGGTTCGCTCATCGCGGCTTAGTCCAGGCTGCGCCTGAAAACACGCTGGGCGCTTTCCAAGGAGCCGTGGACGGCGGATACGAGGGGATCGAAATTGATGTCCAAATGACCAGAGATGGCGAGATCGTCATTGCCCACGACAGCAATTTCACCCGTATGACGCTCGGCCATCCAGACGGCGGGTCAAATCGCCGGATCAGAGATCTGACCTGGGATGAGATCCAGAAAATCGAATTGCCTTACGCAAATCACTTGCTGAGCGAAGCACCGCCGGAACATTCCGAGATCGAATTGCTGGCAACGCTGCCAAAGCTTGTCATGGGTCAGGTTGAGGGGCGGGATTACGAAACGGCCCTTGCGGAAGATGGGCGCATGGCTCATCTGATGCGCTTTTCCGATTTTGACGCATGGCTCACCGCTCAGAGCAGAAGCATTACGGTCGAAGTTGAAGTCAAAGCCCCCGGTCTTGCTGGACCGATACTGGAATTGCTCAGTCGATCTCCCAATACCGGCAGCTACATCCTCTTTTCCGGAGATCCGGTCTACGTGGAAGAAATGCAGGCGGCGGTTCGCAAAAACGGAAAGCCAACCGGTTTGCGGATGGGGGCTAATATGCGCCGCTTAACGGAGGAAAACAAGCGGATGATCCCGAACATGGATCTGTTTGAAGTGGGGCTCAACGCGGATGCGTTTACCTGCGAGGATGTTCGCTGGCTGGGAGATCATGGGATCTATGTGCTCTCGAATCTGGGAGATCATCCCGATTGGTGGGAGAAAATGGTTACACGCGGCGTGTTGGGGTTTAAGACCAACTACGCGGCGGCGTACACCAACTGGTGGAATTCCCGGCACTGAGCTTCAAGCCTGTTCAATCGTGAGCGATCCGCCAAGTTGCCTTCTGACCCACTTTTGACCCAGAACACGAAAAAAGTGGGCAGGGCTGGATGGAAACAA
>ERZ780198.3714-NODE-3714-length-10107-cov-3.318643_pt1 | contig 10107 bp, 9 predicted proteins | sample MGYA00510979_ERZ780198 | MGnify/ENA primary metagenome ERZ780198 (study PRJEB29588, sample SAMEA2158039) | human gut metagenome | biome: human gut; feature: human-associated habitat; material: faeces | place: Denmark | collected 2008/2010 ...
GTCCGATACAAACGGGCCCAACCGTCAGAATTACTGACGGGCAGTATAATTTTTCATAACTCATGCTTCCCGGTTTTCCGCAAGGATTTCCGGGGAGTACTCCCCGAACGTGATAAGGCGCTGCGATTGCAGCGCCTTTTTAAACTCCTTCTATAAACCAACCTGCCAGTTTTTTGATCTTTTCAACAAAAACAGGAAGTACCCTATTGTATTTTACTGCAAGCCGGGCTGCACATCTCTGCCCTGTTTTTCCTATGGTCGCTTTCCTGATCTCATTTATTCCGACAGCAATGATAACCACACACGCAGCATATCCCAGGACTAAAAGCAATAGCAATTTATTATTTCCAAATTGTTCAATCCCTGTATATGGTTTCAAAAAATACTGAATATGTTCATCAAGCACGGTAACTGCCAAAACATTTCCGGCAATTCTGTTGATAAGTCTGCTTGAAAATTCAAATTCCTTAAACCATAAAAAAATACAGACGGACGCCATGATAATAAAACTGGAACAATCCCTTGAAAACGTACTGTAAAGTACTCCATTTATCTGCGTACGTACACTGTCCAGGATAAATATCAGCAAAACCAAACTTACAGCTCCCATGCCAAGCCTTTTTTTTTGCAGTCTGACCGGATATTTTGACAGATAACGCCCGATCAGGTAAATCATAACAAAATCCACAAGGCCTTTTCCCGAATCCTGCATAATATCATAAGTAGTGATCGTTGGTATCACACTGAATAACAGTAACATGGTCACAAGCAGTCTTTCAAAATTTTCTTTTTTTATTTTTTCTGCCAGTGCATTCAATAATGGTGCAAGAAAACAAAGCGCAAAATAACAGGAGATAAACCAGTAATGCCTGGTTATGATCGGAAAACATGCAAGTATCAGTTCTTTTGCCTTAAGATCCCCCCGCACGGCAACACCTGCCACCGTATAAAAAATTCCATAGGAATTTTCAAATCGACAATATAATCGCCGAGGTTGTTGTTTTCAATCAGCTTTTCCAGACGGAATTTTATTCCAAAGTATCCGGAAATTAAAATGAAACAGGTTACCCCAGTATTAAATAATGCGTTGACAAAAATATGACTTTCTGTATTCCAGACGGAGAGGCTTGTATCAATATTTCCCATAGCATGCATAACCACGATTCCAAAAATGCAAAAAAGCCGAAGCAATTCAAAATTAGACTTTCTCATGTTTCATCTCCCCGGATTTTCTTTTTATTCATGCAAACTTTCTTTCCATATTCCAGACACCGGTTTAACAGCAGACACAATACGATTGCAACGGTAATCCGCACGATCTGGTAACATAAATTCCATCCACTTTCCGGCGGCGGAAGTTCCATTATTTTTTCTGCTATTACTTCCGTACTTTGTAATATAAATATATGAAAAATAAGGATCACCACCGTATTTTTCCCTATATATGCAAGTATTTTTCCCAGCCACATGGATTCAATCATGGCTCCAGCCCACATGCAGAGAATCGATCCGCAAATTCCAACCAATATGAAAAGCAAAACACTCCATGCTCCATAATTTCCATAGCTTCTTACCGAAATATTAATTCCCGGATTCACTTTTGCCAGCACAAAAAACAAAACTACTATACAGAAAATCCACTTTTTCTTCCATTTTTCTATACTGCAGTTTTGCCCTAACAAAGTCCCTGCAATCATCAGAACCGCACCTGCAAATGCAATATCTATACTCCATGGAAGTAAAATTGGCAATTTTGCCAGACACACAGATACAGCCAGAAAACATATGATATAACCGGCGCATTTCTTTTTACTTCTTATGCACACATCAATCACGGCATAATAAACGGCGCCTGCCGTAAATAAAGATGTCAGATACCACATTGCTCCATTTGCAATATCCAGAAAAAAAATGTTATTTTTCTCAGCAGCAATATCCATGTTATAAAAGCAATACCTTGAATACAATACCCCGATACCCGAAAACAACATTTCCTTTGTTGTGCGGCCAAGTACTTTATATATTCCCAACAGCACAATACTTCCCAGAAAATATGGAACCAGAAGTCTTTCTGTCTTTCTTTTCATATTTTGTTTATAACTTTTTCCCTGCCGGTACACATATCCGGAAAGTACAAAAAATAACTGCATAAAAAAACAGGTCAGATACATTGATATTCCCATTGCATGTCCTGCTACAACAAGCACCATTCCGATTCCTCTTGCCACATCAATATAAGGATATCTTCTCATTGCATCCCTCTTTTTATTTTTAATAATAATACCTGTCTCTATTTTCTCACAAACAGATAATTTGTACAGAAAAATATCTCTAAAATATCTCTATACTCTGTAATTTCCTCTACTCCGTCTAAAAGGACACGGTATACTTTATATTTTGCACTGAGTAAATTCCAGAAATCTCTGAAATAAGTTCTCGAATCGATATTGCAGCCGCCAAATTCCATCTGGATTACATCAATTTTTCCTTCGTCCAGCATCCGCTGTGCACCATGCAAAGCGTTTAACTCATTTCCTTCTATATCTATTTTTAACAAATTGATTCGCGGAATATTTCTTTCTTCACAATAATGATCTACGGTATCCAGTTTTATACGGATCGGTTCCGCATGTTCCACACACTGACGTTTATACATGCTTGCCAGTCCATCGCATTCTGCATCGTAATAAAGAATGCTTTCCGTACATGTATCACTCATTCCAAAATTATTCATTATCACTTTATCAGACTTCACCTGGCTGCATAAAATCTTAAATGTTTCAGCCGCCGGTTCGAAACAATGGATCTCTGCATTTCTATAATTCTTTACCAGCTCCTTTGCATAATCCCCCCTGTTCGCTCCGACATCAAACAAAACCGGCTTATCTATATTTTTAAGCAGGTTTTTAACATACCCCATGGCATATTTTTCTCCACTGCTTTCAAAATCTCCACCATTTCCTACGTTCATTCCCATCATTGATGCCTTATACAATTTGTTCCATATTCTGTAATATTTTTTCTTTCCAAAAAAAGGACTCACTATTTTCTCTGCTAATCTGCTCATTTTTTCCTTCAATTTGTAAATTATCTGAATCGTACGTTTTCAGTTTCTTTATCATATCATATATTTCCGTATTTGTGAATATTTTTTCACCATTACGGAAATACCAATCTATACACTAGCCTTAATAGGAGGTATTAACATTTTGAATTTAGGAGAAAAATTGAAACAATTAAGGCTTGAGAAAAATCTGACGCAAAAACAGCTTGCAGACAGACTCGGTGTCGCAATCAGCGCCATCTCTTCCTACGAATCCGATACCCGTTGTCCTACTTTTGATACGCTCATAAAATATGCCCGCATTTTTCATGTATCAACAGACTATCTTCTTGGTTTAGAACCAATACACACTCTTGATGTATCCGGTCTCTCAGACACAGAAATCCTGGTCGTTGCCCAGCTTGTTGATATCATTCGAACAAAAAAATAATGATTCATTCCATACGGATTTATAACGCAAAAGAAGTGGCTGCCTTTTCTACAGCCACTTCTTTTCCTCTATACATATATAACTTCCGTTTTATTTATCCTTCTCTAAATACTTCTTCACATAATAACCCGTATAAGATTCCGGCACTTCTGCCACTTCCTCCGGTGTTCCCTGTGCGATCACGGTTCCACCGCCATCTCCGCCTTCCGGTCCCATGTCGATGATATAGTCAGCGGTCTTGATCACATCCAGATTATGTTCGATCACGATTACAGTGTTTCCCCCATCTGAGAGTCTTCGCAGGATCTCGATCAGTTTATGGACATCCGCAAAATGAAGTCCCGTCGTCGGCTCATCCAGAATGTAAATGGTCTTGCCTGTGCTGCGTTTTGACAGTTCTGTTGCCAGTTTGATACGCTGTGCCTCCCCACCGGACAGCTCCGTTGACGGCTGACCAAGCTTGACATAGGAAAGTCCCACGTCATAAAGTGTCTGTATCTTTCTTGCGATCGCAGGCACGTTTTCAAAGAATTTCAATGCTTCTTCCACCGTCATATCAAGCACATCATAAATGCTCTTGCCCTTGTATTTGACCTCTAACGTATCGCGGTTATAACGTTTTCCTCCACAGACTTCACACGGGACGTACACGTCCGGCAAAAAGTGCATCTCGATCTTTAAAATTCCGTCACCGGAACATGCCTCACAGCGTCCGCCTTTTACATTGAAACTGAATCTGCCCTTCTTGTATCCCTTCGCCTTCGCATCCGGCGTCGCCGCAAAAAGATCACGGATCATGTCGAATACACCGGTATATGTCGCCGGATTCGAACGCGGTGTCCTTCCGATCGGGGACTGGTCGATATCGATCACCTTGTCTAACTGGTCAATGCCGATGATATCGTCATGCTTCCCTGGAATGCATCTCGCACGGTTCAGATCTCTTGCAAGTCTCTTATATAAAATCTCATTGGTCAGTGAGCTCTTTCCCGATCCTGACACACCGGTGATACAGGTCATAATGCCAAGTGGAATCTTCACATCGATATTCTTAAGATTATTCTCCCTTGCACCTTTGACAGTCAGGAAACCTGTCGGCTTTCTGCGCTCTGTGGGAACCGGTATTTTGATTCTGCCGCTCAGATAAGCACCTGTCACAGAATTTTTATTTTTCATGATTTCTTCTGCTGTTCCGCATGCCACCACTTGTCCACCATGCGCACCTGCTCCGGGACCGATATCCACAATATAATCCGCAGCCAGCATTGTATCCTCATCATGCTCCACAACAATCAGCGTATTTCCAAGGTCTTTTAAGTTCTTTAATGCGCCGAGCAGTTTATCGTTGTCTCTCTGATGCAGACCGATCGATGGCTCATCTAAGATATATGCCACACCAACCAGTCCGGAACCGATCTGTGTTGCCAGACGGATACGCTGTGCCTCTCCACCGGAAAGTGTTCCGGTTGCGCGGGACAGTGACAGATAATCCAGTCCGACTTCATTTAAAAATCCGACACGCGCACGGATCTCCTTTAAGATCTGATCTCCGATCAGATGCTGCTGATGGCTCAGCTCCATATCATTTAGAAAACTTCCAAGATTCTTTACGGACATGGATGTGATCTCATAAATATTCTTGTCCGCAACTGTGACCGCTAAGGATTCCGCCTTCAGACGCTGTCCCTTACAGGTTTCACACGGCGTGATGCGCATAAACTGCTCATATTCCTGCTTCATCGTATCAGATCCTGTCTCACGGTATTTACGCTGTACATTCCGGATCAGTCCCTCAAACGCCACATCATAAACGCCCTCGCCGCGCATGCCTTTGTAATGTACCTTTAACTCCCTGCCATCTGTTCCGTGCAGGATCACATATTTTATCTCGTCCGGATAATCCTGGAATGGTGTCTCCAGTGAAAAATGATATTCTTCTGTCAATGCTTTTAACACCGCGTAGGTAAAACTGGAAGGATCTGTGCAGGACTGCCAGCCCATAACCTGAATTGCCCCCTCCGCAATGGAAAGGTGCTTATCCGGGATCATCAGATCCACATCAAACTCCATCTTGTATCCCAGTCCAAAGCAGGTCGGACAGGCGCCAAACGGATTGTTGAAAGAAAAACTTCTCGGTTCGATCTCCCCGATACTGATTCCACAGTCCGGGCAGGAGAAACTCTCCGAAAACTGGATCGGTTCCCCGTCGATCACATCCACGGTCATCAGCCCTTTGGATAATTCCAGTACATTTTCGATAGAATCAGACAAACGCTTCTCGATCCCCGGCTTGACCATCAGACGGTCTACCACGATCTCGATATTGTGTTTTTTATTTTTGTCAAGTTTGATCTCCTCCGTCAGCTCATACATGCTGCCGTCTACGATCACACGCACATAACCACTGCGCTTTGCCTGCTCTAAGAGCTTCTGGTGCTCCCCTTTTCTTCCGCGCACGACCGGTGCTAAAAGCTGGATCTTTGTGCGCTCTGGGAGTGTCATGATCTGATCGACCATCTGATCTACCGTCTGTTTTTTGATCTCCCTGCCACATTTCGGACAATGTGGGATACCGACTCTCGCGTACAAAAGGCGGAAATAATCATAAATCTCCGTAACCGTACCAACGGTAGATCTTGGATTGCGGTTCGTGGACTTCTGGTCAATGGAGATCGCCGGGGACAGCCCCTCGATCTTCTCCACATTCGGCTTTTCCATCTGCCCTAAGAATTGTCTTGCATAGGAGGAAAGTGACTCCATATAGCGCCTCTGTCCCTCCGCATAGATCGTATCAAACGCAAGCGATGATTTTCCGGAACCGGAAAGTCCGGTCAGCACAACAAATTCATCTCTTGGAATATCTACATCAATATTTTTTAAGTTGTGCTCATTTGCCCCCCGGATCTTAATGTATTTTCTTTCACTGTTTTTCTTCATGATTTACTGTCCTTTTTCTTTTCCCAAAAACACTTCTTACTGACGACTATTTCGTCACTCTTCACAATACAATGCTTCCTCACATATCACGCAGCATGCCCTTTAACTCCACCATCTTGTCGCGGTACTCTGCAGCAGCCTCGAAGTTTAAGTCTGCTGCCGCTTTCTGCATCTTCTTCTGGATGTCTGCGATCAGCTTTGTGAGTTCGTCCCGGTTCATGGATTCCGGGTCTTTTTTGAAGTTCATTTCTTCCTTTGCGACCTTCTTTGACACGCTGATCAGTTCCCGCACAGATTTCTGGATCGTTGTCGGTGTAATGCCGTGTTCCTCATTGTATGCCTGCTGTATCTCACGGCGGCGCTTCGTCTCCTCCATCGCAACACGCATGGAGTCTGTGATCTTGTCCGCATACATGATAACGTGTCCCTCACTGTTACGCGCAGCACGCCCGATCGTCTGTATCAGTGATGTCTCCGACCGCAGGAATCCCTCTTTATCTGCATCTAAAATTGCCACCAGCGTGATCTCCGGAATATCCAGTCCCTCCCGGAGCAGGTTGATGCCGACAAGCACATCAAATACATCCAGCCGCAGATCTCTTATGATCTCCGCACGCTCTAACGTATCGATATCCGAATGAAGATATTTCACGCGGATACCGATCTCACGCATATAATCCGTCAGATCCTCCGCCATCTTCTTCGTCAGTGTCGTAATCAGCACCTTATGATGGTCTTTGATTTCCTTATTGACCTCACCGATCAGATCATCGATCTGTCCCTCCACCGGACGCACCACGACCTCCGGATCGAGCAGTCCGGTCGGACGGATAATCTGTTCTGTCCTAAGCAGCTCGTGTTCGTCCTCATATACATTCGGTGTTGCCGATACGAACAGCATCTGATCGATCTTGCTCTCAAATTCCTCAAAATTAAGCGGCCGGTTGTCTTTCGCCGACGGCAGACGGAATCCGTAGTCCACCAGCGTTGACTTTCTCGACTGGTCTCCCGCATACATGCCGCGGATCTGTGGAATCGTGATATGGGACTCATCCACGATGATCAGATAGTCATCCTTAAAATAATCCATCAGCGTATGCGGCGTTGCCCCCGCCGGAAGTCCTGCAAGATGTCTCGAATAATTTTCAATACCACTGCAGAAACCTGTTTCTTTTAACATCTCGATATCAAAATTCGTCCGCTCGGAAATGCGCTGTGCCTCAAGCAGCTTGTCCTCGCCCTTAAAATACCGGATGCGCTCATCCAGTTCCTGTTCGATGGCATCGCATGCCTTTAAGATTTTCTCCTGCGGCACAACATAATGGGATGCCGGGAACACCGCAAAGTGCTCCAGCTCGCATTTGATCTCCCCTGTCAGCACATCCACCTCCGTGATACGGTCGATCTCATCCCCGAAAAATTCCACACGGACCGCCGTATCTCCGTAGTTTGCCGGGAAAATCTCTAACGTATCTCCCCGCACACGGAATGTACCTCGGTGAAAATCCATATCATTTCTCGTATACTGAATATCGACCAGCGCACGGATCACGTCATCTCTGTCCTTCTCCATCCCGGGTCTTAGGGAAACCATCATGCCAAGATAATCTTCCGGGCTGCCTAAACCATAAATACAGGAAACCGATGCCACCACGATCACATCCTTGCGCTCCACCAGCGCCGCCGTCGCTGAAAGACGCAGTTTATCGATCTCCTCATTGATTGCGGAGTCCTTTGCGATATAGGTATCCGTCTGCGGCACATATGCTTCGGGCTGGTAATAATCATAGTATGACACAAAATATTCGACCGCATTCTCCGGGAAAAATTCTTTCATCTCCCCGTATAACTGCGCTGCCAGCGTTTTATTATGCGATATGATCAGTGTCGGCTTATTCAATGCCTGGATCACATTTGCCATTGTAAAAGTCTTACCGGAACCAGTCACTCCAAGCAGCGTCTGAAACTGGTTGCCCTCCTCAAATCCTTTTACCAGCTCCTCGATCGCATGAGGCTGATCCCCGGTTGGTTTGTATTTTGAATGTAATTTGAAATGATCCATGATATTCCTCATTTCTTCCTATTTATAAAATATAGAAACACTTTCTATCCGGAAACAATTAACATCAATATTTTAGTATGATTCTGTTTCCAGTATATCATTCAATTTATAAATTGTACAGCAAAAATCGAACTTTTGTTCTGTTTTTCTGCAAAAACAAAGCACAGGACAATATTTTATCCCATGCTTTGCTATGCTATGCTTTGCCTTTTATTTTACACTGTTTATTTTATACCATACTGTTCACAATCGCATCCGCCAGTGCATCCAGCTCTGCCTTCTGGTCTGCATGCATTGCAGACTTGATGGTAAGTCCTGTATCAAGGATCGTCATATCCTTCATTTCACTGATTTTCTCTTTAACCTGCTTTGCCGCTGTCGGTGCCCAGGTTCCGTTTTCCATAACTGCAACGGTCTTTTTCTGAACAGCCAGTGCCTTCATATCGGAAAGCAGATTTTCCATAACCGGATAAATTCCGGCATTGTAAGTCGGTGCCGCAAATACCAGATGGCTTGCACGGAAAATTTCACTGATCAGCTCGGAAACGTGCGCATTTGAAACATCATACACAGCAATCTTTTTCACGCCGCGCACTGCAAGTGCCCCTGCAAGCGCATCTGCCGCAGATGCCGTATTACCATACATGGATGCATACATGATCACAACCGCCTGATCTTCCGCTTCATAAGTACTCCATTTCTGGTATTTTTCCAGAATGTAAGAGAGATTTTCTCTCCAGATTGGTCCGTGCAGCGGGCAGATCACAGCGATCTCAAGTCCTGCAGCTTTCTTTAATAATGTCTGCACGGACGCACCGTATTTTCCAACAATATTTGTGTAATAACGTCTTGCATCGTCCAGCCAGTCACGGTCAAAATCTACTTCATCCGCAAAAACATTGCCGTTTAATGCACCAAAGGATCCGAATCCGTCTGCGGAAAACAGCACTTTGTCCACATCATCGTAGGTGACCATTGCCTCCGGCCAGTGCACCATCGGTGCCATCACAAAATGAAGCGTATGCTTTCCTGCAGATAAGGTATCTCCCTCTTTCACCACAACAGAACGTTCAGAAAAATCTGTTCCAAAGAACTGGTTCATCATACCAAATGTCTTTGTATTTCCAACGATCTTTACAGCCGGATATCTGCGTACAATATCACCGATCATCGCGCAGTGATCCGGTTCCATATGATTTACGATCAGATAGTCTAATGATCTTCCCTCTAAAGCAGCTTCCAGGTTTTCGAAAAACTGTCCCGCAACGGAAGCATCCACGGTATCAAAAAGGACGGTCTGCTCATCCAGCAGAACATAGGAGTTGTAAGACACACCGCGTTTGATTGGAAAAATATTTTCAAACAATGCCAGTCTGCGGTCGCTTGCTCCGATCCAGGTAATATCATCAGTAACTTTTCTTATGTTATACATATCCGTCTCCTTCTTTCTCTCCATTTTATAATTGGCTTTTCCGGTGAAATCATACCACATACTTATCCATGTTTCAATGAACTGCATACAGATTTATAAAATGTTTATTTTCATCGTCTGCCATATCGCATATCTTTTACTAATTTTAATAATAGTAATTATTACTGTTATTAAAATATCAA
>ERZ780198.3716-NODE-3716-length-10104-cov-12.289581_pt1 | contig 10104 bp, 7 predicted proteins | sample MGYA00510979_ERZ780198 | MGnify/ENA primary metagenome ERZ780198 (study PRJEB29588, sample SAMEA2158039) | human gut metagenome | biome: human gut; feature: human-associated habitat; material: faeces | place: Denmark | collected 2008/2010 ...
GAGCACCTGACTGTTAATCAGGGTGTCGCCTGTTCGAGTCAGGCAAGAGGCGCCACGAAGGCAATGTTCTTTGGAACATTGCTTTTTTTGTTTGCCGTGCCGCATGTTTCAGAAGTGTTAATTTTTCACATTTTTTTCATTTCTCACGATTTCTTAAAAAAGAAGTTCTTGAAGATGCTGTCATATTGTGGTATACTGCACATAAGCTGTAACGCCTGCGCATACAAACTTTGCAGGCATTGCAAGCCGGAAATCTGAGCATTCTGCCCCATTCCCGGGCGTTCAGAGGCGGTAAATCCTTCCGGTTTTGGCGGTTTTGTCAAATTCACTGCATGTTTTCCGGTCCGTGTGTCTGGCAGATGTGTATGGTGTTTGAATAAATTTGTATAGTTTCAAAGGAAGCATCTATGCGTTATACCTATGTCCGGCAGCATGACACTACCGACTGTGCGGCTGCCTGCCTCGCAATGGTGTGCCTCCATTACAAAAAGGAGATCACCATCACGCGCCTGCGCGATATGATGGGTACGGACCTGAAAGGCACAAACCTCGTTGGTCTGCAGAAGGCCGCGAACGAGCTGGGTTTCACCACCGCCGCGGTGCGTGTGGACCGTGAAAACTTCCTCAGCGACTTCTCGCTGCCCTGCATTGCGCAGGTCATCACCGACCAGGGCCTGGCCCACTTTGTGGTGGTGTTCAAAAAGACCACCCTCCGCGATGACGGCGAGCGCCGCAAGCACATGCTGGACGAAGCCGAGCAGGTCAAGGAAGCCGAGGAAAAAGGCAAAAAGCACAAGTGCAAGGATTACGTCATCATCGGCGACCCTGCTACTGAGCTGAAAAAGATCAGCCTGGATGAGTTCTACAAGAACTTTACCGGTGTTCTGCTGCTGCTGAACCCCACCTCGGAGTTCAACGTGAGCCAGCGCAAAAAGCTGGCACCCGGCGCCCCCGGCTATGAAGCCCAGCAGGCCAGCGAAAAAAACGACGGCAAGCCCAACCGCTGGGGCATGATGAAGCGGTACATCGACCTGTTGCTGCCCCAGAAGAAGCTGTTCTTCTACGCCATTTTAAGTTCCGTCATCACCACCATCCTGGGCATCGCGTCCTCGATGTTCAATAAGATCCTGATGGATGAGGTCCTGCCTTACGGGCTGGACAACCTGCTGGTCACCCTGATCATCGTGTTCAGCATGGTGAGCCTGACCAGTTCCCTCATCGGCTTCGTGCGGCAGTGGGTGCTGATCCATCTGTCCATCAAGATCGACATCCCGCTGATGCTGGGCTACTTCGGGCACATCTTCCATCTGCCCATGAAGTTCTTTGCCACCCGCAAAACGGGCGATATCACCACCCGTTACTCGGACGCAAACACCATCAAATCCATCTTCACCAGCATTGCACTGAGCCTTGTGATGGACATCTCCATGGCCATCATCACCGGCATCATCCTGTTCCGGATGAACGCCATGCTGTTCTCCATCTCGCTGTTCATGGCACTGGTCAGCATCCTGCTGGTGCTGGTGTTCAAGCAGCCCTATAAGCGCATCAACGAAGAGACCATGATCCAGTCGGCTGCCCTCAACAGCCAGATGATCGAGAGCCTGCGCGGCATCGAGACCATCAAGTGCAATGCCAACGAGGACACCCAGCTGGAAAATCTGGAAAAAGAGTACATCAAGAGCCTGAAGATCAGCCTGCGGTCCAGCCGCATCAGCACGGGCCAGGGCCTGATCTCCACCTTCATCTCCACCGGTTTCAGCATGCTGACCACCTATGTGGGCATCAGCCAGGTGCTGCACGGTGAGATGACGCTGGGCGGCTTCATGGCGTTCAGCACCCTGTCCAGCTACTTTACTTCCCCGCTGAGCAACCTGATCAGCCTGCAGATGAGCATTCAGGAAGCCGGCATTTCTATGAAGCGTCTGACCGAGATCATGGATTATCCGGCCGAGGACGAAAACGACGAGGGCAGCGAGCTTACCCCGCTGGAAAAGGTGGAGGGCGACATCGAGTTCAAGGACGTCACCTTCCGCTACGGCAACCGTGCCCCGGCCCTGGACCACATCAGCTTTACCATTCCCGCCGGCAAAAAGGTGGCTCTGGTGGGCAGCAGCGGCAGCGGCAAGTCCACCATCACCAAGCTGCTGCTGAAGTATTACGAGCCCGAAGAGGGCGAGATCGACTTCAACGGCGTGAATCTGGCCGAGTATACCCATGATTCGGTGCGCCGTGCCATTGCCTATGTGCCGCAGAACATTGAGCTGTTCAGCAAGACGATCTACGACAACATCCGCATCTCCCGCATGGACGCTACCATGGAAGAGGTGAAGGAAGCCGCCAAGAAGGCCGATGCCCATGAGTTCATCCGCCATCTGCCGCTGCAGTACAACACCTACCTGGAGGAAGCTGGCAACGGCCTGTCCGGCGGTGAGAAGCAGCGCATTGCGCTGGCGCGTGCCTTCCTGAAGGATTCCGGCCTGTACATCCTGGACGAGTCCACGAGCAATCTGGACTTTGCCACCGAGAATCTGATCTTCAACATGATCTACGAGCAGCTGGCCGACCGGTCCATGCTGATCGTAGCCCACCGTCTGTCCACCGTCCGCGACTGCGACCTGATCCTTGTGATGGATCACGGCAAGATCGTGGAGCGCGGCACGCACGACGAGCTGATGGCCAAGGATGGCAAGTATGCTGAGCTGTGGAATATGCAGCAGGGCATCTACCGCCGCCGTGAGCCGGTGGCCAAGCAGCCTGTGGCTGCCGCCGTGGTAGAGGATGACGATGACGGCGAAGCCTTTACCTACTGATTCGTTGCAGTCGGGTGCGCACCCGATTACATAAAACCGGTTCCCTCCCGGCAGCGCAGCCGGGGAGGAACCGACAAAAGTTCATTATTTGAAGGGAGTAATTCATCATGATGATGCCTGCAAATTTTTCCGCAATCTCTGAGAACGAGATGACCTACGTCAACGGCGGCGCAAGCCTGTCCGAAATCCTGGCCCCCGAGCTGAAGCTCGAGAACTGGCAGAAGTTCAACCAGAACATGGTCACCATTATCGGCAACTCTTTCCTGGGCAGCTATGTCAGCAACACCGTTGGCACTCTGTTCGGCGGCGCTTACAAGCCCGGCAACCTGGGCAAGGCCTGGTTCAGCTCTGTCAGCAAGTACTACAATAGCGGCTACGATGCCGTTGTCGGTAACGGCACCGACGCTGGGATGACTTATGGCAATACTGCTCTGGGTACTCTGAATGGTGCTCTGAACGCCGGCCTGCGTATCGTGGGTTCCGCTGCTGCCATCTACAACCTGGCAACCGCCAACGTCAAGAACGGTCTGCCCAGCCTCTTTGACTTCGAGAAGAGTGAGACCGTCTTCCCTAAATAAGACTGTCTGATCCTGGCTTTCCGGGGGCCTGAGCAACTGCACCGGTTTCCCCGCCGCACATGCTCCGGATGCAGACAGGTGCGCACCTGTCTGCTGAAAAAGCACCTTGCGGTTGCGCAGCCGCAAGGTGCCTGACAAGTATGGCAGACGGCAGAGTGCCCTGTGGTATCTCAGCCCCGACAAAAAACGATATGCAGTGTGTTTTCCGGCCCCGCTGCAAAGCGCCGGACCGGTGACAATGCCTCGTTATGGTGTGCCCGGAGGCGTCCTGCCTCCGGGCACATTCTATTTTTCGCATCACCCATTACTGCTACAGTAATAGGTGATCAGAAGCAGAGAAGGTGTGCTCTGCCCTTTCTCTGCCTGTGATTGCCTATTACGGCCTCCCCTTTGCGGAGGAAATTCAACGATAGGACAAAGAGGTATTTCAACATGAACGAGATCAAAGTTGCTGAAAACAAGACCCTCAAACTGACCAATGTCGTGGCACGCCGCATCGCCCCCGAAGAACTGGGCAACATGATGGTGGCGCTGACCCAGCTGCAGAACTTTATCAAGAGCCACAACGCACAGCCCATCGGCCCGCTGGTGCAGGCCCTCAAGATCGGCCCGGCCCCGGAGCATGCCCCGGAGCTGTACCTGATGCAGCAGGCCACCCAGCTGATCACCCAGACCGAGCCCGGCTACGAAGTGGACGCCGTGCTGCGGGTGAAGAACTGCCTGTACGCTCATTATACCGGCCCCATGGCCTACAGCCAGCTGGCAAGCTCCAAGCTGCAGATCCTCGCCTTTGAAAAGGACCTCAAGCTCACCGGTGACAACTACACCATTTTTGTCAGCCAGGACGATGATGACGCCGTGGTTGACGTGTTTATGGAGACCAAGTAACTATGACAACGACCATCCAGAACCTCGATGATCTGCAGGACCGCCGCATTATGATGGACCGGGACGTACCTCCCTACGGGTACGCCTTTGTCATTCTGGTGGGCTTGTTCATGATCTTTCTGCTGGTGTGGAGCACCCGCACCAACCGCATCTACGTCAGCCAGAACTCCGGCACAGTGCAGGCCAGCAACAAGACCTACATCATGTCCAGCTATTCCGGCACCCTCACCGAGCTGTACATCTCCGAGGGCAGCTATGTGAACGAGGGCGACCTCGTGGCCCACATCAAGAGCACTGACCTGGACATGCAGCAGGACAACCTGGAAAGCCAGCTCAAGATCTACCAGACCCAGGTGGACCAGTACAATAAGCTGCTGCAGTGCATCCAGGACGACACGAACTACTTCAGTGAGACCAGTGTCGAGGATCAGCCCTACTACTACCAGTACGAGACCTACAAGAGCCAGGTGGAGCAAAAGACCTTTGACGCTTCTGCTTATCAGGCGGCCGGTTACACCGACGCCCAGATCAAGACCATGATGGAGCAGAACCAGAGCGAGATCCAGGCCCTGTATTACTCCACCATGCAGTCCATCTCCCAGAGCATCACCAGCGCCCAGAGCAACGTGGACAACGTGCAGGCGCAGATCGACGCCCTGAACACCGGTGCCAACGACTACTATCTGTATGCCCCTACCTCCGGCGTGATCCACATGGACAGCCCCTACAAGGAGGGCATGGTGCTGAGCGCAGGCTCCCCGCTGGCCACCGTTGCCAGCGAGAACGATGACCTGGAGATCGTGGCCATGGTCACCGTGAACGACCGCCCGCTGCTGCATGTGGGCGACCCGTGCAAGATCGCCATCACCGGCTTGTCGGAGTATTCCTACGGCACCCTGACCGGTACCGTGACCGCCATCGACAGCGACGTGACCACCAGCACCAGCGCTTCGTACTACAAGATGACCATCAAGCCGGACAGCACCTATGTGGTGAGCCGCAGCGGCGACAAGGTCGATCTTTCCAACGGCATGAGCGTGACTGCCCGCGTGGAATACGATCAGGTCACCTACTTTGAATATGCAATGGAGGCTCTGGGTGTGCTGTTCCGCTGATGCGGGCACCGTTTCCGGCGCTGAATTTCGCTCCATTTTTAACACCCAGAGAGGTACACGAACCATGAAATCAACCGCAAAGACCCTGGCCCTTGGCGCGGCACTGCTCTGCCTGCTGGCCGGCGGCATGGCCCTGCCGGCATCGGCTGCCGTGCCCCTGACCGGCACCGCCGTGTCGCTGCCCTGGAACAGCGACAACAGCGTGCCTGCCGAGAGCATTGAGGCCGGCACCTATTCTTCCAACATGCTGTTGGGCGAGACCCAGCAGCTGTCGCCCACGGTGCGCCCCCGCAACAGCACCGACTCCGTCATCTACCTCACCGATGACAGCAGCGTGCTTACCGTGAGCAACAGCGGCGTGGTGCAGGCTGTGGGCGTGGGCACCGCCACCGTGACGGCTGCCGCAGGCAACCAGATCTGTGCTTACACCATTTCGGTTTCCATGGACTCCACCATGATCGTCACCGAGATGGATCTGGCGCTGTCCTCCAACACCATCTATGTGGGCAACTCGGTGTCGGCTTCGCTGCAGGTGCGCCCCAGCTCTGCCTCCAACTACGCCACCGTTACGCTGACCTCCTCTAACGAGAAGATTGCTACGGTGAACAGCTTTGGCCGCGTGACCGGCGTAGCCCCCGGCAAAGCCACCATTACCGCCACCTGTGGCTCTGTGGTAGCCACCACCACCGTTACGGTGCTTGCCCTGCCCACGGATTCCTCTACCGGCACAAGCGGCACTCCATCCAGCAACAGCGGACAGGTGATCACCCCCAACACCAACTATATCGTGCTCAAGCCCGGTGCCACCCGCACCATCACGGCCAAAGCTACCCCCGCGAGTGCATCCCAGTCCTTCACCTTCAAGTCCGGCAACAGCAGCATCGCCACGGTCAGCCCCACGGGCGTGGTCACGGCGGTAGGCACCGGTTCTACCTCCATTACCATCTCCAATGGCAAGGCCACTGCCATGGTCACGGTCATCGTAAACCGCTCGGCAGAGGCTTCCTCCGGCAGCAACAGCAGCAATGACAGCACGAACACCCCGGACGATAGCACTCCCATCCCGCTGGACCCCGTGGTGCAGACCATTCAGGACAGCACGGAGGATCAGGTAGTGTTCGCCCAGTCCGAGGTGCCCATTGTGACCGGTGATATCCTGAACGCCCTGCGCACCACCGGTAAGACCCTGTGCGTGGTGGGCGACGGCTACACCCTGAACGTTTCCGGCAAAAACATAAAGAGCACCACCAGCGAGATCGACACCGCTATTACCTTCACCGAGAGCGAAGAGGGGCTGGAGTTTGAGCTGGACAACGGCCGCACCCTTCCCTGTGCGGTGCAGCTGGAGCTGGACGTGAGCACTTACTCCCACCTGTACCTGTACAACACCATCAGCAACAAGTGGCAGTACCTGAACAGCTACAAGGACGGCGTGATCACCGCTGACACGGCCGGTCGCTACCTGCTGACCAATCACAACCTGCGGTTCAGCAATATCGACTGGACCTTCTTCATCGCCGGCGGCGTGGTGATCGTTATCATTGCCATTGCCTACATCGCATTCAAAAAGCGCTACTGGTTCTGGTAATTCCCCCGCTATTCTGCATAAAACAAACCGTCCGCTGCACAAGCTTCTGTGCAGCGGGCGGTTTTGTGTTTACTTGTGAAAAAGTGGTTCCGAAACGCCTACGGGCGTCTCGGAACCACAGATAAAGCGCTCTTTTCCCTTTCCGGTCACTCCACCGTTACGCTCTTGGCCAGATTGCGGGGCTTATCTACATCGCAGCCGCGCAGCACCGCCATATAGTAGGCGAACAATTGCAGCGGCACGATGAGCTGCAATGGCATCAGGATGTCGTCGTACTCGTCCAAGCGAATGACCTCGGTGGCAACGCCCTCCGGCACTTCCGCGTCCTTAGTGGTGAACAACAGCACCCGCGCCCCGCGGCTGCGGGTCTCCTTGGCGTTGGAGATGGTCTTTTCGTAGATGTTCTTCTGAGTAGCCAGCGCAATGACCGGCACACCGTCCGTGATCAGGCTGATGGTGCCATGCTTCAGCTCGCCTGCCGCGTAGGCATCCGAGTGCACGTAGCTGATCTCCTTCAGTTTCAGGCTGCCCTCCAGCGAGAGGGCGTAGTCGAACCCGCGCCCGATGAAAAAGCAGCTCTGGGTGTTCACATAGCGGCTGGCAAGATACTTGATCTGCTCGCAGTCTGCAAGGCGAGGCTTGATGACCTCTGGCGCATGCAGCAGCTGGGCGGTGTAGTACTTGGTCTTTTCCTCGGTCAGCCGCCCCCGCGCGTAGGCCAGACGCAGGGCAAACAGGTACAGCACGCACAGCTGCACCATATACGCCTTGGTGGATGCCACCGCGATCTCCGGCCCGGCGTAGGTGTACATGACGTAATCCGCTGCACGGGCAATGCTGCTGCCCACCACGTTCACGATGGCAAGCACCGGCACGCCGCGGCTTTTGGCCAGCTTGAGGGCGGCCAGCGTATCGCTGGTCTCGCCGGACTGGCTGATGATGATGACCAGATCTTCCGGCTTCAGGATGGGGTCGCGGTAGCGGAACTCGCTGGCGATGTCCACCTCTGCGGGCACCCGCGCCAACGTCTCGATGGCGGTCTTGCCCACCATACCGGCGTGCATGGCCGTGCCGCAGCCCACCAGATGTACCGTGCCAATGCTGCGCAGCTTTTCGTCCGTCAGTTCCGGGATGCGCAGCTCCGGCAGACCGTTCTCCACCCGGGGGCTGACCGTTGCCGTGATGGCGGCGGGTTCCTCGTTGATCTCCTTGAGCATAAAGTGGGGGTAGCCGCCCTTTTCGGCGGCCTCCATATCCCAGTCTGCGGTCAGTTTTTCGTGCTCCACCGCCTCGCCGAACTCGTTATAGAAGCGGATACCCTGCGCCGTGCACACGGCCATGTCCCCTTCTTCCAGCACGCTGTACCGGCGGGTATACTTGAGCAGCGCCGGGATATCCGAAGCCACAAAGTTTTCGCCTTCACCCCAGCCCACGATGAGCGGGCTTTCCCGCTTGACCGCAAAGATAGTGTCCGGGTAGTCCTTGAACAACACCGCCAGCGCGTAGCTGCCCCGCACCTTGGCAAGCGCTGCCTGCAACGCCTGTAAGGGCTCGCCCTGATAGCAGCTGTCGATGAGCTTTACCAGCACCTCGGTGTCGGTCTCGCTGGCAAAGGTGTAGCCTTTAGCAATCAGGCGCTCCTTCAAAGCGCCGTAGTTTTCAATAATGCCGTTGTGCACGATGCTGACCCGGGGCGTGGAGTGCGGGTGGCTGTTCACATCGCTGGGCTCGCCGTGGGTCGCCCAGCGGGTATGACCGATGCCGCAGCCGCTCTGGGGCAGCGCCAGCTCTTCCAGTTTGCTGCGCAGGGTGGAGAGCCGCCCCTTGCTTTTGACCACACGGATACCGTCCCGCTGGGTGAGCGCCACACCGGCAGAATCGTACCCGCGGTACTCCAGCTTTTCCAAGCCATCCAGCAGCACCTGCTGGGCGCTGCGCATGCCAACATAACCTACAATGCCACACATACAAAATACCTCCAGACCGACTGCGGCGCGCCGAAATGCGCTACTGCACAGTCAGTTTCCTCTATCAAAGTCTATGTTCTTGTATGGCTTTCTTTGCAGGGTTCTGTTCCGGTATTGCTGCCGGTTTTTGCCCTGTTCTGCGGCTGGTATAGCCCTCAGCCGGAGAAACATCCGCCGAATCTTTCGATGATTCCTCTCCTCGTCACCCTCACGGCTGTCACCCGTGTGGCCCGGCGCTTTGCGTCAGCTTGCGGTACACATTCCTTCTTTCAAAGTTGTTTGGGGCTCAGTGCATCCCCAGCATTTTATGCAGTTTGGGCTGCCACTTCAGCTTGTACAGCAGCAGCAGATTGCACAGGGCGCGGTCGTAAAGGGCAAACGCCACGTTGCCCATACCCAGTGTGAGCAGAGTCATTGCCAGCGCGGTGGTGCGCAGCTCCTGCGAAATGCTGCCCGCCGGCACCAGCACCAGCAGCAGGCCGTACATCGCCAGCACCGCCCCGTTGCACAGCAGCAGCTTGCACACCAGCTGCAATGCCCGGGGGCGGATGCGGTCGAACCGGGGCTTTACCAGCGGGTAATAGCCCAGCAGCACGGTGAAGATCAGCGCGATCTCCTTATCCGGCACAAAGAGCAGCCCCAGCAGGCTGACAGCGGCGTACGCCGTCCACGCCATGGTGATGCCGCACTCCATGCACACCGTTGCAATGAGAAAGCTTGCCACCGCCGGTGCGATGAACATGGCAATGGGGATGATGGTGCCCAGCAGCATCAGTGCCACGCACAGTGCCGCCGCCATGCCGCAGTACGCCATGGACCAGCTTTTGCTTTTTCGCTTCTTCATGGGATCTCCCACTTTTCGGTATCTACATCCTGCTCCAGCGGGTAAACCGCGTGTTGCAGACCTAAGATCATGATATTGTTCAGCAGGGTGTCATTCAGCTTGAGATCCAGCATCTTGTACGCCCGCATCAGGTCGTTGACCGCTGCCAGCGCCTGCCGCCGGGCGTTCTCTATGGCAGCAGCCTGCCCGTTGAGCTCGTTGACCACGAACACGTTGTACTGGCCGTTGCGGCGGTCTGCTTCAAAGCGCTCGGCCTTGTCCAGCAGATAGAAGATGCGGCCGATGCAGCTGCCGATATATCGCATACTCTT
>ERZ780198.3725-NODE-3725-length-10090-cov-3.020229_pt1 | contig 10090 bp, 8 predicted proteins | sample MGYA00510979_ERZ780198 | MGnify/ENA primary metagenome ERZ780198 (study PRJEB29588, sample SAMEA2158039) | human gut metagenome | biome: human gut; feature: human-associated habitat; material: faeces | place: Denmark | collected 2008/2010 ...
CCGCCGATATGGCTGCCTATATCCGGCAAGGCGTGCGTATCGTGGGCGGATGCTGCGGCACGACACCGGCCTATATCCAAAAAATCGTTGCGCTTTCTCGTGCGCTTACTCCTGTCCCGCTGACGGACAAAGGGATCACCTGCGTGTCCTCCTACACCCACGCGATCAAGTTTGACAGGCAGCCGCTGCTGATCGGCGAGCGCATCAATCCGACCGGCAAAAAGCGCTTCAAGCAGGCACTCAAGGAGCACGATATCGACTATATCCTGCAGGAGGGCATCCGTCAGCAGGAATGCGGCGTGCATATCTTAGATGTCAATGTGGGTCTTCCGGAAATTGATGAGCCCGCCATGCTCAAGGAGACCGTAGAGGAACTGCAAGCGGTCATCAATCTGCCGCTGCAAATCGATACCTCTGACGCGGCCGCGATGGAAGCCGCGCTTCGTACCTACAACGGGAAAGCGATGATCAACTCTGTAAACGGCAAGGAGGAATCCATGCGCGCAATCTTCCCGCTGGTCAAAAAATACGGTGGTTTGGTCGTCGCGCTGACACTCGACGACAGCGGAATCCCAAAGACTGCGGAAGGCCGCGTCGCAATCGCCGAAAAAATCCTCGCTTGTGCCGAAGCCTACGGCATCAGCAAAAAAGATATCATTTTTGACACTCTGGCCATGACCGTCAGCGCGGAACCGGACGCTGCCATGGAAACCCTCAAGGCGCTCCGCCTGATCAAAGAAAAGCTCCGCTGTCATACCTCTCTCGGTGTGTCAAATGTTTCGTTTGGTCTGCCGAAGCGGGACGCCATTAACGCGGCCTTCTATACCTGCGCGCTGGAGAATGGGCTCTCGGCGGCGATCATGAATCCTTACGCGCTGGATATGATGAAGTCCTATTACGCGTTTCGCGCCCTGCATCAGATGGACGAAAACTGCAGTGACTATATTGACTTCGTATCCTCTCTGCCGGAAGCCGCGGCAGCGCAGACAGCGCCGTCTGCCGGAGGGAGCAGTTCCCCGGATTCCGCGCAGACCGGAAACTGCGCAGGATCACAATCAGCAGTTTCGCCTGCCGCTGCCGCCGCCGGCGCTTACGCTTCCGCTTTGCAGCGGGCGATTGCCAAGGGGCTTAGGGAACAGGCCGCAGAGCTCACCGCACAGATGCTTGCAGATACCGAGCCGCTGCAAATCATTCAAGATGAAATCATTCCTGCTCTTGATATCGTCGGGCAGGGATTTGAGGAGAAGCGTGTCTATCTTCCACAGCTCTTAATGGCTGCGGAGGCAGCCAAGGCATCGTTTGAAAAAATCAAGGCGCAGATGTCTGACGAGCATACCGCGAGCAAATGCCCTGTCGTCATCGCGACCGTACATGGCGATATTCATGATATCGGTAAAAACATCGTGCGTCTGCTGCTCGAGAACTACGGCTTTGAAGTCATCGACCTCGGCAAGGATGTCGCGCCGCAGGAGATTTTAGATGCGGTTCTCCGCCATCACGCGCCGGCGGCCGGTTTGAGCGCGCTGATGACGACAACCGTTCCGGCCATGCAGGAAACGATCGCCCTGCTCAAGGAGCAGGCTCCTTGGTGCAAAGTCGTGGTAGGCGGCGCGGTCCTCAATCAGGAATACGCCGACCGCATCGGCGCGGACCGTTACGCCAAGGACGCCATGGAAACCATCCGCTATGCGGACAAGGTGGACGGCGCGCGGTAGACGCAGTACGGCTGTCCTCTTGATTTTCTCTTAGATATGCAAAAGCGCGGCTTTTTTCACCGCGCTTTGTTTCTTATGTAGGAAATATCGCTGTGCGATGTTTCCGGAATCACGACAAAAGCACCTTACGAAGCAGCGCGCATCCATGCGCGCCATGTGCGCATAGAAATCGCAGGTTTCGTTATGCGCACTTTTGTCTTTGTAAGTCTTTTTTTAAGTGCAAGCCGCTGCTGTCTAAATCGTCATCTGCGGTTCGTCGTTTACATGGCTGAATTCCTCTTTGATGGCCGCCAGTTTTTCCGGTTGGGTCATCAGGTCAACGGCTGTCATGACCAGTCCTTTGACAAAATTCAGACCGTTGTCTATACCGTATTCAGACCCTGCGGCTGCTACCATCTCCGGTGTGTGCGCGCCGCCCATCGGGTTCGCGTTTTCACCGACCTTAAAAACGACCTGGATCGCCGGGGCCTCATAGCTGACATCCCCCAGATCTGAGGAACCCGGCACGTAAATGTTGCCCAGACGCAGAATCGGTTCGCTGACAAAGTTCTGGATGTTTTCGACCGCCAGATCGTTCAATGCGCGGTTGGTACAGGTATCTTTGAAGTTTTCCTCATTATACTCCATTTTGTAAGTACAGCCGGTTCCGAGCGCCGCGCCTGCCGCGCAGCTACGGACCCGTTCCGCGAGCTTCTTGACGTCCGCCACGCGATTGGCGCGGATATAGAAGCTAGCAGAGGTATAGTCCGGAATGATATTGGCCGCCTTGCCGCCATCGGTGATGATGCCGTGGATGCGGGCATCCGGTTTGGTCTCCTGCCTCATGGCGTTAATGAGATTGAAAAAATTGATCATCGCGTCCAACGCGTTGATTCCCTCATGCGGCGCGCTTGCGGCATGTGCCGGTTTGCCAAAAAACTCGATTTTGTAAGCGTCCATAGCGATGGTATTCATCGATTCAGCATTGGCGAACGCGGGATGTGCCATCATAACTGCGTCATAATCCTTAAATACTCCCATCGCGCTCATCGGTACCTTCGTACCGGCGGTTTCCTCTGCCGGCGTTCCGATCACATCAATCTCCGCGCCGTACTCGTCTGCGAATTCCCGGCAGGCAATCCCGCAGCCGACCGCAACCATCGCGATCAGATTGTGTCCGCAGCCGTGTCCTAACCCCGGCAGCGCGTCGTATTCTGCAAGGAACGCAATCTTCGGTCCCTGTTTTTTGCCTTTATACACTGCCTTATAGGCGGTTTCCAAATTGCAGAAATGATCCTCAATTTGAAAGCCGTATTTCGTGAGCAGTTCCTTCTGCCACGCGCAGGCTTTAAACTCCTGCAATCCCAGCTCCGGATTGTCATGAATATTTAATGCCAGTGTTTTTAACTCCGTTGCCAACGCATCGATGATTTTCGAAACTCTTTCCTGATCCTTCATTTTGAATCTTCCCCCTTATCCTACAGTTCTTCCTTGTTTTCCTCACCTGCAAGCTCCGCTTCAAAGACCTCTGCTGCAGCCTCCATGCTGTCGCTTTCCGGAAGAATGACCTCGATCTTTCCGGCCTTATACATTTTCTTTGTGATCAGATAGACCATGCCGATGCCGATGATCATCAGGAACCCTTCAAATGCTTCATAAAGATCCGAGATCAGCAGGTACAGGACAATAAAGAAAATAAACGGTACGATAGCTGCTTTCAGTCTTCCTTTAATGGTGATGCCTCCGCCGACATCGTTGCCGATAAAGCCAAGCACCAGACAGCCAAACAGCGCCGGAAGCACATTGGAAGCCGCGATGCCAATCGCTTCGGAAGTCATGAATGATTCCAACGGCATCAGCAAGATAACGCCGAGCGCCAGAATTACCAGAGTGATCAGAGAAGAGACTGCGATCGCGATACCGACGACCACGTCTGCTTCTTTCGTTCCCTGTTTGAAGCCGGAAACCTTGATTGCGTTGATCGCGGATGGCAGTTTCAGGTTCAGAATGTTGCCGGTCAAGCAGGCAAGATAGTAGGAACTACCCATGATCGGCACTTCGCCGAACATCTCCGCGATTCCTGTCGGAACGAAGATGGCGATCAGACCAATGCCGGTTGCGATCACTGTGCCGAAATTTGGCATGATGTCATAGACGATACAGGTGATCGTTGGTACGCCCACGAACAAGATCAGCGAAATAATGGTCAAAATGATGCCTTTCCGGTGCATTTCTTCAAAATACGGTTCTACGTATGGCTTTGTCTTCTTTTCTTTTTTCATTTTCGTCTCCTCCTATCCCAACAAATTCGTGTAAACGATCGACATACCCATCGCGCCAATCAGACAGATGGCAAGTATGAAATCGTTCATCCACTTTGCACCGGTCTTCTTTGCCAGCATGGACACCACAACTGCGATCAGTGCGCTGGTGACAAAGGTCAGCAGTCCAACCAATCCGCCGAATATCATCGGCACGATCAGTACGACCAGCAAAGCTGTCATAAAAGTCGTTTGGGAAAGTGCGCCCCACTTCTTGTCGCCGCTTCCGACGCGCATGGTTCCCAGGTGCATCGGCTTGCAGACAAAGATGTTTGCCAGAACGGTGGAGGTGATCGGTACGCACATCACCCACATAATCAATCCGAACGCGTCGGCGTCCGCATTGGCAAGGTCGAGTTTTAAAGCGCTGAGCGCCATATTGGAGGCCATCAGTTCATAGGATACCGATCCGATCACAGACAGGCGGAACCATGCATATGGGATGCCGATCACGATGACTAACGTTACCAGACCGATTGCGATTGCGATAGACGGCACAATGGAAAAAATAGCGGTGGATTTGATAATTTCGTTGACTTTCTGCTTGGAGATTCCCATTTCCTTTGCCTTTCGCATGCAGAGAAGCAAATAATATACGCAGATTGCTGCGATGATCAATAAGGATACAATAACCAGCACATAGAGCAAACTGCTTTCGGACACTTCTTGATAACTCATATTTCTTCATCCTTTCTTTCCGCTCCGGCAGGTTCTGTATCGGAGCGATAATGGTTTCTTTACTTTATTTTAATCCTTGCACTTGGTATAAGGTCAAGAAAAAACTCTGCAAAAAAGGCAGAGTTCGTTCATAATTTTATTTTTTCCTATTCTTCCTGCTTTTTAACAGGAGCCCAGATTTCAACATATTCGGTGCTTTCTCTGTCGCAGTAGCAGTTGGCGATCGTGCGTGCCAGCACGTTTCCGCAGATCTCATAACGCTCTTCGCGCAGGAAATCAAAGATCTCTTCCACCCGGTCGTAATCTTTGTTGGTCGCGATGCGCACGACCGTATAAAGTGCAGTACACGGGGCGATGACCCGAAAGGTTTCAAAGTCAAAATCCGGTGCGGCACTGAGGTTTTTCTCGTCGATCAGAGAAAGTTTGTAGTCGCCGTTCATGCGGTTTTCCCGATTGGTGAAAAAGGCCCCGATCTTTTCTTTCTCCATGCAGGCTTTTGCTTCTTCCGCCGCAGTCTCCACCGTCAAAAACGGGATCAGATTGGAATCCAACCTGCGAAAGCTCTCCATCGCCTCGTCCATATTCGTGGTGATCTCTCGGATGATAAAAGGCGGAGCATCGACAATTTCGATCTTGGCCGTCTGTTCTTCCTCTCGGTTTTTTCGTATGCCAGCACTTGCTCGAGTTTCTCATGATAATCCGCTAAATAACCGATCAAATGCTGCAGTTCCCGAACTTCTTCCTCCAGCCGCCGCTGCTGCTCGGCTGCCATTTCGGCGACCTGTTCCAGCGGCTCTTCGTTCATGATGCGCCGGATCTCCTCCAGTGAAAAGTGCATTTTTTTCAAACGGCAGATATAGTCCATCGTGACCACATCTTCCCGTGTATAGGTCCGATAGCCGTTGACTTCATTCTTATCCGACGGCAGCAGACCCTTTTTATCGTAAAGCCGCACAGCCTGTGCCGATATTCCGTAATAGTCCGCAAGTTCTTTTACATAGTAGTCTTTTACCTGATATTTCATCTTCCTGATTCTTTCTGCGTGATCCTGCTACATCTGCGGTTCGTCGCCTACGTGGCTGAATTCCTCTTTGATCGCCGCGACCAGCTCCGGCTTTTTCATCAGTTCAATAGCCGTCATCACCAGTCCTTTGACAAAGTTCAGTCCATTGTTCATACCGTATTCAGATCCCGCCGCTGCTGTCATCTCCGGTGTATGTGCGCCGCCCATCGGATTCGGATAATCCCCGATTTTGAACTGCATCTGTACCGCCGGTGCCTCATAGCTGACATCTCCTATATCAGAAGATCCCGGGGTATAGGTATCACCCAGTCGGATCAGCGGTGTATCGGTAAACGAATCGAGGTAGTCCGCTGCCAAATCATTGAGTACGTGATTTCTCACGGTATCCTTAAAGTTTTCTTCGTTATATTCCATCCGGTAGGTACAGCCGGTCGCCAGCGCCGCGCCGGCCGCGCAGTTACGCACACGTTCTGCCAACTGCTTTACGTCCGCCACGCGATTGGCGCGGATATAGAAGCTAGCAGAGGTATAGTCCGGAATGATATTGGCCGCCTTGCCGCCATCGGTGATGATGCCGTGGATGCGGGCATCCGGTTTGGTCTCCTGCCTCATGGCGTTAATGAGATTGAAAAAATTGATCATCGCGTCCAACGCGTTGATTCCCTCATGCGGCGCGCTTGCGGCATGTGCCGGTTTGCCAAAAAACTCGATTTTGTAAGCGTCCATAGCGATGGTATTCATCGATTCAGCATTGGCGAACGCGGGATGTGCCATCATAACTGCGTCATAATCCTTAAATACTCCCATCGCGCTCATCGGTACCTTCGTACCGGCGGTTTCCTCTGCCGGCGTTCCGATCACATCAATCTCCGCGCCGTACTCGTCTGCGAATTCCCGGCAGGCAATCCCGCAGCCGACCGCAACCATCGCGATCAGATTGTGTCCGCAGCCGTGTCCTAACCCCGGCAGCGCGTCGTATTCTGCAAGGAACGCAATCTTCGGTCCCTGTTTTTTGCCTTTATACACTGCCTTATAGGCGGTTTCCAAATTGCAGAAATGATCCTCAATTTGAAAGCCGTATTTCGTGAGCAGTTCCTTCTGCCACGCGCAGGCTTTAAACTCCTGCAATCCCAGCTCCGGATTGTCGTGAATATTTAATGCCAGTGTTTTTAACTCCGGCGCCAACGCATCTACAACCTGAATCACTCTTTCCCGCTCTGTCATCCTGTGTTCCTCCTCATCTTTGCTTCTCATCTCTGTTCTCTCAAAACTGCAGTTCATTCTGTCGTTGTTCCCATTACTTTCTTTTGTACGGTCAAAATGACTTCCACTCGGCTGGCGGCATCCATTTTGCTGAGCAGATTGTGGATATGTGCTTTGACGGTCGCCTCACTGATATTCAGATCCCCTGCGATCTGGGAATTGCTTTTACCCAAATAAAGCTCACGCAGAATGTCTTCCTCCCGTAAGGTGAGTCCATACTTTTTTTTAATCTCATCGTATGCGGACTCAAAATCAAACACTGGTTGTTTTTGGTCTTCTGCTTGCGGTAATTTTCTCTGTGTATTCAATTCATATAAAAGGTATAAGAACGTCGATACCGCGATCCCAATCCAAGTGAAGATATAGAGGTTATTCGCGATAATGTCCGGTCCAAGTGTCACAACATCTATGCTGTAAGAAAATGCGTTCAGGAGCGCGACCAAGACAGCGTAGAGCACCGCGATCCTGCTGCGGCTCGTCTTTTGCACCAGAGCGATCAGGCACGCTACTGCCCCAAGCAGACAGAGTGCGATCACGATATTGTCACAGATTTTAATGACTTCCCAGTAATGTTCCGGCGCTATAAACACGGAAATCACCCATGCGGTCCCGTAGATAAATAAGAAGTAGTGGTTCATCTTATCAAACAGAATACCGATCCATTTTTGGCAAATGCAGCAGAGAATCGCTAAATATGCCGATACTTTGAGGAAGCAAAGCAGTTCCCATCCAAACTGATAAGCCAGTTCATCCAAATGCAGGTCTGCTATTTCATAATCATAACAAAGCACGACATTGAACAGGGCTACAAGGACAAGTATGATCAAAAAGACCTTAAGTCTTTGAAAAAGCATCCCCATCCCTTTTAAACTTTGTGTACGTGCAAAAAGCAGGACCAGCGGAACGACTGCAAGAGATATCATCAAAATATTCATAAAAAAAACAATATGCTGCATTTTTTCACCTCTATCTTTATCTTAGCACAACTCCCAAGACCCCGCAACCGCGTTTTTTCTTTCTCCCAATCAAAATGCCGGATCAATGTCCGGCATTTTGACCTTTATTTTATTTAACTTTATATAAGAAGGACTTTTATCGTCCGACCTATCGTTTTAGACTTGCTTTTGTGCGAGGTGCAATCGGCTTAAGCCTCCATCGCCGCTAATGCTACAGCTTTTTCTTCTTCTCTTACCTTCAAAAGATGTTGGTATTCTTCTTCTGTCATCTTTGTCATGGTGATACCAGTGTATCCGAAGAAAATGGAAACGACCGGATTCAGCCAATTCAGGATCGCGTACGGAATATAGGAAGAGTCGATGCCGAGGAATTTTCTCATGGTTGCGCCGCAGGTGTTCCAAGGGAAAAAGTTTGATGTGATCGTTCCGCAGTCTTCCAGACATCTGGAAAGATTCTCCGGACGAAGACGCATATCTTCGAATTTTTCCTTAAACATTCTGCCTGGAAGTACCAGTGATAAGTATTGGTCACAGCAGATCGCATTGGTGATCAGGCACATTAATTCTGTAGCCAGAACCAATCCGCCTCTGCCCTTCGCAATAGCCAGGATCTTTTCCGCAAACTGCGCCATCATGCCGGTTACATCCAGAATACCGCCAAAACACATTGCCGCAAGAATGATCGCGATCGTATCGAACATACCGATCATACCGCTGGATGATAACAGTGAGGATAATTTCTGCAGGATCAAAGATGCATCATCCGGTACATTTCCGAGGGAAATACCATAGTCTAAGATGTTGAAAATGTTGTGCATCATCGGATCGCCCATTGCCTTTTCGATGAATGCACTGTTCATGAAAAAGAATGGAATACCCAGCAGCGCCGCAACAACCAACGCCGGGATCGCCGGAAGTTTTAAGGCTACTGCCACGATAACGAACAGCGGCGGAAGGAGCGTCAGCGGATTAACAATGGACGCTTCTTTGATGAATCCAAGGATCATGTCCATCGTGCTTAGATCTGCCTCATTGTTGGAAGCGAACATAAAGCCCATGATTGCGTATGCGATCAACGCGATGATCAAAGATGTGCCTGTCGTGTAGATCATGTGCTTGATGTGTTTGAACAGGGTCGCGCCTGCCATTGCCGGCGCCAGGTTTGTCGTATCAGACAACGGGGACATCTTGTCGCCGAAGTACGCACCGGATACGATCGCCCCTGCCGTCATAGCCGGTGGGAATCCCAATGCTGCACCGACACCCATCAGCGCTACACCCATGGAGCCTGCAGTGGACCATGAAGAACCGGTCGCAAGGGATACGATGCTGCACAGCAGACAAGCGGTAACTAAGAAAATTTTAGGGTTGATGATCTTAATCCCATAGTACATCATGGTTGGGATTGTACCTGCTGCCATCCAGGACGAGATGATCGCACCCAATATAGCAAGAATCAGGCAAGCCTGCATAGATCTTTGGATTGCTGCGATCATTCCTTGCTCCAAATATGCCCATTTCCATCCATTGGAACAAGCAATGAAGCCTGCGAATAAAGCAGAAATCATCAGTGCAATATGTGGTTTTTCGCCCGCGTCCTTTACAATGGACCAGTACAGGGTCGCGACCATGACAAGCATGACCAGAATGCATTGCCAAAACGGAATCTTTTTACCCATAATAAAGTCCTCCTTAATCATATGAAGTTAAATAAATAAAGAATGAGTGTTGTTTAACACTAGGCTCATTATAACCTCTAGTTAAAAACTTGTCAACAAAAGCTTGCGTCAATGTGAAGAAAATTTGAAGAACTTTTGAAGATTTCGACATAAATAAGAGGCTTGAATCCGCAAAAAAACTAGATTCAAGCCTATGTTAATAAACTGTTAAGAAACGGAATTTTCGGCGATTTTGAGCATGATCGCGCACTCCATGCGCTTGCGGAAGAGCTCGCAGCCGTATTCGTAAACGCCATTGATGTCGCCGGACGCGTGGTAAGCGTTCGCCGCGCAGCCGCCGGAGCAGTAGAGCCTTGCCCAGCAGTCATCACACTCCCTGCGGGAATAGACGTTGCACTGGCGGAACTTCTCCTGCATGTCGGTATTGGTCACACCGTCCCAGATATTGCCCATCCGGTAGGCCTCGTCGCCGACG
>ERZ780198.3726-NODE-3726-length-10090-cov-2.837768_pt1 | contig 10090 bp, 7 predicted proteins | sample MGYA00510979_ERZ780198 | MGnify/ENA primary metagenome ERZ780198 (study PRJEB29588, sample SAMEA2158039) | human gut metagenome | biome: human gut; feature: human-associated habitat; material: faeces | place: Denmark | collected 2008/2010 ...
TTTCTATGGCGTTCATTTTCACATTTACACAAACCTCCGCCACAACTTTTTATTTGGCTTTCTGAAGAGCTTTACACTTCACTTTCCTGGAGTATTTTCCATAGCTCACATTTTTCCCTTTTTTTCGGAAAGCCCTCACGCGATAGTACACGGTTTTTCGGGAGCGTTTCTTTATTACAAAGCTTGTTTTTTTACCAACCTTTTTCACTTTTACCCATCTTTTATTCTGGTAACGGTAAATCTCATACCCGGAGGCATTTTTTACTTTTTTCCAGCCAAGGATTGCTTTGCCGGATTTTTTATAAGAAATCTTCACTCCGGTTACTTTTGCAGGTGCGGTCGGTTTCGCAGCCGGTTTTGGCGTTTCCGTATTGCCGGACTGATCTGGTACGTGTGTTTCCGGTGTTTCTGTATCCGGCTGTGGCTTTTCGGTTTCATTGGTATCCGGAACAGTCGGTCGAACTTCCAGTTTTTTGATTGCAGTTTCCAGATTTTTTGCCATTTCGTCAACGAGATTCTGCTGTGCGGCAGTGCAGTCACGGTTGATGGCCTGGATGGCTTCTTTTAAGCAGCTGACGCTGTCCGGTGTGTACCGGTAAAGATCAGAATCATCCGGAACGGTTTTCAGCAGTTCATCGATCTTGCTGTAATCTGCCGGGAAGAGTTCTTTTGGATCTTTGCAGGTCAGTCCTTTCTTTTTGGCATAAGCTTCTCCCGCACTTCCGGCAGATGCATATACGACAAAGTTATTCGGGCATCCGTTGAAAGCTTCGTAAACATTGCCATTGTTTTCTTCATATGCGATCGTTGTCACACTGTCCGGAATATAAACTTTTTCCAGGTGCTCACAGTTTTCAATGGCATCTTCTTCCAGTTCTTTTGTACCTTCTCCGATTTTCAGAATACGCAGGTTCGAAAGATTAGTGAGCGTATTTTTTTCCAGGATCTCCATCGGTTTCAGAGTAACTTCGGAAATACCTGCCGGGACAGAGTAGATTCTTGAGTAATCTTTGGAATAAAGTATTCCGTCATAGGACGCAAATACCGGATTGTTTTCATCTACGGAAATAGATTCCAGAGATTTTGAATAGAAAGAACGGATCTCATAGTCACTTAAGTAGATTCCGTATTTTACTGTTGCCGGAAGCACCAGTTCTTTTGCTGCTGTATCCTGAAAGGAATGTTCATAATAAATCTGGCTTTCTGCGGCGATACTGATCACAGGATAACCATTGCAGCTTTCCGGGATTTCCAGACGCTCCGCATTTCCGGTATAGCCGACAGCACCAATGCCGCCCAGATAGTAAGTAAATTCAAAGCCGTCCTTTTCATAAAGAACAGCTTCCAGGCTGTCTGTTTTATAATGAGAAGAGATGTCGGAAGGATCATCCAGTGAGATCTGCCACATGGATGCATCGACGATGCCCCATTTGCCGTCACACAGAACGAAATCCCATGCATGGCCTTCGGTTTCCCAGTAGCCGTGGGCGATGATACATGGAACATCGATGGCGGCGAGCATGGTCTTACAGAGATTGGCTTTTCCCTGACATACTCCGGTTTTCTCTTTGAATACTTTATAAGGATCATTTTCTTCCAGATCTGCAGGGGCAGATTCGCCGACAGAAGCTTTCAGGCTGGTGTCTCTGGCCCACTGATAGATGGCAGTGATCTTGTCTTTTGTGGAACTGTATTTTTCTGTTAAATCTAAAGTAAATGTACGGATTGTCTGATACTGTGAATCCGTGATATTCAGATGCTGTGTTCCGATAAATTCTTGTGCGGAATTGCTGTTAAAATCAGAAGTGAGAATCTGAAGACAATCGTCGGTGGTGTTTGCCGCATTTGCGGTTGTATGCAAAGGTATGACCAGGCATACAAACAGAAAAAAATGAAGCAAAACAGAATACATATTTTTTTTCATGAAATAACCCTCTCTTTCTAAAAAGATATCGTGTTTTACGGATGAAAAGAATATGGTAATCTTTTCGTAACTGTGAAGGTAGTGAATAGTTACATCTTTTCATTGTAATCCGGATGTTATATTACATAATCATTTGCATAAGTTTCACGCTGCTGATCCAGAAGATCCTGCAAAGTGATCCCATCTACATAGTCATCAATGACTTTTTTCAATCCTTTCCATACGGAAAGTGTCGTGCACATGTCGGCTCTCTGACAGAGTACCGGCTCATTGTCCAGACAGGCAACCGGTGACAGACTTCCCTCCGTTGCACGTAAGATATCACCGACGGTGTATTTGTCCGGTGTTTTTGCTAGACGGTATCCGCCCTGAAATCCGCGGCTTGCGAGCAGGAAACCGGATTTGTTCAGGATCGGGATGATCTGTTCCAGATATTTTTTGGAAACATCCTGTCTTGCTGCGATGTCTTTTAAAGCGATGTAACCCTCGCTCTGATGTTCTGCAAGATCCAGAAGCATACGCAGAGCATATCTTCCTTTTGTAGAAATTTTCATTTTTTCTCACCTCGTTTCATATATTAGCAGTGTTGAAAGTGTTGTCCTCCGGCATGACGCCTGTGAATTGCTTCACTGCCGGGTGATTTCAGCAATGGAACGTTCAACCTTAGAATGATAGTATCATATTTCCTATCGTATTTCTAGAGATTTAAAAAGGGAAGTCTGAAAAAAATGAAAAAAGGTGTTGACAAATACTGGATGTTGGCATATAATTCGAATAAATCATATAAAACATATCGAAAAGGTAGGAATAAATAAGGAGGAAAATAACATGTCCAACATTTATAAAGGAACTTTAGGATTGATCGGAAACACACCACTGGTAGAAGTTGTAAACATAGAAAAAGATCAGGAGCTTTCAGCAACTGTCCTGGCAAAACTTGAGTACTTTAACCCGGCAGGAAGCGTAAAAGACCGTATTGCAAAGAGCATGATCGAAGACGCTGAGAGCAAAGGACTTCTGAAAGAAGGTTCTGTTATCATCGAGCCGACATCCGGAAATACCGGTATCGGACTGGCATCCATTGCAGCAGCAAAAGGATACCACATCATCTTGACCATGCCGGATACGATGAGTATTGAAAGAAGAAACATCCTGAAAGCATACGGTGCAGAACTGGTGCTGACAGAAGGTGCAAAGGGTATGAAAGGTGCCATCGCAAAAGCAGATGAGCTGGCAAAAGAAATCCCGAACAGCTACATTCCGGGACAGTTTGTAAACCCGGCAAACCCGGCAGCACACAGAGCAACCACAGGTCCGGAAATCTGGAAAGACACAGACGGCAAGGTAGATTTCTTCGTAGCCGGTGTTGGTACAGGCGGAACACTGACAGGTGTCGGTGAATATCTGAAAGAGCAGAATCCGGATATCAAGATCGTGGCAGTAGAGCCGGCAACTTCCCCGGTTCTTTCCGAAGGCAAGGGAGGTCCACATAAAATCCAGGGTATCGGTGCAGGATTTGTACCGGAAGTACTGGATACAAACATTTATGATGAAATCATCAAAGTAGAAAACGAAGACGCATTTGCAACAGGCAAACTGATTGCCAAGAAAGAAGGCGTACTGGTAGGTATTTCCTCAGGTGCAGCTCTTTACGCAGCAATCCAGCTGGCAAAACGTCCGGAAAACAAAGGAAAAACCATTGTAGCACTGCTTCCTGACACAGGAGATCGTTACTACTCCACAGCATTATTTACAGACTAATTCAAAGAAAGGTAAAATGCCACGCCAGATGGCAGTAAAAGGTGAATAACATGAGCGAAAAAATTACAAGAGAAAACAGAAAATTTAAATTTGAAACATTACAGCTTCACGTAGGTCAGGAAACTCCAGACCCGGTCACCGATGCAAGGGCAGTTCCGATTTATCAGACTTCTTCTTATGTATTCCGTAACTGCGATCATGCAGCTGCAAGATTTGGTCTGGCAGATGCCGGTAACATCTACGGAAGACTAACAAACCCGACAGAGGATGTATTCGAAAAGAGAATCGCAGCTCTGGAAGGCGGTGTTGCAGCACTGGCAGTAGCATCCGGAGCAGCAGCTATTTCATATACCATTGAAAACCTGGCACAGAACGGTGACCACATCGTATCTGCAAAAAATATTTACGGCGGTTCCTTCAACCTGCTGGAGCACACACTGCCACAGTACGGTATCACAACAACCTTTGTAGATATCTTTGATCTGGATGCAGTAGAAGCAGCTATCCAGGATAATACAAAAGCTGTTTATATCGAAACTCTGGGCAACCCGAATTCAGACGTAGTAGATATTGAAGCTATCGCAAAGATCGCTCATGCACATAAAATCCCGCTGGTTGTTGACAATACGTTTGCAACACCATACCTGGTAAGACCGATTGAGTACGGTGCAGATATCGTTGTACATTCTGCAACAAAATTCATCGGCGGCCATGGAACAACCATCGGCGGTGTTATCGTAGACAGCGGTAAATTCGACTGGGAGGCATCCGGTAAATTCGCTTCTCTGACAGAACCGAACCCAAGCTACCATGGCATCAGCTTTACAAAAGCAGTAGGACCTGCAGCATTTGTTACAAAAATCCGTGCAATCCTGCTGAGAGATACCGGTGCAACCATCTCTCCATTCCACTCATTCATTTTCCTGCAGGGACTGGAAACACTGTCTTTGAGAGTAGAGCGTCATGTAGAGAACGCACTGAAAGTCGTACAGTATCTGAAGAATCATCCGCAGGTAGAAGAAGTACATCATCCGTCTGTTTCGGATGATCCGAAACAGAAAGAGCTGTATGCAAAATATTTCCCGAACGGCGGCGGCTCTATCTTTACCTTTGAGATCAAAGGTGACGCACAGAAAGCAAAAGATTTTATCGACAATCTGGAGCTGTTCTCACTGCTGGCAAACGTAGCAGACGTAAAATCTCTGGTTATCCATCCGGCAACCACTACACACAGCCAGTGCACAGAGGAAGAACTTCTGGATCAGGGGATCAAACCAAACACAATCCGTCTGTCCATCGGTACAGAGAACATTGATGACATCATCCAGGATCTGGACGAAGCATTCAAAGCAGTACAGTAAGAATAAAAGCGTGTGAAGTGCGGAACAATCCGTAGGGCATCTTTATAAAATACAGGTGAGAAATATAAAAATAAAGCAACGATCGTGAAAACGAGAGCAGAGAAATGTGCGAAAGAGGCACAGATCTCTGCTCTTTTTTATGGAAAATAAAAATGTTTTGAGAAAAAGGAGGAAAATTATGAGAAAAAGAGTATCACGTATTCTGGCAGTAACGCTGGCAACCGTAGTTACGGTCACCGCCATGCCATCTGAGGCGGAGGCAGCATTTCGAAGTTTTGACAGTGTGCCAAAAGCGGTATCCCAAGCAATTTCGCAGGCGGCATCACAAAAAGAGATCCGTTATTTTCCGGTAACGCTTTATGATTATGATCAGGACACGATCAATCAGGCGGTTTATCAGGAAGACAAGGCAGAAAATCCGAACAGCAGAGTTCTTCGGGGTATCTATTTTTCGAATGGTGCTCCCGGCAGCAGCTATGCCACCTGGAATACCTGGACCGGTCTGCTGACGACAAATAATACGATCTCATCCACGCAGACCAGTCAGAAGGGTTATGTTTACAGCGGCCTGGTGGGTTCTGACATGCAAAATGGAAACATTCATTTTACGGTTCCGGACGGCGGCATTTTTGATTCCGGTGACACAAAAACAAAAGAAGTTTACACGAATGTCGGACTGCCGTTTGTATATGAAAATGGATATTATACATTTGATGCAAGTCAGGATTCAGCGTATTTTTCTGGAACAGCAGCAAGTGAAACGAATCTGACCTGGAATGACACGGCACAGACGAATAAGACAGATAACAGAAAGGGCTTTTATCCGTTCAACAGTGGAACGAGTGTGAGGACGCCGGATTATCATTTTGGCATGATCGCAACGATTCCGTTTTCCATGACGGCAGATGGCAAAATTTCCAGCACTTCAGACGAAGATATCAAGTTTGAGTTTGCCGGTGATGATGATGTGTGGGTATTTATTGACGGAAAACTTGTTCTGGATATCGGCGGCATCCACGATTCAGTCAACGGAACGATTAATTTTGCACAGAATAAAACAGAAATTTCCGCGACCAGTTCCGGTCAGACAAGCGGAATGTTTATTAAAGGAGGAAGATCAACAGCCGGAAAGATCTCAAAAAAAGTGTTCCGGGATTCTGAAGGTGCGGGTATTTTTGATACCACGTTAAAAACATTTGCAGCGACCGATCAGCATACGCTGACCGTCTATTATCTGGAACGTGGAGAAGGAGCTTCCAACTGTAAAATCAAATTCAATCTGCCAATGAAAGATACCGTTTCGGTGCATAAAACAGTCAAAACAACAGACAGTAAAGGAATAAAACTGGATGACAGTATTTTAGCACAGATCAGCCAGCGAGATTTTTATTTTACGCTCTACCGTGACGGCGAAGCAGTGTCAGATGCAACTTACAATCTCTATGACATCAACAATCAGTATGTAGATACGAGAATGACCGGAACGGACGGAAGGTTTGCACTGAAAAATGGTCAGACTGCGAAATTCATCGGAACGATGGATGAAGATGACGGCAAAACCTATTATATTACCGAGGCGGACAACGGAGCGAGCTGGATCGCTCCGAAATGGAGTTATCAGGCGGAAGCAGCCGGTGGTTTCCATGTCGTGGATTCGGACAGTGCCGGAACGAGTATGAGCGTGACTGCAAAAGGTGAAGCAGACAAAGCAGATCAGGTATCGTTCACCTGTGAAAATGAAATGCTGCACAAAGAAACAGCATCTTTTGAGGCAAATGACGATTATATTGTTCTGGACTACGGACTTCCGGTTGAAATTGATCCTCTGGTAAATGATCTGGCAGTCGGAGGCAGCAAAGAACTGGTTGAAATCGACAGCAATTCTCTGAAATATGGAACGGCCGAAGTAAAAGACGGAAAAATCCATTACACGCTGACAAAACAGCTGACCGGCGTAGAAGTTTTAAATTATACTGCAAAAGTAAAGAGTACAAACGGTGTAGATGATCAGGAGGCACAGGCAAAGGTTTATATCATTCCGGCGACCGACATGTATTATGAAGAAGATTTCGGAATGGCAGAATATCCAAACGGAAACTGGGAACAGGAGGGAACACCTCAGGAGGATTACCAGGAACCGGGCGTAGTCGGGGATGCCGGTGACAGTCCGTATGGTTCAGATGTTGCTTATTTAAGTGACAGCGAAGACAGCAACGGTTCTAGCTGTTATGTAAGCACAGAAAAAGGTGCAGCAAAATTTACTTACACCTTTACCGGAAAGGGAACTTCTTTCTTTGCAAGGACATCCAATAACAGCGGCTATCTGCGGATCGTGATCAGAGATGCAAAAGGCAGAGAAATCTATCATGGATACCGCAACACCATTTATCAGAGTGAAAACAAGATCACTTTATACAATATTCCGGTATTTACCTGGAATACTTCCGAATATGGCACATATAATGTAGAAGTGTCTGTTGCAAAGGCGGGAAATCGTTTTGGCTCAGATTTCTGGCTGGATGGGATCCGTGTGATGCAGCCGCTTGATGAGACGGATGAACATGCAGATATTGCAGCACAGGCCTACAACCAGGATGGTGAAGCAAATATGACGGCAGTTACACTGCGTCAGAAACTTCTCTCCGATTATACGGAGGTTGATGAGAAGGGCGAGATCCAGTGGGATGGAAAAACATTTGTGGTATTTACCGATTCAAACGGTAAGATTAAAAAAGCTTCCGAATATAAGAGCAATGGGCCGAAAGAAGAGGTTTATCTTGATGAAGATCAGAGCGTAACCTTCTCTTTAAAAGACTGGGATCCAAATACGAACAAACTTTATCTTGGAGTAAAAGCTCCGTTCGGAAATGCAAAAGTCTCAGTCAACGGACAGATCCTGGAACTTAAAAATGCAGCAGACTGTTATTATGAAATTTCAAAATGTGCGGATATCAGTGAAAAAGACGGAAGCACGATAGCTACATTTGAGATCAAAGCCGAAGAGGGACTGGTTTCCGCAACCAATATCAAAGTAACCGGAAATGCCGAGTTTACGATCATAAAGAAACAGACATACGGGAAGGGGAATGGATATGAAGAAAACGTATGAAACTCCAAAAGCAGAAGTGGAACGCTATCAGCTGGATGCTTCGATCGCCAGCAACTGTGAAACGGTCGTCCACAACGGTCCGCAAATGAACGGATACAGCCAGTGCAGCGATTACATCGATCCGTTTGAGACATACAGTGCTGCAAGAAGTGTGCACAATGTACAGTTTTATTCGGAAGATACGTGCGACTGTTACACGACAGCAGGCGGCGGTTACTGGACATCCTGAACACAAAGAGAAACAGAAAAAGCGAGGTACCGGGGATGCACATCATGTTATGCCTTGGCGGCGTGAAAATCTGTCTGGACTGTGAAAAAGAAATTCAGATCGAAGATGTGTTCCTTCCATTTATAATCCGGGAAAGATCCGGTATATCCGGGCAGGATGAAAAATGGAAAGAGACAGAGAAGATTGTGGAGCAGGCTGTCGGCTTGTCTCCCGACCGACTTGCGGATGCGTATACAGACCTGACTGCTGACCTGGCATTCGCCCAGACACATTTCCCGACTTCCCGCATCACTATTTATCTGAATAATCTGGCTTCGGCGTTGCATAATGAAATCTATCGGAATAAACGCGAGAAGTGGACACGGATTATCACCTTTTGGACGCAGGAAGTGCCGCAAACAATGTATGATGCACATCGCGAGTTACTGGTTTCTTTTATTATTTTCGTCGCCAGCGCACTGATTGGAGTATTGTCTGCTGCGAACGATCCGGATTTCGTCCGCTTGATTCTAGGAAACGGCTATGTGGACATGACATTGGACAATATAGCCAATGGTGAGCCGATGGCGGTTTATAACGGTTCGGATGAAGTTCCGATGTTTCTGGGGATTACGCTCAACAATGTTATGGTATCTTTCAACTGTTTTGCAATGGGACTGCTGACCAGTTTCGGTACAGGCTATATGCTTCTCTCCAATGGGATTATGATAGGAGCCTTTCAGACTTTCTTTTATCAGCACGGTTTGCTTTGGGAGTCTACCCTTGCCGTCTGGCTGCATGGTACGCTCGAAATCTGGGCAATTATTGTGGCTGGTGCCGCCGGACTGGCTTTAGGTAACGGTTGGCTTTTCCCCGGCACCTATTCACGGTTGGAGTCTTTCCGTCGGGGTGCAAAGAAGGGAGTAAAGATTGTCATAGGTACCGTTCCCGTATTTGTAATGGCAGGTTTTATTGAAGGCTTTGTCACCCGACATACGGAACTGCCGGATCTGTTGAGGCTTGGATTCATTCTACTTTCGTTGTCATTTATTATTTTCTACTATATTTATTTACCAAATAGAAAAAAACATGGAATCACAGAAACCTAAGATCGCGATGTATGTGAAACGTCCTTTCGGTGAAAAGTTAAACGCTTCTTTTGATTTTCTAAAAGAGAATTGGAAATTGTTGTTGAAGTTTACTACTTATCTGTTGTTGCCTCTTTGCCTTATTCAGGCGTTGAGCCTGAACGGATTAATGAGCGGGGCATTGTCGATATCCGCTATCGCAAGTAGTACGGCAATGGCTGCGTCTTCTTCTTCGCTCATTGCTTTCGGCTCTTATTATGGATTATATATGTTCCTTTATCTGATTGGAATAATCCTCCTGACATCGTTGGTCTATGGGCTGATCCGGACATATAATGAACGCGAAGAACGCTTGCAGGGAGTAACTTTGGGTATGCTGAAACCTCGGTTGTTCCGTAATATAAAAAGACTGCTACTGATGACAGGTGCTTGTATATTACTGGTACTGTTTGTTGGTATTTTTGTAGGTCTTCTGGTTGCTTTGACGCCTTTCACATTGTTTCTGACTATTCCGTTTATCATAGCTTTCTCCGTACCGCTTGCTCTGTTGGCGCCCATTTATTTGTTTGAGGATATCACTTTAATGGAGGCTTTCAAGAAAACTTTCCGGTTGGGATTTGCTACTTGGGGAGGTGTCTT
>ERZ780198.3736-NODE-3736-length-10070-cov-2.113530_pt1 | contig 10070 bp, 8 predicted proteins | sample MGYA00510979_ERZ780198 | MGnify/ENA primary metagenome ERZ780198 (study PRJEB29588, sample SAMEA2158039) | human gut metagenome | biome: human gut; feature: human-associated habitat; material: faeces | place: Denmark | collected 2008/2010 ...
TTCAAGTATGCGTTTTGTCCTGCTTTGTCTGCTTTCTTCTATCTGCGCGGAATTGCTGCAGGGTTACTGTTCACTCCGTTCTCAGTAACGTAGCCAAAATTCATTCCAGATTGCCTGCGGCAATGGAATTTTGGCATATGAACAGTAACTATCTTACAGCAAGTTCAATCAGGAATACGAACTGACTTTTAGTCATTCTATAAGCCTTATTATACCAACGGACATTCCATACGTCAATTAAAAATATGTGTATATTTAACAATTTTTTTATATATTTTATGTGTTTTTTGTAAAAAACATAAAGAGCAAAGAAGTACCATTGCTCTCTTCTTTGCTCTTTCGTATGTTCGTAATTACTCTGTATGATCCACACTGCAGGATTGCATATGTTTTTTATTCCGTTCCATCTCCGTAATCTACAGAATCATCACTGTAATCTTCCGAATCATCTGAACTTCCATCATCATAACTTCCGTCATCCGAACTTCCATCATCATAGCTTCCATCGTCTGAACTTCCATCCGAATAATCCCCACTTCCATCTGAGGAATCTGTGCTTCCGTCAGAAGAATCTGCGCTTGCATCAGATGTACCATCTGTTCCGTCTGCAGAAGCTGCTGCATCGGAACCGCCCTGATATCCCGGCACATCTCCATTACTGAGTGTACTCGGCCAGAAATCCACATAACATGCATTCTGTAAGGTCACATTCTTGGCTTCTGCCATCTCACTTACCGTTACAAGTTTATATCCCTGTGCAATAAGATCCGGTATCAATCTCAAAGCAGCCTTTACAGATGGCTCATGAATATCATGCATCAGGATGATAGTTCCATCTGTCAGATCTCCATTCATTACCGCGTTATAGTCTGCATCTGCATCCATAAGTTTCCAGTCTTCTGTGTCCAGCGACCACATAAAGAACGGCTTATTTACAGTATTATAAATATCTGAATTTCCATCACCGTAAGGTGCACGTGCCACACTCGCCCCCTGACCACATGCCTGAATTAATGCGTCATCTGTATCAGAGAACTGCTTTGCAACTGCGTCAAGATCAATTGTCGTCAACTGTGTATGATCCCATGAATGACTTCCAATCTCACAGCCAAGTTCCAGCATACGTTTTGGCGCATCCGGATATGAACTGACATTCTGACCAAGCATAAAGAATGTTGCATGAGCATTATTCTGTTCCAGACAATCCAGCAGTTCATCTGTATACTCTCCCGGACCATCATCAAAAGTCAGTGCCAGCATCGGACGTACCTTACTCGGATCATAAGATCCGTCTTCATTAAAGTAATAATCCTTCACTCCCTTTTCTACCCATCCTGTCTGTATATATCCGTTTTCGTCAAAAGAATAGGTAACACCATCTATATCCTGAAATCCATTTGAAAAATATGTACCATCTGTATTCTGATACCACTTTCCGTTAGCATCCTCATGCCATCCGGCTGTCATCGCGGCAATCTTATCTGTATCTGATTTACCCTTCAATGGCTGTCTCACTGCAGCATCGGAATTTGCCTGAACTTCCTCTGTATCTGCCTGAGCCTGTACAGTCTGATCACTGCTTCCGCCTCCGGCTACATGATGTGCGATCGGAATAATAATTCCTCTCACCACAAACACCACCGCCAGAATCATGCCAATAACACAAAGTCCGATCTTTGTATAATGCCTGATCATCATCTGGCGTTTTTTTCTGCGCATTCTTTCGCGCAACACCCTCTTATCCATGGTTTCCTTTCCCCGCTTCTTTTTGTTAATTAGTCCCTGACAGCGTACATCACAGTACGGAGTAATCCACTTTTATCAATAATCATAACTCATTTATCAGGTAAATACAATGCCAATTATTCACTCTGATCAACATCTTCCGTACCTAATTCCTCTTCCAGATTCTCATCTACATCTGAATTGTCCTGTCCGGAATCATCAGTATCTTCATCTGATACATTCTGATCACTGTCCTGTTCTGCATTTTCTGCCGCAGCATCTGCATCATCTGCCAGCACATCACCGTTTGCGACTTTCTCACTCACACTCGCATTTTTTATAATGAACTCCTCCACTCTGAGAAGTCCGACTGATTCATCTACATAATCCTGTCCGTAAGTTCCAACCAGCTCTGCAATACTGGAAACACCCATCTGTTCTACCAGTTTATCCTGCAGCTGAAGGCTCTCTTTGTCGTCAAGTGACAGTCCCTCTGCATCCATAATCCCCTGCACGATCAGGTTCTGCTTAACCTTACCCTCTGCATACTGCTGACATTGTTCATCAAAATCATCCTGCGAAATACCCTGACTGTCTGTAAACTCTTCCAGAGTCATGTCGGCCTGTTTTGCATAAACTTCCATACTCTTCTTAAATTCAGAAACAGCCTTATCCACATCTTCCTGTGGGTATTCTTTTACTTCAGAGTTCTCAAGCACTGTACTCCATGCAGTATTCTTAAGAACCTCCTGCGCAGATTCCTTTGCGTTTTTCTCAAGTTCACTGCGAATACTCTCACGATAATCATCTACTGTTGTATAATCAGTGTTCTTTGCAACCCATTCATCTGTAAGTTCTCCTTCACGCCGCACGTTCTGCACCGTAACCTTATATATAACTTCCTTACCTGCCAGAGTTTCGTCTGCATAGTCTGACGGAAAATCAATTTTAATCTCCTTTGTGTCACCCTTTTTCATCCCGATCACACCATTTTCAAATTCCTCAAACATCTGTCCGTCGCCGATCACAAAGTCATAGTTATTGGCAGTACCACCGTCAAAAGTCTGTCCGTCTTTAGTGCCTGTATAATTTACAGTCACCAGATCCCCTTCTTTTGCCGCATCAGATACAGGTTCTGCCTTATCTTTCAGATCCTCATCGATCTGCGCCTGTACATCATCGTCAGTGATCGCATCCACCGTATTGTCCAGAGTCAGTCCTTTATATTCTCCGATCGTAATATATTTCTCTACATTCTCAACAGAAACAAGACGCGTAGTTCCTGTCTCTGCTTTCTTCCCGTCAGCAGCTCCTTCTGTCTTTGTACCGTCTGTGATAACAGCACCGCCATCACCACACGCAGATGCTGTCAGTGCAAAACAAACTGCAAGCATGGCAAGATATATTTTTTTCTTCATAATAATCAATACTCCCTTCTACATTCCAGGTACCGGAGTTGGTCTTGAAGAATCCCATACTTCCGATACATCAAAAAGATCACTGAGCATTTCCGGATTATAATACATTCTGTATCCATCCAGATTTCTTCTTCCCTGTCGAAAATAATCATCTGTAATCTGTACAAAATACTGACTGGAATCTACATTACAGAAATAGCGGTATCCCTGACTCTTATAAAACTCATATTTCTCATTGTCTGCCGAATATCCTTCCCAGCTTCCGATATCCGCACCAAATGCAAAAATGATCATATCTGTTTCTCCAAGTATGGGAGCCACATATTTCTTCCATTTTTTATCATCTCTTTTCAGATCATCCAGAGAAGTGGCAGCCACATCCTTATGTCCCCATGTATGGCTTGCAAATTCCCAGCCTTCTGCCTTCATAGCCTTAGCTACCTTTTTTGCATTTTTCACTTCCTGCTTATAGTTAAAATCCGGATGATCTTCCAGGAATTTTTTCTGATCATCCTGCAGTTTTTTTCCGGTCTTATATGCAATATCCGTACGATATCCCAGAACACCGTCATAACCTGTCATTGCAAGGATTCCCTTTCTTCCATGATAGGAAAAATCCGGATGTTCTTTTACAAAAGTATCGATCAGTGGAACCATATCATAATCCCCTGTGGAAACACTTCCGTCATCCTCAATATATTCGTTCTTGACCTCACCATTGGAATCCACTACAAGTTTCGATGCGAAACCATCTCCGTCCATATAGTGATAATAACTTACATCATCCTGAGAAAGCACAAATGGAATTTTTCCCGGCGGCAGCATAATACTGCCTCTGGACATAGTTCCGTCCTCATTGATAACCGCCATGTCGTGCGGACTGACCATGACATATCCCTTATCATACATACTCTGTATGATTTTGTTAAACTCATCAATTGTTGTCATATACTGGTTATATCCATTACTGTCTGAATCCCCGTCAAATGCTCTGGCAGTGTCTTTGATCAGTGTATGGAAGAACACGTGCGTGATCTGCTCCAGCGGATATTCTGTACAGGTGGCTTTCGTATTTTCGTAATCCGAAACTGCACTCTGCATATCCGTATTACTTTCGTAATCCGGCTGACTCTTAAGCAGTTCTATGGCGCCATCATAATCATACTGTACAGCCATAAGCGCTGCCTGCTCCATAGGATTTTCCTGTTTCTCATCTGCCTCTTCTGTATCTTCGTTGTCAGTCTGTTCTCCCTCATTCAGACCATCATCCTGCTGTGTATCTTCTGTACTTTTCTCTGTATCAGCATCCTGTTCATCAATTGTCTGCTGTTCTGTTTTTTTCTCAGTTTCCACATTTTCAGCTCTGGAACTCAGAAATGGAATATCCTGTTCAAACGGAATGAGCCCACATCCGCTTACTCCTAACGAAATACTCAAAATAGCTGCTGTTACACATGCTATCCTTTTTCTCATATATTGTCCCCTTTCAGTTATGCACAGAGATCATACTCACCCCATAGTTGGAACCGGCACCGGTCTGGAAGAATCAAACACAGACTGTGCATCAAACAGATCTGAGAGAAGTTCCGGATTATAGTACATTCTGTATCCGTCCAGATTTCTTCTTCCCTGCCGGAAATAATTACTGCGGATCTGCACAAAATACTGGCTTGAATCCACATTACAGTAATAATTATAGCCCTGGCTCTTAAGATATTCGAACTTCTCCCCCGAATAATCTTCAACACTGGTAAGATCTGCTCCAAATGCAAAAATAATAATATCTGTTCCGCCTATCAGAGGATCAACATTCTCTTTAAACTTCTGTGTATCTGCCTGTAATCTCTCCAGACTGATCTGACTTACATTCTGATGTCCCCATGTGTGGCTTGCAAACAGCCAGCCTTCATCTTTCATAGCCTGCGCTACTCTGGCTGCATTTTCTCTCTCTGTATTCAGATTAAAATCCGGATGCTCATCCAGCCATTTTACTTTATCTGCATCCAGATCATCCGGACGGGTTTCATAACTGCTGTCTGTGCGATAACCAAGAATTCCATTGTAACCGGTAAGGGCAACAATTCCTTTAGCACCTCTGTAAGAAAAATCAGGATGTTCCTCTACAAAACGATCGATCAGAGGAACCATATCATAATCGCCTACGGAAATACTGCCATCATCTTCCACATATTCATTGCGGATTTTTCCTTCCTCATCTACGATAAGTTTGGTTGCAAATCCGTCCCCGTCCATATAATGATAATAACACACATCATCCTGCGAAAGCACAAACGGTACTTTACCCGGAGGAAGGAGAATCTCCCCTGCATTCATATTCCCATTTTCATCCGCTGTCGCCATGTCATAAATGCTGACCATGACATATCCCTTATCATACATGCTCTGAGTAATCTGGTTAAATTCATCAATCGTTGTCATAACCTGATCGTAATCTCCTGACTTGTAATCCCCGTCAAAAGCCTTACCGGTATCTTTGATCAGAGTATGATAAAAGACGTGTGTCACCTGGTCTAACGGCCAGGAAACGCAGGATTCCTTCTTTTTCTGATAAACCTTAACCGCATGCTGAAACTTCTCACTTGTCTGATAAGTCTCACTGTTTTGCAGCATACTTATGGCTTTATCATAATCATACTGTTTTGCAGCATACTTTGCCTGCCTGTAAAGAGTTTTGTCCTCTTCACTCAGTCCATCTGTATCCTGAACTTCAGGTGTCACCGCATTCTCAGCTTCTGCCTCTGCATTTGTCTGCTGAGCTGTTTTTTCTTCTTCTGTTTTCCTGTCTGCAGATTTCACCATCTGCGCAATCTTAACCTGCTGCTCACTGACAAAATTCTGCAGTTCTTCCCCGTAAAATCCTATTCCAATCCCAATTGCAGCGGCTGCCGCCACCACTATGCAGCCTGCGATACGCAGTCTTTTTTTTCTGCGGCGAAGTTTATTGCGGCGTTCCAGTCTGGCTGCCCTACGGGCTTCATAAGCTTTATTATCATCAAAAAAGAAATCTTCGTCCTCGCTTGCTGCCGGAGGTTCTTCGTTTATCTCTTCTGTATTTGGTTTTTCTGCATTTAGCTCTTCTGCATTTAGTTCTTCTGCATTTGGTTCTTCTGCATTTGGTTCTTCTGCATTTAGTTCTTCTGCATTTGTCTTTTCTGTATTTACTTTTTCCTTATCTGAAAGTCGCTCCTCTTTCTTCTCAGAGTCGGGCTTTAATTCGCTCATGCTTTTCTCCTTTTTATCATATCCGTTTTTTTACGCACGAATTGTTCTGTCGCAAAACAACTCCTCAATTCCCGTTACATATATTATAACCACACATTGTGATTCCATCCTGTAAAAATGTCTTTAACTGTTCCGCATATTTACCATTACTGTTCGCTCCGGCAAATATTGTCGCATTACAGTTTTGCTACAATTATAACCTTTCATAATGTAAATTTCTACCGCTTTCCATCCATTAATTCTTTTTTTGCAATTGCGTTTTACCTTATTTAATGATAAAATAATTTTTATGCAATGGACTGTCCGTACCAACAGTCCCTGTGAAAACACATACATTAGGGAGGATGCAAATGAGTACAGTAACAATAGTCCTTCTGGTCATTCTTGTTATCCTGATCGCTGCACTGATCGGTTTATATTTCTTCGGAAAAAAAGCCCAGAAGAAACAGGAAGAACAGCAGGCTCAGATTGAAGCAACTAAACAAACCGTTTCCATGCTGGTTATCGATAAAAAGAGGATGCCACTGAAAGAATCCGGACTTCCTCAGATGGTAATTGAACAGACACCTAAACTTATGCGCCGTTCCAAGCTTCAAAGCTAAAATCGGACCAAAGATTGCGATCATGATCGCAGATGAGAAGGTTTTCGACCTGATCCCGCTTAAGAAAGAAATCAAAGCCGAAGTAAGCGGTCTTTATATTGTAGGCGTAAAAGGAATCCGCGGTTCCCTTCAGACACCGGCTCCCAAAAAGAAAGGTTTCTTTGCAAAATTCAAGAAAGACAAAACTGCCAGATAAATGCAGTCAGACATATAAACTAAAGGTCAGTGAATCGTGTCATCCATACACACAGATCACTGACCTTTTTCTGTTTTGATCAGACAGATATCTGCAGCGAAGCAGAGAACTTACCAGATCTGATCAAATTGTAAAATTCTTACAGTCCTTTGGCTGTGCCTTAATCGCAAGATAACAGTCTGCCACATGCTCCTGGTTCATATCAAGCGCATAATCCACTTTCATGTCAAGACCGCCATCACTCTCCTGCAGATTCAGATTCGTCGCCGCAATCCCCATTTCAATAGTTCCATAGGGAGTGGTATAGTAAGTCATATTCTTCTTACCCTGTTCAAAAACCATATGAACATTGACCACACCTTTCTTGCGGACCTCCATTCCCTTCCGGGAAATTTTTATGTAATTGACGGTAGGTTCTGCAAAATCCTCCATGACTTCCTCATAGCGCAGATAATGACTTCCGTTCCGGAAATAATACTGTCCCGGTACAACAATCTCCAGAGGTTCCTGTTCACCGTCTGCATCCATTGTCTGAAGTCCCCTTACATGAATCAGCACTTCTTTATCCATTCTTCTCATACTCCTGTTTTTATACTGTTCAAAACCTGTTTTTATGTATCTATATTATAACCATTCAGCAATCTGCTGTTTTTAATACTTCTCAATATCTATTTTTTTCGTCATCTCCACATCATATGGAAGAATCGAATTGGCAAATGCCTTAAACTCATCTGCCAGATCACTCACATAGAAGCGATACGGAAATTCATTCTTCTCTGTACCTTCACCGGCAAGTCCTTTTTCCTCCAGAAGCCTTCCCAGCTCCAGTGCGGTTTCATAAGCCGGATTCACCAGACATACTCCGTCTCCCATGATCTTTCTGATGGTGGAACGAAGCAATGGATAATGAGTACATCCCAATATCAGTGTATCTACCTGCTTATCCTGAAGTTCCTTCAGATATCTGGCAGCGACCTCATCAGTCACCGGATCATGAAGCCACCCTTCTTCTACCAGTGGCACAAACAGCGGACATGCTTTGCCGAAAACAGTGATCTCCGGATCCAGATGCTTCAGATACTCTGCATGTATCCCACTTCCTACAGTTCCCACAGTACCAATGATTCCTACCCTCTTATTTCTGGTCTGGGCAGCCGCCACCTTCGCACCCGGTTCTATCACGCCAATGATGGGAATGTCAAACTCATCCCTCACTGCATCCAGGGCAAAAGCGCTGGCTGTATTACATGCAACCACAATCGCCTTTACCTGCTGCTGCTGAAGAAAACGAATGATCTGCCGGGAATACCGGATGATAGTTTCCTTCGATTTACTTCCGTAAGGCACTCTCGCCGTATCACCAAAATATACGATTTTTTCTGAAGGAAGATTACGCATGATCTCACGCGCAACAGTCAGCCCTCCCACACCGGAATCAAATACTCCTATCGGTGCCTCTCTGTCTATTTTCATTGATTTCTATTCTCCATCTCTATTGATTGTCTCACTATTCTATCACCAATCAAGAGCCTGTGCAAGCCAGAAGGATATCTTTATGTCATCTTTCTGTCCTTTATTTTCCTCAGGGAACTGCGAGAAGCAGAATTTCGGGTACAATGTCCCCCACCATGCAGTAACTGCAGTCTGTTCCTGTCGTCTTTCAGCGATTTTTGCTATCTTCCCGGACATTCCCGGCATTGCTCTCATCATAAGAACACCAACAACTGCCACGAACAGAACAAACGACAGTTTTCTTCTTAATTTTTTGTTCTTACTCTTTTTATTCATCATTGTCCCTCTCTCCTGTTATATCTTATCAGTTACCATATCTGCCTTTGTTATTTTCCTATATATTTTCTTATTTTATATGGAATTTTCAGGCAGCACTTTAATATTTGAATTATGCCAATATTTTCCTGATTTATACTTCCACTTCCAGACTTCCATTTCTGATCTTCACAATCGGAAGCCGCAGGATTTTATCTTCTTTATATTTTTCATAGAAAAGCTCTCTGAGTGTCACAGCCGTAATATTTCCTCCTGACATTCTGTTTCGGATCAGTCCTGTAATATATTCTCCTGCTGATGAATTATCCTCCCCATGCCAGTTCAGGATCTCCCCTGCGTCCTCCGCCTCAAACACATAAAGATCTTCCCCCACAAAAATCTCCTGTTTCAGATAATCCAGCACCATTCTCCATCTTCCGTCCTCCACCAGTGTTCTCCCCATGACCAGAACCTGCAGATGCCCCATATCAAGAAGTTTTTCCTGTGACTGATCATACATTTTTTCAATCCGGGTGAAATCAGCACCACTGATCTGCAGAACCCGGGAACCGCCATCTTCTTCCTCTTTTCCCTGCCCCGTACTCTCAGAAAGATCCGGCATCCCATAGGTAAGACAGATTCCTTCTTCTGAGGCATCCACGCCAAGTGCCATAGGATACATTCTCTTCTCCGGTTCCACAGCCGCACCACATCCGCTCATAAAAAGACTGACTGACAAAATCCCGGTCACCACACCGACTGCCCTTTTCCTCTGCTTCCTGCGGTGTCCCTTTCCTCTGATAAACATATAAAACTGACAGATAAGAATTCCCGGAACGAAAATATACGCCAGACACCATCCAAAATAATCCAGTATTCCTTTTCCCTCTTCTTCCAGAAGCGAAATCAGGAAAACCAGTGCCGGAAGCCAGAACCTCCCCGTACCAGGATGAGATTTCCCGATAATCTGATTTCCATAATACAGCAGACTCCCTATTGCAAAAAGCAGGCTGTAAAGCAGAAATCCCATCCACAGGATGTCAAATCTGGCCAGTACATTTCCCGGAAGATCTGCGCCTGCCAGCAGAGGCAGGACCGGATAACTTTCCGCCGCTACCC
>ERZ780198.3737-NODE-3737-length-10066-cov-2.247827_pt1 | contig 10066 bp, 4 predicted proteins | sample MGYA00510979_ERZ780198 | MGnify/ENA primary metagenome ERZ780198 (study PRJEB29588, sample SAMEA2158039) | human gut metagenome | biome: human gut; feature: human-associated habitat; material: faeces | place: Denmark | collected 2008/2010 ...
CTCCTTCGCACGGGTGAGTACCACATAAAGAACACGCAGCTCCTCTCCGAGGTTTTCCTCCTCCGTCTGTCTTGCCAATGTGCGCTTTAACAGTGTCGGTATCTTTGTCCGGCGCACGGTATCCATACAGTCCAAGCCGATCCCAAGCTCGGGATGCAGAATCAGCCTGCTCCTTGTGTCCTGCGTGTTGAATGTCTTGCCCATGCCTGCCGCAAATACCACCGGAAACTCCAGACCTTTGCTCTTATGGATACTCATGATCCGCACCGCATTCTCATTTTCATTGATGATATCCGCCTCACCGTAATCCACATCATATTTGCGCAGTTTTTCGATATAGCGGACGAAATGGAACAGACCTTTATAGCTCGTATCCTCATAATGGATCGCCTGCTCGATCAGCATCTGCACATTCGCGCACTTCTGCTCTCCTGCCGGCAGTGCGGTGATATAGGAAAGATAACCGGTTTCTTCAAGCAGTTCGGTGATCAGTTCATGCACCGGTGTATATGGTACTCTTTTCCGGAAAGTCTCCAGTTTTGCAAGGAAACCGCGCAGCCGCTCCCGCAGTTTTTGATCTGTTTCCTCTTCCGGCATCGTATCATACGTCAGTATGCTCTCATAAAAGGTCTTCTCCCCGGAAACCGCCCTTATCTTTGCAAGGTCTTCTCCCGAAAAGCCGCCGACTGGTGAATACAGCACTGCTGCGAGCGGAATATCCTGCATCGGATTGTCGATCACGCGCAGCATATTTAAGACGGTCTGGATCTCCACCGTAGAAAAATAACCAGTGCGCGATGTGGTAAACGCAGGGATCCCTTCCTCTAACAGAACCTTTACAAAGGTATCCGCCATCCCGGAAACACTGCGCAGCAGGATGACAATATCGCGGTACTCCATCGGACGGAGCTCCCCGCTTTCCTTATCCGTCACCGTCTGGCCTTCTTTTCGCATTTCATGGATGCGCGACGCGATCATACGCGCTTCAAGTTCCACGCGTTCCATCTCCTCCGCGCCACTTTCATCCGCCACAAGTACCTCCATCGCAAACATTGCAGGATCCATATCTTCCGGATAATCCGCTCCCGGATAAAGCGCCGCGTTTTCGTCATACACCACATTGCCAAGGTCTCTGCACATGATCTTATAAAAAATATCATTGACCCCGGAAAGCACTTCATCTCTGCTTCGGAAATTCTTTTGCAGATCGATGCGCTCACATCCCGGCGTTCCTGCGGCATAGGTGTCGAATTTTTCCATGAAAAGCTCCGGTCTCGCCAGGCGGAAACGATAAATACTCTGCTTTACATCCCCCACCATAAAAAGGTTATTCTGTCCAAACCGTTCTTTTGAGACCGCGCGAAGCAGTGTCTCCTGCACATAGTTACTGTCCTGATACTCATCGATCATGATCTCATCAAACAGCGCCGCGAACTCATCCGCAGTCTCCGTCGGCTCTTTGGTTGTCTGATCCACCAGGATCTTTAACGCAAAATGTTCCATGTCCGAGAAATCTACCAGATTCTTTCTCTTTTTCTCCGCCGCGAAGCATGATGCGAATTCCTCAGTGAGTGCGACCAGCATCTTTACTGCGGGTGCCGTCTTTTTCATATCGAGGAAGATCTCCTCCGGCTCCTTAAAAAAGAATTTGTCGCGCATATCCTTGATCTCTTTTTTCATTGCGTTCCGGATATTCTGCACGAGCTCTTTTTTTTCAACGCTTCCCTCAAATTTCCGTGCCGCCGCAAGCTTTGGAAATGCCTTCGCGTACGCGTTTATCTCCTCCCCGAACCGTGCATAGCTCCCGGATTCTCTGATCGCGTCCAGCCGCCGGATGTCCTCTTTTAACGCATCCGCATACATATAAGGCCCATCCGGCTCCTCACATACGTTAAGTGCCTCCCGCATCTGCGATCCACAGTCTGATACCGCAGTCACAAGCGAGTCCAGAAACTGTTTCATCCAGTCCGCCTGCTCCATATCCGCTTCCTCTTTAAGATCATACGCCTGTCCACAGGAAACGAGCCACTCATCCGGCCACGGATAACTCTGCGCGTAGGTATACATCTTTAAGATCATATCCTGGATCGCCTGATCGCTTTTGGCACTTCCGTACCCTGCCACAAAAGAAAGAAACGCTTCTTCCCCCGCCGCATAATGTGCTTCTAACAGCTTGCCCAAAACATCGGACCGCAAAAGTGACAGTTCCCCTTCGTCTGCTACCCTGAAATTCGGTTCCAGGTCGATCTTATAGAAATAGTTACGGATCACATACAGGCAAAAACTGTCAATCGTTGTGATCTGCGCATTGTGTACCAGCGTAAACTGGCGCTGTAAATGAGTATCCTCCGGTTCTTCTTCCAGCTTTTTTTCGATCGCGTCCCGGATACGTTCCCGCATCTCGGCAGCCGCCGCATTGGTAAAAGTTACAATGAGCAGTTTGTCGATATCCACTTTATCCTGCGTGATCTTTTGTATGATACGTTCTACCAGACCCGCCGTTTTTCCGGATCCTGCCGCCGCAGATACCAGAATATTCCGCTCTCTTCGGTCAATGACCTTTTTCTGGCTCTCCGTCCACGTCATGCCCATGAAACTCCTCCTTCCTCATCTGCGCAAAGATCTCCTCATCGGAATCAAATTTTTTCAGATTGCGGTACGAAAATCCCGGCATTTTTTCATCGAATCCGCACACTCCATGGTATGGACAGAACGCGCAGGCTTCCTTTTTGTCCAGCCGGTATGGCGCCGCATCAATGTTTCCCGCGAGAATGTCCGTACCGAGCTCCGCGATCTTATGATGTACAAACGCAGACAGTTCTCCAAACTCCTCCTGTCCCACCGCATGGGAACCTGCTTTTAAGGAACCGTCTTTTTTTCTTCCGACCGGCAGGACAACCGATGTCCCGGTAAGATCCCGGTCCATGGCATCGATCACTTCGGTCTTTGCGTTGACCAGTCCGTCCATCTTTAATTTTCCGAGGATCTCCTCAAAGATCTCCTCCTCCGATCGTTCCTCTGACACATCAATATACGGATCATCCATATGATAATAAAAGATCCCGCCCGGAAGCACCTTTTTGCCCGGATAACGTTTCTGTATCAGCTCCAGCCCCGCATTCAAATACACGACTAACTGCAGCTGAAGTCCGTGATAGATCGACAGAAGCTCAAACTGCGTGCTTCCTCCTGATTTGTAATCCACGATCTTTACATAGATATCATCCTCATTTTTCCAGAGATCCATCCGGTCAATCCTGCCCTTTAAGCGCATCTTTTCCTTCTCGCCAAGCGCGAAATTGACCGCGTCCAGATCCTCGGTAAACGAAAAGGAGACCTCATAATTTTCCGGCAGAAAGCTGCCTCGTTTGATCTGCTCAGTGATCGTTTTTACCGTACGGTTCAAAAGCGCATGCATCCGCTCTACCATATACGCATCCCTCGCGGTATCGTAAAGCGCATGGCTGCCACCGCGTCCTCAAGCGCCTGTCCTGCCATCCGCTCCATCTCTGCATCGGGAACGCTAAACCAGTCATACTCGCTTTTTTCCAGTGCTTTTGAATAGGTTTCCAGCGCCTGATGCAGTATATTTCCAAGATCCGGCGGCGTAAATTCACTGATCTCGCGTTCCGTGAGTCCCAGTCCGTAACTCAAAAAATGGGAAAACGCACAGGACGCAAAACGCTCCAGTCTGGTCACGCTGTTTGTAAGAACCGCTCCGTAAAGCGCACTTGCCGCGTCTTTGGTCAGCCGCTCGCTGGCATGACAGTAAAAGGCAGCGTCCAGCAGTTTTTCTACTCTTCCTGCCCACTTCTCCTTCGATGCATACCATGCGTAAAGTGCTTTCCACTCTTCCTCCATCGTGCCTTCCCGTACCCCGGAAAGCCCGTCCAGAAAGATCTTCAGACTGCTCTCCGGCGTCACGAGCCGCAGATCGGATACATTTTTTATCTCCTCCACCGCAAGCTTGGGGAACAGCTTGCTGACCGTCCCAACCAGATAGGAACGCCGCTGTGCTTTCCCGTCCATATTGACCTTCGCATAGGTGATATACAGTTTTTCGGATGGTTTTGTCATATTCAGATACAGATAAAATTTCTGGATAAACGCCCGTTCTCTGGCTGTCGGCGCAAGTTCGATGTGCTCCGCGAACAGCCTTTCCCGCTCCAGCTCCGAAATGATCCCGCCGTGGTTATCCGCCTTCGGGATCACACCGTCATTGACTCCGACAAAAAACAGGACACGGATATGCTCCAGTCTGGTTCTCTCAATATCTCCGATGACCACACGATCATACCCCGGAGGGATCACACCGACATTCGCCGCCTCAAATCCGGCATCCAGGATCTCCCGGTACTCACGCACGGAAAGACGTTCCTCTCCCAGGAGATCTACCATCTTTTCCAACAGATCCATGACGATCCCGTAAATCTGCTCATACTCCTTCGCCGTTGCGGCATCCCCGTTTTCCTCAAATGTCTTTTTGTATGCAGTCATCTTCTGCGCGATCTCATGCGCCCGGATAAACTCATAAAGTGCCACGGTCTTTTGCCGCAGATCCGCTGCCGGATCCCGGAAAACCTGATATAACGGTTCGATGTCCGCAAAAAAGACCTCCCGCATGCCGTTTACTTCTTCTAAAACCGCTTTCTCCCAGTTTTTCGGCAGACGCACCCACTTTTTCTCCCAGCCGGCATGTCCACGCACTCCTGTCGCAAGCACATAATTTTCCAAAAGATCTACTTTTTCTGTCGCAAGCCCGGTCAGCGCCGTGCGGAAATAGCGGAAAACACTTTCATAGGAAAAATCCTGCTCTATGATCTCAAGCACCGCCCGGATAAACTCTGGAAACGGATGAAACAGGATGTTTTTCTTATTATCCATAAACACCGGTATCCCGTACTCCGCAAAGATCTGCGGCGCATAGTTTCCATAGGTCGCGTCATCCCCGGATACGATCGCGAAATCCCGGTAGCGGGAGTGTTCTTCCCGCACCAGACGTCTGATCTCTCCCGCCGCAAAACACAGTTCCTCCCGTGCGTCATGCAGTGCGAAAACGCGGATGGCATCCTGCTCTTTCTCATAGGCTGTCTGTTTTCTGCGGAACAGATTCTGCTCCAAATGATAAAGCGCAGGTGCGTTTTTGTAGCGCTTGCTTTCTCCGCCGCCCAAAACGACCGGCTCTTTGACACAGACACCGGTTTCCCTTGCGATCTCCATCAGGCTTCTTATCATCTTCCGGCTCATGTAAAACAGATCCTGCATCTGCGGTTTCGCGTAAAAATCCTCCCGCTCATCCATGGAGACTGTCACAAGGACATCTTTGACCAGTGGAAATAACACCGTAAGCAGTTTGTTCTGATTCGGGGTAAAGCCGGTGAAACCGTCAAATACCAGCGTACTGCCACGCAAAAGAGCGGAATCATCCGCAAGCTCCGCCAGAAGATCCAATATTTCCTCCGCTGTAATATAAGTGCCTTCCACATAATCCAGAAAGCCACGGTACATGGTAAGCACATCACGCATCTTATAGGAAAAAGAAGATGTCTTTCCTTCTCCGGTCAGTTCTTCCAACATTTCCGGGGTGACATTGTACTGCATGAACTCGGACAACAGTGACTTTACCTCACTGATATAGCCCATCTTTTTTAAGTTGGCACCAAGTACCGGCAGCTCCTTCTTTTTTTCTCCCGCGACTTTCCGTAAGACCAGATTTTTTCCGGTCTCCTCAAGCACGACAAAATCTGTTTTTCCAAGTTCGTCAAACACACGAAACGCCAGACGGTTAAAACTGAGGACATCGATATTCATGATCGCATGCTTCGGATGCAGACTGACCAATTCCTTTTGTGTCTGCATGGTAAACTGCTCCGGAACCAGGATCAGGTAATTTTCCATCGGATGCGCCATGGACTCCTCGATCACTTTCTGATACAGGAAAGACGATTTTCCGCTTCCCGAATTTCCCAAAATAAACTGTAACGACATACTTTTCCTCTTTTTCTAATTCAGCCAGGTATCCACCGTCTGATCGATCCGGTCTGCGATCACCTGCATCCCGCTGTTATTCGGATGCGCTGCCACGACCTCATTGTTGATCGCATGCAGTTCTCCGTCATCTCCAAGTACCTGTGTTCCCATGCCTGCCTGATACTGCGCACCGGTGCGCACATCATCCAGATTGATAAACGGGATCCCGTACTCTGCCGCCGCCTGCTGCTTGATGCTTTGCACCACATCATTGTTCCACAGGATCTGTCCTAAAAATATGATCTTCGCGTCCGGTGCCTCTTTTTTCAGATAATCGATCAGATTGGTGTAATCTTTTACGGTCACCGGCGTATCTTCTGTAATGTTCTCGCCCAGCTGTACCGTGATCAGATCAAGATCTTCACTGAGCACATCATCCAGATCTTTCAGATAGCTGTCCCGGTCTCCTGCCTCGTTGGTCTCCCAGTCCTGAAAGCAGACCGACTGAAACTCCACATGATTTCTTTTTTCACTGAGATGCGCTGCCACCAGATGCACATAATCGTTCTCCGGCCGGTCGCCGCCATGCCGTAATCACTCCACCAGATCTTGTTTCTCTCCTCCGGCTTTCCATCCCAGTGCGTGACCGAATTTCCGATCGCCAGATAATTGTATGGTGCGGAGTGCTGCAATTCGTTTTTCACGCCATCCTTTACCTCTGTCCCCGCCGTTTTCTGCGTGGACGATATTGTTTCTTTTCCATTGGTCTGACCGCCATGCGCGCTTCCACATCCGGCGGTCAGTGCTATCATAATCGCAAACATTCCTGCCGCGAACATTCTCTTCTTTTTCATAATGCCTCCCTCATATCTGACACATTTTTTCCGTCCTTTATAATATAAGCGAAAAAGGATGTGCTGTCCATAAGCAGACTGCACATCCTCCAAAATTTTACATTTATTTAAGAAACCGTACCCGGATCTGTGTTCCGGCATCTTTCTCGCTCTCAAGTTCCAGATTTGCGTGATGCTGTGCCACAATATGTTTTACGATCGCAAGCCCCAGTCCCGTTCCTCCGGTCAGCTTGGAACGGCTCCGGTCTACCCGGTAAAAGCGCTCAAAGATACGCTCCTGATGCTCTTTTGAGATTCCGATCCCGGTGTCCTTCACCGACAGAACGACCTCTGTGTCCGTCTCTTCCACCAAGACATCCACTCTTCCGCCCTTTTTATTGTAACGGATCGCGTTATCGCACAGATTGTATAACAACTCATTCATCATTTCCCGGTTTGCGTTTACATACGCGCTCTTTCCGGACAGCCGCAATGTCACATCATGGTTTTCCGCGTTGACCTGAAGCATATCCACACACTTTTCTGCCATCGCATAGAGATCCAGCTGTTCATATACCACTTCCTGCGTAGATACGTCTAACTCGGATAAACGGATGATATCATTGATCAGTGTCAGAAGCCGGTTCGCGTTCTGGTGGATCTCGCCTGCAAAGCGGACAACATCCTCATCCGTTGCCATTCCGCTCTCGATCAGCTCGGAATACCCGGAGATCGATGTGAGCGGCGTTTTTAACTCATGCGATACATTCGCCGTAAACTCCTGCCGCATATCCGCGTTTTTCCGGATATCTTCGTGCTGCTTCTGGATTGTGGTGATGAACGGACGCAACTCTTTGTAGACCCGGATCGACTCAAGATGATCCATATCGTTTGCCATCTGTTCCACCGGTGCCACGATACTTTTGGTCAAAAGATGGGAAAACAGTGCGCCCACCGCGAACAGTACGACCGCCAGGCCAAGCAGTAATGGAAATGTAGACGACATAATGCTAAGCACATTATCCGATTCCTTTGCCACGCGCAGGACATTTCCATTATCCAGACGCACCGCATAGTAAAACATGCTGCGCTCCAATGTGCTGGATCTGCGGATCGTGCTTCCCTCTCCGCTCTCGATCGCCGCCTCGATCTCCGGACGTTTCTCGTGGTTATCCATGTCACTGGCGTTGGCATTGCTGTCGTACTCGACGCTTCCATCCTCCGCGATCACCGTCACGCGAAGCCCGTCTTCCTTTGCATCATAGGAAATATGATCCATGTCTGAAAAAGCACCCGTCTCAACCAACACCCTGGCATAGGTATGCAGATCCTCCATCACCTCGTCCTTCAACACCTCATAACTCACTAACGTTGAAATGACGAGCGTCAGAATGATGGCTGTGACCGACATGATCAAAAACTGCAGATTGATTTTCTTTTTCATGGCACTACTCCAACCGGTATCCGACGTTGCGCACCGTCTTGATGCGGCTTCCGGATTCTCCGAGTTTCTGACGCAGGGTCTTTATGTGCATATCGAGTGTTCTGGACTCACCCTCGTAGTCCATTCCCCAGATATGAACCATGATCTCCTCACGCGGGATGACGATCCCGGCGTTTTGCATTAACATCTTTAAAAGTTCAAATTCCTTATAGGTCAGCTCACACGGCACATCATGTACATATACCATGCGCTTTTCATCATCGAGAAAAATATCTCCGATCGAAAGCAGTTTTTCCTCTGACATATGAAGACTCCGTCTGAGCAGCGCTTTGGTTCTTGAGATCAGCTCCATCACGCCAAACGGTTTGGCAAGATAATCATCCGCTCCCATGTCAAGCCCTTTCACTTTATCCATTTCCGATGTCTTTGCCGATACAAAGATCACAGGTATTTTTTTCGTATCCGGAACGGTCCGCACCTTTTTTAAGATTGACAATCCATCCAAATCCGGAAGCATCACATCAAGAAGGATCAAATCCGGCGTCTTTTCCGACAATTTAGCAAAAAAGTCCTTCGCATTTCCAAACCCTTCCACTCTGTATCCGCTGTTCTTAAGGGCAAACATCTCAATTTCCTGAATATTTACGTCATCTTCGACTACATAGATCAGTGCCATCTTTGGTCATCTCCTTTTCCTTGTGTTACTATAGCATTCTTTTGTAAAACAAGTTAGAAACCCATGTAAAATCCATGTAAAATAAAAACCGGGAAAAGCTTGCGTTCAGCCGTGGAATACGGTACAATGGCCATACAGCAGGCGCAGAAAATGTGCAAAAACGCTGAAAGGAAGGAATAAGGAGTATGAAGAAAAAGCTGCTGTCTTTGCTGCTGGCCCTAGCCATGGTGTTCACCCTGGCGGCCTGCGGCGAAAAAAAGCCCGCTCCCGGCAAGGACGCCACCGCCACGGAGCCAGTGGTGATCCTTCACACCAACGACGTACACGGCGCTGTTTCCAACTACGCCAAGGTAGCGGCGCTGGCCAGCCAGTATGAGTCTGAGGGCGCGTATGTGCTGATCCTGGACGCCGGCGACTTCAGTCAGGGCGACACCGCTGTGAGTGTGTCTGAGGGCGCAACGGCTGTGGAGCTGATGAACATGGTGGGCTACGACGCTGTGGCGCTGGGCAACCACGAGTTCGACTACGGCTTCGAGGCGCTGAAGAAGAACATGGAGAACGCCCAGTTCCCCGTGCTGGCCGCCAACGTGAAGTACAACGGCGAGCTGGCCTTTGACGATGCGGCCGTGTTCACCACCCCCGGCGGCACCAAGATCGGCGTGTTCGGTCTGGACACCCCGGAGACCGCCACAAAGGCCCACCCCGGCAAGATCCAGGGCGTGACCTTCGCCGGCGGCGAGGAAATGTACCAGATCGCGCAGGATATGGTGAAGATGCTGCGTGAGGACGAGGGCTGCAACTACGTTATCTGCCTGGGCCCCCTGGGTATCGACGACGAGACCGCCGCCACCGGCAACCGCTCTATCGACCTGCTGAACAAGGTCACCGGAATCGACGTGTTCATCGACGGTCACTCTCATTCCACTGAGGAGGAGATCGTTGAGAAGACCAACACGGACCGCAAGGTAGGCGACACTATCCTGACCTCTACCGGCACGAAGCTGGAGAACATCGGCGTTGTGACCATCAAGGACAGCGTCATCACCACCGAGACCGTCTCCGCCGAGACGGTGGAGGTCCCCGCTGACAGCGAGATCGCTGCCCGGGCCGCCGCCATCCTCGCGGCGGTGGAGGCTGAGTACG
>ERZ780198.3740-NODE-3740-length-10062-cov-4.463675_pt1 | contig 10062 bp, 5 predicted proteins | sample MGYA00510979_ERZ780198 | MGnify/ENA primary metagenome ERZ780198 (study PRJEB29588, sample SAMEA2158039) | human gut metagenome | biome: human gut; feature: human-associated habitat; material: faeces | place: Denmark | collected 2008/2010 ...
TGCAGCTAACAGTTCTTCATGATTTCCCTGCTCCACGATTTTTCCATCCCGCATCACAAGAATCACATCTGCTTCCTGAATGGTTGACAAACGATGCGCCACCAGGAAACTCGTTCTACCCTGCATCATCGTAGCAAACGCCTTCTGAATCCTCATCTCGGTGCGCGTATCAATGGATGAAGTTGCCTCATCCAAAATCAGCATTGGCGGCAGACAAAGCATTACTCTCGTAATACATAACAACTGTTTCTGTCCTGCCGACAAACTTCCGCCATCTTCACCAATCACGGTATCATAACCGTTTGGAAGTCTCTTAATAAAACTGTGTGCATGACTTGCCTTTGCCGCTGCTAACACTTCATCGTCCGTCGCATTCTCACGCCCCATCACGATATTTTCCCGGATGGTTCCCTGCTTTAACCACGTTTCCTGAAGCACCATACCATAATTAGCACGAAGGCTCTCTCTCGTCACTTTTCGGATATCTTTTTCACTTACTTTAATTGCACCAGAATTTACATCATAAAACCGCATCAAGAGATTAATTAACGTCGTTTTACCACAGCCGGTAGGACCAACAATTGCTACACGCTGTCCAGGCTTTACCTGTAAATTAAAATGCTCAATCAATTTCTGATTCGGCTCATAAGAAAAATACACATCTTCAATTTCTACTTTTCCATCTGCTTTGCCAAGGTTTATGGCATCTTCTGAATCCGGAATCTCCGGTGTTTCTTCAATCAACTCAAGCACTCGTCCGGCACAGGCAATCGCATTTTGAAGCTCTGTCACGACACCTGAAATTTCGTTAAACGGTTTTGTATACTGGTTTGCGTAACTTAAGAAACAGGAAAGCTGCCCAACCGAAATACCGCCCTGAATCGCGAAAAAGGCACCAAACACACCAACTGCCGCATACACAAGCGCATTGACAAAACGAGTGGACGGATTGGTAATGGATGAGAAAAAGGTTCCCTGAAGCGAATACTTAGAAAGACGGTCATTAATTTCATCAAAACGGTCTCCTACTTCTTTCTCCTGTCCAAATGCCTGAACCACTTTCTGGTTGCCAATCATTTCTTCAATCAGCGCCGTCTGCTCCCCTCTGGTCTCTGACTGCATACGGAACATCTGATATGTTCTTTTCGCAATAAACGCTGCCACAAACAGAGATACCGGTGTCAAAACCACAACGACTAATGCAATCGGTACACTGACACTAAGCATAAAGCCAAGCGTTCCTAAAATCGTAATTACGCCGGTAAACAACTGGGTAAATCCCATCAACAATCCGTCGGCAAACTGGTCGGCATCCGCAATGACGCGGCTCACAATTCCACCATAAGAATGACTGTCAATGTAACTAAGCGGAAGTACCTGAATTTTCTCAAAAGCATCCGTACGAATATCACGCACAACACTGTAAGTGATTTTGTTATTAGCAACATTCATCACCCACTGTGCCACCATCGTAAGCAAAATAGCAATTCCGATTTTCACACAAATGCGATAAACACCGGCAAAATCAACTTGTCCTTTTCCTACAATCAGATCCACTGCCTGTCCGGTAAGAATCGGCACGTAAAGGGTAAGCACAACCGTAATCAGCGCCAGAACAAGAGAGGCAATTAAGAAAAACCGATAGCGGCGGATATAATGCAGCACCTTTTTTATCGTTTCCTTCTGCGTCATGACTATCTTGCCCCCTTTCCGTATTGGGATTCATAAATTTCCCGATAGACCTCACAGGAATCAATCAGCGTATCATGCGTTCCCATTCCTACAATCACGCCATCATCAAGCACAACAATCTTATCTGCATTCCGCACCGACGCCGCACGCTGGGAAACAATAAAGAGTGTCATATCTTTTAATTCTTCGCGAATTGCCTTTCTAAGAGCGGCATCCGTTGCATAATCAAGTGCCGAAGCACTATCATCCATAATCAATATTTCTGGTCTTCTCACCAGCGCTCTAGCAATCGTCAGACGCTGTTTTTGTCCACCAGAGAAATTTCGTCCTCCCTGCTCCACAACCGAATCCAATCCATCCGGTTTTCCAAGAACAACTTCTTTTGCCTGAGCAATTTCAAGCGCCTTCCACATTTCCTCTTCCGTTGCATCCTTTTTGCCCCATTGCAGGTTGGATCGGATGGTTCCTTCAAACAAAACGGCTTTCTGAAGCACAACACCAATCCGGTTTCTCAACAAGGCAAGTGACTGCTTATGAACCTCTACACCATCAACGAGTAATTTACCGGATGTAATATCATAAAATCTCGGAATCAAATGAACTAACGATGTTTTTCCGGAACCGGTACCCCCGATAACGCCAACGGTCTCTCCCTTTTTCACGGAAAAATGAATATCGGTAAGGGATTCCGTATGGGTTCCCGGGTAGACAAGACCAACATGTTCAAATGAAACAGCAATGTCTCCATCCCCTGGCTTTGTCTCCTCATTCGGCGTAGAAAGTCCCGGTTCTCTCTCAAAGACTTCCTGCACACGGTCACCACATGCAATCGCTTTGTTTACCATAACAATCATGTTTGCCAGTTTGATTAATTCTACCAAAATCTGTGCCGTATAATTAACTAACGCAACCACCTGTCCCTGAGACAGATAACCGGCATCTACTTTCAGCGCACCAATCCAGATTAACGCAATTACTCCAACATTGATAATCAGATAGGTAATCGGGTTTGTAAGTGCGGAAACTCTTCCCACTACCATCTGGAACTTATTTAATGCCTGATTTTCTTCCGCAAATTTTTCTTTCTCCTGTTCCTGCTTATTAAAAGCACGCTGCACACGGACACCGGACAAATTCTCACGGGTTCTTCCTAACAGTTTATCAAGTGCCTCCTGCACACGGCGGTACATCGGAATGCTGACAAACATCACACCGAAAATAACGATTGATAATAATGGAATGACAACTACAAAAACAAGCGCAGCCTTGACATCAATTGTAAACGCCATAACCATCGCACCGAGCACTACAAACGGCGAACGCAAAAACAAACGAAGTGCCATATTAACGGCTGCCTGTAACTGGTTCGTATCACTTGTCAAACGGGTAATCAATGTAGAACTTCCTACCTGGTCAACATCTCCAAACGATAAGGACTGAATATGACGGAACAACGCCTGTCTCAGTCCGGCGGCAAATCCCACAGCTGCTTTCGCCGCAAAATACTGCGCCACAAGAGCAGCGGTCAAACCAACCGCTGCCAAAAGAACCAATATACCTCCCATCCATCCAATAAAACCATAATCTCTGCTTCCGATTCCATGGTCAATAATTGCTGCCATAACAAGCGGTACAAATAATTCTAACGTCGCCTCAAACAATTTAAACAACGGGGCGAAAATACACTCTTTTTTGTATGAACTTAAAAACTTAAATAACTGCTTCACACTTTCCTCCTAGTGGTAAATTTTCGTCTCCCTGCATTGCTAACTGTGCTTTTACAAGTCGATAATAAATACCTCTCTTTGCAATCAATTCTTCATGAGACCCCACTTCCGCAACACGATGTCCGTCAATTACAACAAGTCTGTCTGCATGTTTTAGCGTTGAAAGACGATGCGCAATCGCAAAGGTAGTACGTCCCTTGGTCAAACGCTCCAATGCTTGTTGTATCATAAATTCGCTCTCCGTGTCAAGACTTGCCGTTGCTTCGTCTAAAATTAACAGTCTAGGTTCATTCAAAATTGCTCTCGCAATCGCAATCCGCTGTCTCTCTCCACCGGACAAACTGTGTCCTTTTTCTCCCACATATGTATTATAGCCATCCGGCGTCTGTGATATAAATTCATGCGCATTTGCCGTTTTTGCCGCCATTATTACTTCTTCTAATGAGGCATCCGGTCTGGCAAAACGGATATTTTCAAGAATTGTCCCGGAAAATAAAAATGTCTCCTGTAACACCACACCAATTTGTGAATGAAAATAATCCGACTGGATTTCCTTTATATTATGCCCATCGACTAGCAATTTACCATCATCCACTTCGTAAAGACGCATAATCAAATTGATAATCGTAGACTTTCCGGTTCCGGATGCACCTACGATACCAATCATTTCCCCTTTCTTTATCGTAAGGTTCAAATCTTCCAAAACCGGCTGATACGATTTGTAACCAAACGAGGCATGCTCAAACCGGATTTCTCCTTCCACATCAAGGTGAATCGGCTCTTGCACATCCTCAATAAAAGGTTCCTGCGTCAAAATATCATTGATTCTTTCCATACTGCTAATCAGATTCATCAGTTCCCTCGGCATATTTGTCATCCAATTTAAGTACATATACAAAAGCTGTGTATATGTTACAAACTGTAGCAGTTCACCGGTCGTCATCCTGCCGCCTAATACATCCAATCCGCCAAAATAAATCACAAGGAACACACCAGCTCCCATCAAAAGGCTTACCATCGGCATAAACACAGCCCAAAACACTTCATTTTTTGTCTGTACACGGCAGAACTCATCCGTAAGCATATTAAATTTGTCTCGCTCACTTTCTTCTTTTCCATAGGATTTCACCACACGCATACCGGATATCACATCCTGCAAACTGCTGTTTACCTCATCACTCTTTTTAAACTGCAAATGAAACCGTCTGTGAATATTCTTTCGAAACGCATACGTCACAAATACTGCCGCCGGAATGAAAACAAACGCAAGCAGTGCAAGTTTTACATTGAGTAACACCATAAAAATAATATCACAGGCAAAAATAAAACAGACCGTAAACATATTACAGAAAGTTCGCTCCATAAATTCACGAATCTTTCCCGTATCAAAAACAATTCGGTTCATCAATTCGCCCGGCCTTCTGTCATTGATAAAATTCAGTGATAAAACTTGAATGTGGGAAAACAGCCGCTGCCGCAAATCTTTTGAAATAGTTGCTCCTAAAACCGTACAGTAATACGTTTTTAAAATGTTAATCACAACAATTCCGACACTTAACAAAAACATGATGCCAAGGCAGATAAAAGCGGTTGAAATTCCACCCTCTCTGCGTTTCAAAACATCGTCCACCAAATGCTTTTGTATTTCCGGATTCAAGAGTGTCACAACAGCAGCCAGAATCATTAACACAATGATTCCCGCAAACTTTCTCTTATACGGTGCCGCCATTTTCAAAAAGCCTTTCCAGAACCCGCCCTCTTTGGAGCAGTGCGGACAATATTTCGTACCCGGTATCGCATGGTGGCATTTCGGACATATTTTCTCATATTCCGTACTGACTACCTCTTCCTCTCTGCCGGATGCCAGAATATGAATTCCTCTGGCAATGTAAGCATAACGCGATAAATGTCTCGCCGAATAATGAACAATGTGCTTTGGTACACCGTCAAAATTGATTACTAAAAGTCCGCCACCGATTTTTGCCTCTGCTTTTACATCGATACATTTGGAAACATCGTATTCCTCTTTGATACTGCCCTTTTCCACAACAAAAAGTCTGCGGTTTGTAACAATAAAATAGGAGTCTTCCAAAAAATTTCCGGCATCATCAATATCGACCGGAACCGCATAGTAAATGCGTTCGTTATCCGTAAGCGAAATAACCTGCTCTGCCTCTTTTGGCAGTTCATATCTTAAAATCATACTACTACCTCAAACTTTCTATCCTACAAGAACAAATCCAGTTTTCTTTGTTCCTTCTGCGAAAGAGCAAATACATCCCGTATCTCAAACCGGTTTTCATCCAAATCAGTGATGAGAAGACGGCAGTCACTTAACCGCACCACCGCATTACTTCCCATATTAATCGTAAAGCGACACTCCCCACGGTCGGTCATAACATGAAAATAGGCATAACCATACTCATCCTTGATATCCAGAATCTTCTGAATTACCGGGGTAAAATAATGAAGATTTAACTGCTCCAAAAGCATTTTTCTCGTTTTCTTATCTACCTCTTTGATATTTTTTATTACCCCAATTTCATGGGAGCGTTCTTCTACCGTCCGAATCGAAAGAAAAGAATCCGGCTCAGTAAATGGAAACAGACGAATCACCTGAATCCTGTCCCACTTCTTTCCCTCGTAAGAAAGAGATAAAAAGCCGCCCTCTGTTCTCTCAAAAACAGCATTGTCCTGATTCAGATAGTGAATTGCCGTCATTTCCTCGACTTCATTTTCCATATTTGTGATGACTTGATTTTCACTCATAACGATTCCCCTTTCAAAGCCAGTGATTTCGTCTGTAACTCCATCAGCTTATAATAAATTCCCTGTTTCTTTTCCAATTCCTTATGCGTACCCTCTTCGACGATTTTTCCACCATCAATTACAACTAAATGGTTCGCATCCCGCAGTGTGGAAAGACGGTGTGCAATGGACAATGTCGTCCTTCCCTTCACCAGATAATTGAGTGAATTTTGGATTGCTTTCTCGGTTTCCGTATCCACACTTGCCGTCGCTTCATCTAAAATCAAAATTTTCGGATTTGCTAAAATTGCTCTGGCAATCGAAATCCTCTGTTTTTCACCGCCTGACAGGTCTTTACCCGATGCTCCGATCACGGTATCATAACCATCCGGCATATTGGCGATAAATTCATGCGCACTTGCTAAAATTGCAGCCTGCACTACATCTTCTCTCGTCGCCTCCGGATTCGCATAAGCGATGTTGTCCGCCACCGTTCCCATAAAAATATAAGTGTCCTGTGATACCATCGCCACATTTTTCCGTAAATCATGAAAAGCTAATTCCTTTACCGGAATACCATCCAGATAAATTTCTCCCTCATCCACATCATAAAGACGCGAAATCAAATTTACAAGCGTCGTTTTTCCGGCACCGGAACGCCCCACAATGCCAAGCATTTCACCGGGATTTACATGAAGACTGATATCTTTCAAAACCGGATGATTTGTCTCGTAGCCAAAACTCACATGAGAAAGTGTAATTTCTCCCTTTGGAGTTTTAATCTGCTTCGGATTTTCCACTTCTTCAATCTCCGGAATGGCATCCATAATTTCAAACATGCGCTGGGCAGCATTGATACTGTCCGACCACATCTGAAATACACGGGAGAAGAAATTCATCGGTCCATTGAGCTGTCCCACATAACCGACAAATGTGATCAACACGCCAAGTTCAATATCTCCGGTTCCAAGAAGCAGGATCACGCCTACGATCCATACCCAGATACTGGAAATTTCCTGAACCAGATTATATAGTATCGTAAACCGGTTGTTGTATTTTACAATCCGGATCTCTGCGTCTTTCAAACGTTCATTGACCGGCTCAAATCTTGCATTTTCGGCCTCCTGCTGTCCAAATGCCTTCACGACTCTGGCACCGGTCAGATTGTCGTTGACTCTGCTGTTAAGTGCCCGCTCCGCACGATGCCGTCTTCCAAACAAGCTCCATAATTTCGGCTTTAGACGCACACTCATAAAAACTAAGAGCGGAAGAAGCACACAAGCCACAAGAGCCATCGGTGCACTGAGGCGGAACATCACACAAAACGATGCAATAATCGTAAAACCGTGAATAAATATGTACGGGAAGCCGTCCAAGAAAAAGTTTGTCACACGCTCTGCATCGCTGAGAACACGTGTCATCAGGCTTCCTGTCTGCTTGCTCGTAAAAAAGCCGATGGACAATCTTCCGAGTGCCGCAAACACATCCTGCTTCATATCACGTACCGTATCCGCCACGACCTGCGCCATCATCTGCAGTATCTTTCTGCCTGCATCGAGAACGGCCGCACGGAAGCCGCACAGGAGTACATCCACAGTGTGTGTGCCGAGATCGAAGCCAGCAAGGTGAATGTTTACTGCGAGAACGAGGCCGCCAACCTCATCCTCTCCTCCTTTGCTGCCCGCGCACAGCACGATGGCATCGATTTCCGGGTCCATGCAGCCATCCCGCTGATTCTGCCGCTGCCGGACAGCGATCTGTGCGTGCTGTTTTCCAACGCGCTGGAAAACGCCCTGCACGCCGGGCAGCGCCAGAAGCAGGCCGGAAAGCCCGCTGTTGTGGAGACCGCCGCCTACGAAAAGAACGGCAGGCTGTTTGTGCAGATCGCAAACTCCTGCTCTTTCCCGGTCCAGTTCGACGCGCAGGGCGTTCCCACCACCAGCCAGCCCGGCCACGGCCTTGGCGTGCGCAGCATCTGCGCCATCGTGGAGCAATACGGCGGCATATACAGCTTTGCCCGGCAGCAGGATCAGTTCGTGCTGCGCATTTCCCTGTAAAAGGTCGATTCAATGCATTTTATGGGCGGTTCATGCCAAATACCCTCCTGCCGCACATTTTGTGTTATAGTAAGCTCAGACGACTGTACTGCCGCCCGATTTTACTTCTTTGAAGGGAGGTCTCCTGTATGATATACGTACTCATCCCATTGCTGCTTTTGCTTGCAGTCTGGGTCGGCGCAGTATATCGCCGTCTCCGCCAGCTGGACGACAACGTCAAAATTGCCATGGAACAGATCGGCCTGCAGCTTTCCTCCCGCTTCCGCGCACTGGAAGCGCTTCTGGAGCTTCTCCGGAGCTATGGCCCTTCGGCTCAGCTGGTACTGCCGCCGCCCTCCATCCACGCGCTTTCCACTCCGGCACAGGTGCTGGAACAGGAGCAGCGGCTTGCGCAGGCCATGAGCTATGTGACCGCCGTGGCCGAGAGCCGCCCAGCCATCAAGGCAGACAAGACCTACCAGCGCTGCATCGAAGCGGCCAACTGCTACAACCGCATGATCTATACCAGCAGCCTGATCTACAACGATTCGGTCACACGGTTCAACAATACCCTGAAACAAAAGCATTTTGCCCCGCTGGCCGGGCTTCTGGGCTTTGCCCCGCGGGAATATCTGCAGTTTGCACCGGACGCCCCGGTGGTCTGCTCTGTTCAGCCCACCCCACCCACGCAAAAAGCACCCGCCTGAGATCGTTCCGGCTGTGAGTACATAAAAACAAAAACAAAAGCAAGTGCCGCACTCTTTTCAAAAACCAGCGTTTTTGATGGAGATGTGTGCACTTGCTTTTTTGTATCGTTCGGTCTTTCGGCTGCTGTTCCTGCTGACCGGGCAAAATGCCCCGTCTATTCACGCAGCTTATGGGAAGCAGCTTCTTATTTATTCGTGATCCGGTTGAAGCGCTGCCTGTCCTCTTCGTCCTTCTTCACCTCCGGCTTATCCGCCGGGGTCAGACGCACTTCGGTCACGCGGCGCTTGGCTGTGCGGGTAACGACACCGTCGTACTCGCCCAGCGTGAACCGGTCGCCCACCTTGGGCAGATGGCAGGTTTTTTCCTGCACCAGACCGTTCACCGTATTGGAATCGATATCCTCATCCTCCGGCAGGCCCAGCCTCTCATACAGGTCGTCCACACCGGCACTGCCCAACACGATCCAGCTGCCGTCCGACTGCCTGCGGAAGTCCTCGGTCGCTTCGTCGTGCTCATCCCAGATCTCGCCTACCAGTTCTTCCAGAATATCTTCCAGCGTGATGATGCCCTCGGTGCCACCGTACTCGTCCACCACCACCGCCATGTGATGGTGCTGCTCACGCAGGGTGCGCAGCAGCTGGGAGATCTGGGTGGAGCCGGTAGTATAAAGGGTGGGCTTCACAAGGTCTTCCAGCGTGGTATCCTTGCGCAGACGGCCAAGGTAAAAGTCCTTTTCATGTACCACACCGATGATGTTGTCAATGGTGCCGTGGTAGACGGGCAGACGGGAATATCCCGATTCCGCAAAGGTATCGGCCACCTCATCCAGCGAGAGATCGTCCTCCACCGCGATCACATCCACGCGGGGCGTGAGGATCTCCTCCACCTCCACATCGTCGAACTCAATGGCGCTGCGGATGAGCTGGCTTTCCCGGTCGGTCAGCTCGCCGTCGTTCTCGGCCTCGCTGACCATGGTCATCAGCTCACCCTCGGTGATGGTGTCCTCCTCGGTGCTGTGGATGAAATGCCCCAGCAGGCGCTTCCACTGGGTGAACAGCCAGGTCAGCGGGGTAAACAGGATCAGCAGCAGGTTCAAAAAGGGCGAAACCGCCGTTGCAACCGTCTCCGGCATCTCCTTTGCAAGGCTCTTG
>ERZ780198.3746-NODE-3746-length-10053-cov-2.802561_pt1 | contig 10053 bp, 10 predicted proteins | sample MGYA00510979_ERZ780198 | MGnify/ENA primary metagenome ERZ780198 (study PRJEB29588, sample SAMEA2158039) | human gut metagenome | biome: human gut; feature: human-associated habitat; material: faeces | place: Denmark | collected 2008/2010 ...
CCTTGAGTGCCTTGCCGTGTCTTGCTTCGTCGCTGACCATCCGTATTAATTTTATAAAAAATTATTTTATACCTAATAAATATTGATAATAATTCCCCAGTACAGAGATAATAATAGTTTTGTTGTTGTCGGTTACTTCCCAATTGTTCAATATGCACAAAGACTCTGAATGTGCGTCAAGAATGTTACCTAAGCTTTGATTAGAATTCATTAGTGCATCTGAAATTCTTTTGGCTCTGAAATAATATTCTTGAATCAACTCCTTAGCGTCTGAATGACTATCTGTGGAAATGAATTTGTCACAGAACAAATCAATTACCTGTGTTGCGTATTTAGATTTTGTTGTACCGGCAATATAGTATGAGAAAAAACCGATAAGCGTTAAAAGCGTATTTATACTGCAAACACCATCACAATCAAGAAGATCAATATTATTTGAAAAATCATCTAAGACAATTTCGGTATGATTAAATATTTCTTTTGGAACGTTTGAGTGACTAAATAAACCCATGATAAGCCTCCTTGGATATTGGTGACACGTATTTATAGAAAAAGTTTATAGCTCAAATCCCCCATACTTTAGTAGCGTCAGAAACGTGATTAAAGTAATCTGCTAATGTGAAAGTAAAGAAATCAATATTGCTTTGAGTAGATTGCAAGTTGGTTAGTTCGCAGATTGCCTTTGCATGGGCGAAAAAAATGGAATCTATCTTTTTGCCTGATTCTATTAGTGTTGAAGCAATATTTATTGCATTTGAATAATATTTTTCAATTATATCTACGGCTGTTGCACGATCTTCGGAGAAAATGTTTTGTTCACAAAATAGTTTTACAACTTGCTTTACATATTCCATACTTGACAATGCTCCAAGATAATACATAAGGAAGCCCATAATAACAAGGCAATGGTCAACTTTTAAGCCGCCCTCATGTTCACTATCATCTTTTTTTCTGCAATAGTACAAAAGGTAGCATTAATATAACAGAAGATATCATCCGAGAAATAGTTTTCCTTTTTTTGGAATCGCTTGAATAAACTCATAGACCACTCCTTTCAAAAGTATTTTACTGATTATAAGATGTCGGGGTCAAAAGGTAATTTTACCAAAAGGTCATACAATATGTAGTAGACAATGTGACAAACAACCATACGACTAAGTGTACAGATTATGAATTCAGGGCTTTTGACCCAACACCATTATAACATAACCATTGAAAAAACAAAAGCAGAAGGAGTTTTTCTTGCAATAAAAGTTTATAAAATATAACCTAGAAGTAAAGGGAAATAGATAGCACAAAGGGTTTATACCATGAGCAATTTTGAAAAGAAGAACAAAAGGGAAGATGTCTACCGCAGGCTTGCGCTGCTGAAAGATTTTCTTTGTGAGCATACAAGCGAAGAGTATTGCGTTTCCGCAGAACAGATTTTGTGCTACTGGAAGCAGAACGGCGTTGAAGTTGACAACATAAAGACGGTATATAAGGCTCTGAACATCTTAAAAGATGAAATGGGCGTGAAAATAGAATATAACTATGCAAAGAAAGGCTATCAGCTTACGAAACAGTTTATAAAGTCAGAATGCGAAAAAAAGAATGCCGGATTGCTCCGACATTCTCATAAATCTTATTGAACTTTCAACCGATCTGAACTAGCCGAAGTATCTCTCCAGCAGACCCTTGAGTGCCTTGCCGTGTCTTGCTTCGTCGCGGGCCATTTCATGAACGGTGTCGTGAATCGCGTCAAGGTTGTTCATCTTTGCAACCTTTGCGAGGTCGAATTTACCTGCGGTCGCGCCGAATTCACAGTCAACTCTCCAAGCGAGGTTGTCCTTGGTGGTAGCTTTCATGTTCGGTTCTAAATCTTCGCCTAATAATTCAGCGAATTTCGCAGCGTGTTCCGCTTCTTCATAAGCAGCTTTTTCCCAGTAAAGGCCGATCTCCGGATAGCCCTCTCTGTGCGCGATGCGAGCCATGCAAAGATACATGCCGACTTCGGAGCATTCGCCCTGGAAGTTAGCCATAAGCTGATCGAAGATGAACTTCTTATCCTCTTCTTTGATATCAGGATTGTTCTTGACTGTCTTGCCGTAAACGCCGTATTCGTGCTCAGCAGCCAGCGTCATATCGCCTTCCATCTTTTTGAATTTGTCAGCGCCTACATGACAGACCGGACACTCTGCAGGTGGCTGGTCGCCTTCATGAACATAACCGCATACTGTACATACCCATTTCATAATTTGTTACCTCCCTAAAGTTCATTCTCATTCTTCAGATAACACGCTTTGCGCGTTTTGACGATTCCGGCCTCGCGGCTGAGCCGAAAGAAAATAAGCGGAATCGTTTCATCAGCTCAGCATTCGCTGTCGCTGTGACAAGTACATTGGTCCGGACGCTGAGTGCTCTGCCTGCGGCTACGCCTTGACAATCGCTTTCGCTCGGACATCTGTCTTTCATCAGCTCAGCATGCGCTGTCGCTGTGACAAGTACATTATACCACAGTTTTGGACTTGTTAACAGCGTGAGGACGATTTTTTTGCGGGAAGTTTGCGGTGGCTGGCGTGAAATATCTGTGAAATCTTGAGAAAATCCGCGAAAAAACGCTTCATCGGGGCGCGTAGCGATTGAGGGGACGTGGAGCTGCGGCGCGAAAGTGAATAAAGCGGAGAGAAAAATCAAAAAAGTCGAATTTTTTATAGAATTTAGCAATTTTTTATCTGGAAGTGTTAAGAAAAATGTGATAAAATAACGTTGCGGAGCTGTCGCGAATGCGCTTCGCGCCGGAATGGCCGATTCGCGCTACGCGAGATTCTTCATATTGGGCTGCGTGCTTCTCATAACTTTGAACTGCGTGCTTCGCGCCGAGCTGACCTTCCCGCGTCACGTGGAATTTCTCATGCCGGATGGAGAGCTCACACAGCTTTGAACTGCGCGTTTCGCGCCGAGCTGCGTGCTTCGCGTAACTTTGAACTGCATTTTTAGGGCTTCATGCAGACTTTGCGGCAGACCGATGCCGCGCGGAACTCGTCATAAATCATCGAAAATTAGAGTAAATGATAAATTTTAACGAAAATAAAGGAGGTAACCCTTGCGGCATCAGACATTATTACACGATAAGTTTCAAGAATCTCTCGCGTCCGTACTTCCGATTACCATCATTGTGCTGCTGCTTTGCTTTACGGTAGCGCCGATTCCCAACAACATGCTCGTTTCCTTTTTGATGGGAGCGGTCCTGCTGATCGTGGGGATGGCTTTTTTTACCCTGGGTGCGGATACAGCGATGACCCCGATCGGAACGAAGGTCGGAAGCTGTATTACAAAATCCCGAAAGGTTTGGATGATTGTATTCGTCAGCTTTTTGCTTGGTGTCATCATCACCATCTCGGAGCCTGATCTGCAGGTGCTCGCCAACCAGGTGCCGAATATACCTAACGCGGCGCTGATCGGAACGGTGGCGCTTGGAGTCGGCATCTTTTTGATCACCGCCATGCTGAGAATCCTGTTTGGAATCAGCTTGAATATCCTGCTGATTGGATTTTATATCGTCGTCTTCCTGATGGCGATGTTTGTGCCAAAAAATTTCTGGGCGGTTGCCTTTGACTCCGGCGGGGTGACAACCGGACCGATGACCGTACCGTTTATCATGGCGCTGGGCGTCGGTGTTTCGGCGATTCGAAGCGACCGTCACGCCGGGAACGACAGCTTCGGCTTGGTCGCGCTCTGCTCGATCGGCCCTATTTTGGCTGTGCTGGTACTGGGTCTGCTCTATCCGTCGGAGGCGGCTTATACGCCGGTAGAGATTCCGGAAATGGAGAATTCACAGGAAATGATTATGCTTTTTGTGCATGGGCTGCCGCATTATGCGAAGGAAGTCGCGATTGCCCTGGCTCCGATTGTCGCCTTCTTTTTCCTGTTTAACGCTTTTTACATCAAAATGCCGAAGAAACCGCTGATCAGTATCAGTGTCGGCTTGCTTTTTACTTATTTGGGACTGCTTCTGTTCCTAACCGGCGTTAACGTTGGATTCATGCCGGTCGGAAACTATATCGGCAAAATGATCGGAAGCAAGGAGTTCAACTGGATTTTACTGCCGATTGCCATGCTGATCGGTTATTTCATCGTAAAAGCGGAGCCGGCGGTACACGTGCTCAATAAACAGGTTGAGGATCTGACCGCGGGAAGTATTCCGGCGCGCGCGATGGAGCTTTCACTCTCTATCGGCGTGGCGAGCTCGCTGGGTCTGGCGATGATTCGCGTATTGACGGGAATCTCAGTGATGTACTTTTTGATTCCGGGCTATGTGCTGGCCCTCGGGCTGAGCTTTTTCGCGCCAAAGATTTTTACCTCTATCGCGTTTGACTCCGGCGGCGTTGCTTCCGGACCGATGACGGCAACTTTCCTGTTGCCCTTCGCGATGGGCGCCTGTGAGGCAATCGGCGGACCGGAGCGGATCGTCAGCGACGCCTTCGGGGTAGTAGCCATGGTCGCGATGACGCCGCTGATTACGATTCAGCTTTTGGGCGTGGAATACAAATTTCGCACGCGCAAAGAGCGCGAGGCCAGAGCGCGTGTGCAGGCCAAGCTTGAAGCCTATGCTGATGATGATATCATAGAACTGTAAGGAGGATTGCCATGGACGGATTAAATTTAGTAATCAATATCACAGACCGGGATAAGAGCGAAACGGCAATCAGATTGTTTCAGGAGAACGGTGTATTCACAACAGACGTCGCGCTGGGACAGGGCACCGCGCCAAGAGAAATCCTGGAGTATCTCTACTTGAGTCCTGCAGAAAAAGCCATTATTTTTGGCGTAGTTACCAATGCCGGACTGAGTTCCCTGTTCAAAACGTTAAAGCGCAGAATGTACATTGATGTTCCGGGGAACGGCATCGCGGTGACGATTCCACTCAGCAGCATCGGCGGCCGGCGCAGTCTGGAGTACATGCTGGACGGACAGGTATTGGGAACGAACAAGAGTCTGGAAAAGGCGGAAAGGATAGAAAGAATGTCCATCAAAACAGATTACGAACTGATTTTTGTAGTCGCGAACGAAGGCTACAGCGATATGATTATGGATGCGGCACGCGGCGCGGGCGCGGGCGGCGGCACTGTGATCAAGGCAAAAGGAACCGGGGCGGAATACACCGAAAAATTCTTCGGATTTTCGATTGCTTCCGAAAAAGAAATACACCTGCTGGTTACGCCGGCGCAGGGGCGAAATGCCATCATGAAAGCGATTATGGAGCAGGCGGGACTTGAGAGTAAAGCACAATCGATTGTGTTCTCGCTTCCGGTCAGCCATGCGCTCGGTCTCAGACAGCCGGAATAGCCTGCGGCACATCGCGCCGCGGCCTTGCAGTAAGCGGGACGCTCGCGAGCGGCGTTTTTCAACCTGGATTATGGTCTATAAAAATAGACCATATAGCTTTTCGATTCCGACGGTGCGCTGTGAAGCAGCCTGCGGCGCTGTCCATTTTGGGCGTGGCACATAAAAATAGACCACGAAACTGCGCGTCGTGAGGGATGGGAAATCCGCACAGCAGGCGGCGGCTCTGCTTTGACCGGAGGGCTGACGAAACCGGCTGCGGAGGCGCGAGCGCACAAGGTTACGCAAGGCGTGTCCGTGCGCGATGCAGGAATTCACTCATCAGATGTATCACGAGGCTGTTGACAGTCACGCAAGAGATTACCCGCGCGTGGTGCAGGAAGGTTTGCACGGTGCTCTGCGCGTCTGTCTGTTCAAGTGTAAGGCGCACCCGTGTGCGATGCAGGAAGGGCTCGGCGCATGCTTTACCAGCATGGCGGCGCGCGAGGTCGGAGACGGATTTGCGTAAGGCCGCGCGCGAGGCTGCCCGCCGGGCGCAAGGCTGTGCGAAGCGAAGGAGGCGCAAGTGCGCGAGAGCGGCTATGCGGCTCATTATGTGGAATATAAAAATATATCACAGTCCTGGAGAGAGGGCTTTTTTATTACAAAAAAACAATACTTTGTATGAAGATTACACAAAAATAACGGAAAAATTGTTAGAAAACGATAAAAGTACACAAAAAAACATTGCAATACAAAACAAGAGAAGGTATACTGTACTTAAACGTGTATAAATGGTAAAATTTGAATTTTCAAATAGGAGGAGATTTAAGTATGAAAAAGAAAGTTGCTTTACTTTTGGCATTGATCATGGTCTTCGCGTTATTCGCGGCGGGCTGCGGCTCAAGCGATGATGGCGAGGGCGCAGAAGGCGATTACGCGGGCACCGTCAAGATCGGTGTATTTGAACCGGCTTCCGGCGACAACGGCGCAGGCGGCAAACAGGAAACGCTCGGCGTGCAGTATGCGAACAAGGTACAGCCGACCGTTGACATCAACGGAGAAACTTATAAGGTTGAGCTGGTGACTGCTGACAACGAGTCCGACAACTCAAAGGGCATCACAGCCGCGCAGAACCTGGTATCCTCCGGCGTGTCCATCGTTCTCGGTTCCTACGGCTCCGCGGTATCCATCGCGGCAGGCGATGTATTCAAAGAGGCAGGAATGCCGGCGCTCGGCATCACCTGCACCAACCCGCTGGTAACCAAAGGCAACCCGGTATACTTCCGTACCTGCTTCCTGGATCCGTTCCAGGGTACCGTTCTTGCAAACTTCGCTTATGAGAACGGCGCAAGAAAGGCTTACTGCTTATCCAAGCTCGGCGACGACTACTCCGTAGGTCTGGTAAAATACTTCGTAGAAGCGTTTGAAAAGCTCGGCGGCAAAGTTGTGGAAGAGCAGTTCCCAAAAGGAAATTCTGACTTCACATCCTATGTTGCGAACGCAAAAGCGAAAGATTGCGACGTATTCTACTCCCCGGTATCCATCGAAGCAGCTGCGCTGATCATCGACCAGGCAGAAGCACAGAAACTGGATATGCCGATTCTGGCAGGCGACACTTGGGACTCCAACGTTGTTCTGGAAGCGGCAAAGGGTAAAAATATCGAACTGAACGTAACGACCTTCTATCAGGAAGGCGGAAACCCGGAATTCGATAACGGCATCAAGGAATGGATTAACTCTAATTCCACCGCGAAGGCGAACAACAACGGCAACGACCAGATCGCGGCGGTATCCGCGATGGGTTATGACGCGTACTTCGTAGCGTTGGAAGCGATCAAGGCAGCAGGCTCTACAGATCCGGCAGACGTTCTGGCGGCACTTCCGAACGTGGTTTATGAAAACGGCGTATGCGGCACCGTCAAGTTCAACGAGAACGGCGACGCTGAAAAGAACGAAGCGGTTGTTAAGCACTGCAACACCGAAACCGGCGAATGGGAATATGTCAAGACCCAGTCGATCGAAGAATAAGAGTCATATCGCACGATTTGCTTTTGCGGTCGGCGGCGACGCAGGAAAAGCGGAGCGCGCCTTAGAAAAAAATCGCGCTTAGGCATGACAGCGGGAGGAAACATCCTCCCGCTTATCGTGTCATTATGAGATAAAAAAATCTTGATAAAATTCAAGGCAAAACGGATAAAAGAGAGGTTTATTACATGGAATTATTTGCAAAATGGCTGCCGTATATTCTCGCGGGCGTTTCCGTAGGCGGGCAGTACGCGCTGATTGCCATCGGTTATACGATGGTTTACGGCATACTGCGGCTGATTAACTTCGCCCACGGAGATATGTTTATGATGGCAGGATTGATTATGATATATCTGGTATCCGCGCTGCCGATCTGGTTGAGTGTGATCGTGGTCATTGTATTTACAGTGATTCTGGGCTGTATGATTGAAGAAGTGGCTTATCGGCCGCTGCGCTCCGCGCCGAGAATGTCGATCATGATCTCGGCAATCGGCGTATCCTACTTCCTGCAGAACATCGCCCTGTATGTGACCGGCGGTCTGACCAAGACCTACCCGTCCATCCCGTTCCTGCAGAAAACCGTGACCGTACTCGGTGCGCACACCAAGATGGTAACGGTCATCACACCGATTTTGACGATCGCACTGGTATTCGCGCTGGTTATGCTGATCAACCACACGAAGATCGGGATGGCGATGCGCGCGGTATCGCGTGATTTTGAAACCTCCGAGCTGATGGGTATCGACATCAATCGGGTCATCATCGTGACCTTCATCATTGGCTCGTTCCTCGCGGCGGTCGGCTCTGTCCTGTTCTTTTCGAACTACACCGGCGTCAATCCGATGTCCGGCTCCATGCCGGGTCTCAAGGCATTCGTCGCGGCGGTATTCGGCGGCATCGGTTCGATTCCGGGCGCGATGCTCGGCGGCATTCTGCTCGGCGTGATCGAGAACCTCAGCAAAGCGTATATTTCCTCGACCTTATCCGACGCGATCGTATTCGGCGTGCTGATCGTCGTGCTGCTCGTAAAGCCGACAGGTCTCCTTGGGAAAGCAATGCGAGAGAAAGTGTAGGTGATCGGCGTGAAAAACAAATTACAATCCACAAGCTTAAACAAGACAACTCGGCAGAATATGATCACCTACGCCATCGTCGCGGCGTGCTTCGTGTTCTGCGCGGTATATAACGGTATGCCGGGCGGCTCCAGCCTGATCAAGGGTCTTTTTGTCCCGATCTGCGCCTATGTCATCATGGCGGTTTCTCTGAATCTGACGGTCGGCATCCTCGGCGAGCTGAGCCTCGGACACGCGGGCTTCATGTGTCTGGGCGCGTTCGTCGGCAGTACCTTCAGCATTCTGACCCAGGAAAGCCTGACTTCGGTCTGGATTCGTTTCCCGCTGGCGATTCTCATCGGCGGGCTGGTGGCAGGCGCGGCGGGCGTTCTGATCGGGATTCCGGTTCTGCGTCTGCGCGGAGATTATCTGGCTATCGTAACGCTGGCGTTCGGCGAGATCATCAAGAGTCTCGTCAACAATATTTATTTAGTTAAGGATGTCAACGGGCTGCACATGGCGCTCAGCGTGGAAGCCTATAACAATATGGAGCTTGACCCGCTGACCTCGGAGGAACTGATTAACGGCGCGATGGGGATTACGAGCGCGCCGCGCGATTCCAACTATATCGTCGGCCTTATCCTGATCGCAAGCTTCACCGCAGGCTTCATCCTCGTGATGCTCACGCTCTTCGTCGTGCTGAACCTGACCCGCTCTCGCGCGGGCCGCGCGATCATGTCCATCCGTGACAACCGCATCGCTGCTGAGTCCATCGGCATCAACATCACCAAATACAAACTGATTGCCTTTACAATTTCCGCGATGTTCGCGGGCATGGCGGGTGTCCTCTACGGACATAATCTGTCCAGTCTGGTCGCGGTCAAATTCGACTACAACTTGTCGATTCTGGTGCTGGTATTCGTCGTCCTCGGCGGCATCGGCAGCATGCGCGGCTCGATCATCGCGGCGGTCATCCTGACAGCGCTGCCGGAGCTTTTGCGTGGCTCGTTCAGCGACTACAGAATGCTGATTTACGCGATCCTGCTGATTGTGATGATGCTGGTGAACAACAACGAAACCATGAAAATGTATACGGAACGCTTCAAAGGCTATCTGCATCTTGACGGCAGGGCGAAAGCATCTAAAACTTCCAAAGCGTCCGCAAAAGAACAGGAGGTGAGCTAAGATGGCAGCACCAATGTTGGAAACAAAAAATTTAGGAATCTCCTTTGGCGGTCTGAAGGCGGTCGATGAGCTCACCATGACCATCAACAAAGGACAGCTCTACGGTCTGATCGGACCGAACGGAGCGGGCAAGACGACAGCATTTAACCTGCTGACAGGCGTTTACAAACCGACGGAGGGGAACTTTTTCTTAGATGGAGAAAAGCTCACCGGACACAGCACGATCGAGATCAACAAGAAAGGCATCGCGAGAACCTTCCAGAATATCAGACTGTTCTCGAATATGTCCGTTATAGACAACGTGCTTGTGGGAATGGGCAACCGCTCGTCCTGCAACCTCTTCGAGAGCATATTCCGTCTCCCGAGGTACTGGTCAACCGAAAAGGAGCTTCGCGCAGGTGCTCGTGAGCTTCTCCGTGTGTTCGGACTGGACGAGGAAAGGCGCACCGTCGCGTCAAACCTCCCCTACGGTAAGCAGAGAAAG
>ERZ780198.3748-NODE-3748-length-10049-cov-2.195617_pt1 | contig 10049 bp, 7 predicted proteins | sample MGYA00510979_ERZ780198 | MGnify/ENA primary metagenome ERZ780198 (study PRJEB29588, sample SAMEA2158039) | human gut metagenome | biome: human gut; feature: human-associated habitat; material: faeces | place: Denmark | collected 2008/2010 ...
CCACCTGTCAGGAATTAGTTCTTTCCTGTTCTTCTTTTTCCTGGTGGGGCGCCTATTTGGGCGATCAAAAGAAGGTTTTTATTCAAAAGAGGTGGTTTGCTGGAAAGATTAAGGATGACCAGGATGTGTTCCGCCCGCATTGGGTGCGGTTGTAGGATGAGAGCGGCCGCGTTTAGCGTGGAATAGGGGTGATAGGGGTGATAGGGGTGATAGGGGTGATAGGGGTAGGGCGCTGGAAATGGATGGCAGGTTTGACTGTTTTATTTTTTGTTCTGGTTTATGGAAAGGCCCCGGAGGAAATAGAGGTTTCCGTCCGGGGCCTGAAGAGGGGGATAAGGTATGTTATTTTTTAGCGGGGAGTTTCACCTGAATGTGAATGTCGCGCAGTTGGCGCTCTTCCGCCGGAGCGGGGGAGTCGCTCATGAGGTCCGCGCCGCGGTTGTTTTTCGGGAAGGCGATGACTTCACGAATGGATTCCGCATCACAGATCATCATGACCAGACGGTCCAGGCCCAGAGCCAGGCCGCCGTGTGGGGGTGCTCCGAAGCTGAAGGCGTCCAGGATGTGCCCGAATTGTTCGCGAGCCTGTTCTTCCGTGATGCCGAGGGCCTTGAACATGGCGGATTGCAGGTCGCGTTCATGGATTCGGATAGAGCCGCCGCCGAGTTCCGTGCCGTTGAGTACCACGTCGTAAGCTTGGGCGCGGAGGTCGGCGGAGAGTTCTCCCTTGAGCAGTTTTTCTTCGTCTTCCTTGACGGGACGGGTGAACGGATGATGGATGGCCGCCCAGCGCTGTTCTTCCTCATCCCAGCCGAGCAGGGGGAATTCAATGACCCACAGGAAGTCGCGCTCCTTGTTGTCCTTGAGGAGTTCCATGAATTCGGCGCATTGCAGGCGCACGCGGCCCAGGATGTCGCAGGAGGGTTCCCACGGACCGGCGGCAAAGAGAACGAGGTCTCCGGTTTCAATGTCCAGGGTTTCCGTGAGTTTCTGCTTTTCTTCTTCAGAAAGGAATTTGGAGATGGGGCTTCTCCAGTCGTCTTCACGCACTTTGATGTAGGCTAGACCCTTGGCTCCGGCTTCCACGGCGGTTTTCGTGAGGGTGTCTATCTGACCGACGGAGGCGGTTCCGAAGCCCTTGGCGTTGATGGCCTTGACCACGCCGCCATTTTGCACGGCGGAGGCGAATACCTTGAAGCCGCTGTTTTCAAAGATGGAGGAGACGTCCGTGAGTTTCATGCCGAAGCGGCGTTCCGGCTTGTCGGAGCCGTACTGGTCCATGGCTTCCTTCCAGGTCATGCGCGGGAAGGGGGTGGGGATGTCTACGTCCAGGGCTTCCTTGTATACGCGCTTGAGCAGTCCTTCCACCAGGTTGTAGATGTCTTCCGGCGTGATGAAGGAGGCTTCAATGTCCACCTGCGTGAATTCCGGCTGGCGGTCCGCGCGCAGGTCTTCGTCACGGAAACAGCGGGCAATCTGGAAGTAGCGTTCCATGCCCGCCACCATGAGAAGCTGTTTGTACTGCTGGGGCGCCTGGGGCAGGGCATAGAATTTGCCGGGGGCCAGACGGGAGGGGACCAGGAAGTCGCGCGCGCCTTCCGGCGTGGATTTGGAGAGGATGGGGGTTTCAATTTCCAGGAAGCCGTGTTCATCCAGATAGTCCCGCGTGGTTTTGGTTACGCGGTGGCGGATCTGCATGTTGCGGGCCATGGAGGGACGGCGCAGGTCCAGAAAACGGTATTTGAGGCGCAGGTCTTCGTTGGAGAGGGCCCGGTCCAGCTGGAAGGGGAGCACATCCGCCTTGTTGATGACGTTGAGGGCATTGGCGGAGACTTCGATTTCTCCGGTGGGGAGGTCCGCATTGGTGGTGTCCACCGTGTCCGTTTTCAAGCGGGCTTCCACCGTGCCGGAGATTTGGATCATGTCCTCGGAACGGAGCTGCTGGGACGCCCTGGCCACATCCTGGCTGACTTCCGGGTGGAAGACTGCCTGGGTGATGCCGGTGCGGTCGCGCAAATCGATAAATATGACGCCGCCGTGGTCGCGGACGGAGTCTACCCAGCCGATGAGGGTGGTCGGCTTGCCAATGTCCGCAGCGCGCAATTCGCTGCAGGTATGAGTGCGGTATGAGTTCATCTTTGTTTGAAATGGATGGTGGTGAATGCTGGATCAGGCAAGGTTCGCCGCGGTTGCAATGGAGTCGAACAGGTCTTCCATGACTATTTGGGCGGAGGTGCGTGCCGTCAGGTCGCGCAGTTCCAGGGTGGGGAATTCATCGCCGACCACCAGGGCCAGACGTGCCCCGGATTTGACGGCTTTCTGCATCTGTCCGTTGAATTTGGTGAAGGTCAGGGGGATGTCCACGCTGTAGCCCTGGTCACGAAGGGCCGAGGCGATGGAGAGTACTTCCGCACGGCGGTTTTCGGACGCTTGTATGATGAAGACGTCACATCCCGCGGCCGCCAGCGCCGCTTCTTTCAGTGCCCTGGCGCGGGGCGTCTGGTCGATGAGATGGCCGATGACGGCGTCTCCCATGGCGAAACCTGTTGCGGGCATGTCCACCGCATTGCCGGAGAGGGCGGCCACGAGGGTGTCGTACCGGCCTCCGCCGGCTACGGCGCGCAGACTTCTTTGCGTGTCAAAGATTTCAAAGACCAGGCCGGTGTAGTACGCCAGGCCGCGGACCACGGAGAGGTCCAGCTTTACGTAGGTTTCCAGGCCGCGGGCCGTCAGGTCTTTCAGCAGGGTTTCGTAGCGTTCGGAGGCTCCGGCAGGCGGGTTTTCAATGAAGTCCACGAGATCGTTGCGGCTGATGCTGAAGGCATCCAGCTTGCGCTGGCATTCTTCCGGACGGTCGCGTTCGAATTTGTCCACGATACCAAGGAAAACAGGGATGTCCTGTTCCTGCACGCCGTGTTCCGCAGCGAACCTGATCCAGGCTTCACGGTCGGAGACGCGGACGATGAAGTCATTCTGCGTGAAGCCCAGTTCCCTCATGCAGTCGATAGCCAGGGCAATGAGTTCGGAGTCCGCCCAGGCGGAGCTTTCCCCCAGAATGTCCGCGTTGAACTGGTAAAATTCGCGCAGGCGCCCTTTTTGCGGTTTTTCGTAACGGAAGCAGGAGCCAATTTCAAACCACTTGAGCGGCTTGGTGTATTCCCGCTGGTACGCGGCGGCGATGCGTCCCAGGGAAGCCGTCAGTTCCGGGCGGATGGTGATGTCCCGTTCCCCCTGGTCCATGAAGCGGAAGAGCTGGGTGGGCAGTTCGCCTCCGCTTTTTTTCAGGTACAGTTCCGTGGCTTCCACCGTGGGGCCTTCCCATTCCAGGAATCCGTAGCGGTGCGCCACCCTTTTCCATGCGTCAAAGAGGTAGTTGCGTACGGCGCAGTCCGCCGGGGAGAAGTCGCGGAATCCGGGAAGTGGTTGAAAGCGAGCGTCTGGCATAACCTGAGTAAAGGAATGTTAACTGAGGACGAAATAGTTTACAGGATTTTAATGCCTTGGCAAGCCCACATACTTATGATGAAGGAATTTCAAAGGAAAAGGCATGGGCGGCCATGGCCGGAGCAGGTGATGAAGAAAGATGCTGATGCAGAAGGGGAACAGCGTGAATTTGAGTTGTGTTTCATGGCAATAAGATTATTCTTTGGAAATAATTGCCTTATTCCAATGATGGTACGTGTTTTTCCCATTGCCTGTGTTCTGGTTGCCGCCTGCATGCCTGAGGCTGTACTGGGCAGGGAGATGGGCCCCGATCCTTTGAAGAGCTTGCAGTATGATTTGAAGGAGGGCAACAAGATTGTCGAGAAGGCGATTTACTTACTGAAAAGTGTGAGAGAAAGGCCGCGTCTGGATTCCGATGTACGGGATGAGTTTGATAAAGCTACTGTAACGGTTCTTAAAATAGATGCCCGTAATGTCATGATGGTTACAGGCAGGACAAGGTATTCTCCCGAATTATTGCGTTCCCGGGAGGCTGTGGAAGCAAAGGAATTTGCATGTGTCCAAAGAGGAATTCTGGATGAAGCTGTGGACAGCTTTTTTCGGGACGGATTAATGGATGATGTGATTTGTAACGGAATCATGGATGTGTACCAAATCATGGAAAGATGTTTTTGGGGAAAGACCGTTTTTCATGAGGATGGACGGAAGGGTGCCTTTTCCCTCTTGCCTCCCTGCCTCTTTGAGTATTTGGCCGTGAGCGTTTCCAGGCATGTGGAGGAGGTTAGGTCTATTCTGAAGAAGGCCGGGGCAGGGGAAGGAGACCAGGAGGTTGTGAAGGAGTTGTGGAAAAAGGATTTTTCCTTATGGGATATTCAGAATTTGGCTGTATTGGCAAAAGATATGGTTATACAGGAAGATATAGGGATACCGTGGGCGCATGAGATAAGAATGGCGGCCGGAAGGCTTGACGCCGCCGTGAAGGAGTTGGAGGAAGGCGGGTATATGACGGAGCGCCTTGCCCGGGCCGTCGATTTGGTGTACATGCGGCTGGCCCTTCCCCGGCAGAGATGTGCCGGAGCGGGAAATTCCCAATAAGGCCCTTTTGTTTATTGGAAAACGCGGCGTTTTTATTTGACCGGGAGAAGGTATGACATAGGATAAGTGAGAAAGATTCACTTTTTCTGAATCAAATATCAGTATTGATTATGTGTAAAGATTGCGGATGCGGAGGTGAACACACCCATGAAGGACACGCCCACGGCATGGACGTCCATGTTCCCGTGCTGGATGCCAATGACCGTTTGGCGGAACGCAACAGAGGTTTTTTTGAAGCAAAGAAGCTGCTGGTCATCAATGTATTTTCCTCTCCCGGCTCCGGCAAGACATCCCTGCTGCAGAAGACGGCGGAGATGTTGAGGAACCGTGTCAGAATGGGGGTGATTGTTGGAGACCTGGCTACGGATCATGACGCCGAACGCCTGAGCCGTGCGGATATTCCCGTAGTGCAGATTACCACCGGTACAATGTGCCATCTGGATGCCCGCATGATTGCGGAGGCGATGAAGCGGATGCCGCTTGATGACCTGGATGTGCTGGTGATTGAGAATGTGGGGAACCTGGTGTGTCCCGCTTCCTATGATTTGGGGGAAGGGATGCGCGTGGTCCTGCTTTCCGTCACGGAAGGGGAGGACAAGCCTTTGAAGTATCCCCCCATGTTCCATTCCGCAGACGTGGCCCTGGTGACTAAGTCGGATTTGGCGGATGCCGTGGATTTTGACCGGGATGCCGCGCTGGCGGCTCTGAACAAGGTGGCCCATCACGCGCGCGTGATTGAGTTGTCTTCCAAGACAGGGGAAGGAATGGATATTTGGTGCGGGGAGATTGAGGAACGGGTGCGCCGCATTCGTTCAGGAAGAGTTCAGGAGCATGTCCACCATCACCATTGAACAGGCTGTTTCAGCCTTGAAGATCGACATTACCGGCATGGTTCAGGGGGTCGGCTTCCGGCCCCACGTGTATCGGCTGGCCTCGCGTTTCGGCCTGAAAGGCTTCGTGCGCAATACGGAGTCCGGCGTGGAGATCCGCGTGGAGGGAGATGCGGGGGATGCCGAACGTTTTTTTGCGGAATTGATGGAAAGCCTGCCGGAACATGCCCGCGTTTACGGAACGGAACAGACCGTTTGCGAGCCTGCCGGGTATGAAGAGTTCCTGATTTTGGAGAGCGATCCCGCTTCCGGCGGCGTGCCGATCATGCTGCCGGACTTGGCTCCGTGCCCGGAATGCCTCCGGGAGATGCGCGACCCGTCTTCCCGGCGCTATCATTATCCTTTTACCAACTGTACCCATTGCGGTCCCCGTTATTCCATTATTGAGTCCATGCCTTATGACCGCTCCGGAACCAGCATGAAGGGGTTCCGGATGTGTCCGGAATGCATGAAGGAGTACCAGGACATGGGGGACCGGCGTTTCCATGCCCAGCCCATCGCCTGCCCGGAATGCGGGCCTTCCATGAAGGTGTTGTTTTCAGATGGTTCCGAGCTGGGCTTCGGCCACGGTTTTGATACCCCTGCGGCTCAGGTGGCCTGGGTGCTGGCGGACGGCCTGATTGTGGCTCTCATGGGGGTGGGCGGTTTCCAGTTGCTGGCAGATGCCGCGTCCGAAGGAGCCGTCAGACGGCTGAGGAAGCTGAAGGGGAGGGATGCCAAGCCGTTTGCCGTGATGGTGCCGGACATGGCTGCGGCGGAGGCTCTGTGTCATTTGACGGAGGAGGAGAAACGGCTGCTGGCGTCTCCCGAGGCGCCCATCGTACTGGCGGTCAAGAGGAAGAATGTGGATTTAGCGCCTTCCGTATGCATGTTCAGCCGTTTTGCCGGTATTATGCTGCCGTCTTCCCCGGTGCATGCGCTGCTGATGGATATGTGGAGAAAGCCTCTCGTGGTGACCAGCGGCAATTTGAGCGGGGAGCCTTTGTGCATTTCCGTGGAAGAGGCGTTGCAGAAGCTGGAGAACGCGGCGGACGTGTTTTTCGTGCACGACCGGCCGATCGTGCGTCCGGTGGATGATTCCGTGGTGCGCGTGGCGGGTGGCAGAACCATGATGGTGCGCCGGGCCCGCGGTTATGCGCCCCGGCCTGTATGGCGCACCGCGCCGGAGGCGCCTAAGGTGCTGGCTCTCGGCTCCGGGTTGAAAAATACCGTTTGCTGGCTGAAGGATGGCGTGGCCGTGATGAGCCAGCATCTGGGGGATTTGGACAGCGCCGCCGCCCTGCACGCTTTTGAGCGGACGGTGGAAGTTTTGGGAAGTACCTTGAAGGCCGTGCCGGATGTGATTGCCGTGGACGCCCATCCGGATAACCCGACGGCAACCCTCGCCCGGCGTTTGGCCAGGGAATGGGGTGTTTCCGTTTTTCCCGTACAGCATCATCAGGCGCATGTGCTTGCCTGCGCCGCAGAGAATGGAACTCCTTTCCCCGCCCTGGGCGTAGCCTGGGACGGAACGGGGTTCGGCACGGATGGAACGGTGTGGGGTGGTGAGTTTTTTATCATGGAGGAGCAGGGTGCTCCCAAACGGGTGGCGCGGATCAGGCCGTTTCTGCTGCCCGGTGGGGATGAAGCGGTGAAGGAGCCCGCCCGCTGCGCCTGCGCCCTGGCCCGGCAAATGGCTGAGTGGCGGCTCCGGCGTCTGGAGCACGGAATTCCTCCCCGGAAGCGGCAGGCTCTGGAAACGATGATGGAGCGGCATGTTCATTGCCCGGCAACGTCTTCCATGGGGAGGCTGTTTGATGCGGTGGCGTTCTGGTGCGGTTTTGACGGTGCGGCGGGATGCGAAGGCCATGCCGCCATGGTGCTGGAGTCTTGGGCCGCCTCCCTTCCCGAAGACGGCCCGGAGGGCGATTCGTACGAATGGGTGATGCATGAGGAAGGCGGCCTGCTGGAGCTGGACTGGAGACCCGTTCTGAAGGCCTTGAATGATGATTTGCTGGCCGGTGTTTCCCGTTGCCGGATAGCCCGGAAGTTTCATGAAAGCCTCGTGAACCTGGTGTTTGATGTGGCGGAGCGTTTTTCCCAGGACAGGCTGGTGCTGGGAGGCGGCTGCTTTCAAAATGCGTTTTTGCTTGAAGGCCTGATGGGCATGGCGCAGTCTAGGGCGTGCGTTTTGTCGCTGCCGCAGCGCGTCCCCTGCAATGACGGAGGGATTTCCCTGGGGCAGGCGGCTGCCGTTCGTCAATGGAAAGGATAAAGTATGTGTTTGGCCGTTCCCGGAAAAATCGTAAGCGTTCATGAAAAAGATCCCCTGTTCCGCCTGGGCGTGGTGGATTTCGGCGGAGTGACGCGGGAAGTGAATCTGGCCTGCGTGCCGGAAGCGGAGGTGGGGAGTTACGTTATTGTGCATGTGGGAATGGCCCTGAGCGTGCTGGATGAGGAAACCGCCCTTGAGACGCGGAGGGAGATGCGCGAGATCGTGGAGAATTCCGAACCCGTGTGAGGGCCGTTTATCCGGCTGACAGGAAGATTTGCTCGCCGAGTTTATGCAGGAGGAAGTTTATCAACTGCTTGATGATCTGCATCACACCGTTACGCGCCCGTGGGCGGTGATGGAGGTGTGCGGCGGCCAGACTCATGCGATCGCTTCCCTGGGGCTGGAGGAACTGCTTCCGCCGGGGCTGCGCCTGATTCACGGGCCCGGCTGCCCTGTCTGTGTCACTTCCGTGGATTTGATTGACAGGGCCGTGGAGCTGAGTCTCAGGCCGGGTGTGGTTTTGTGCAGTTACGGTGACATGATGAGGGTGCCGGGCTCCCGCGGGGATTTACTGTCCGCCAAAGCGCGCGGCGGGGATGTCCGGCTAATGTATTCTCCTCTGGAGGCCGTTGCGCTGGCGGGAGACAATCCCGGTCTGGACGTGGTGTTTTTTGCCGTGGGTTTTGAGACTACCGCTCCGGCCACGGCGCTGGCCATGCAGCAGGCGCGTGCCCTGGGACATGCCAATTTTTCCGTGCTTTGCGCCCATGTGCAGGTTCCTCCCGCCTTGGAATGGCTGATGGACCAGCAGGAAGGAAGGCCGGACGGCTTTCTGGCTCCCGGCCATGTGTGCGCCGTGACGGGGGAGGGGGATTACAGGCGTCTTGCCGAACGCTACCGGGTGCCGATGACGGTTACCGGATTTGAAGGAACGGACCTGCTCTGCGGTATTCTGATGTGTGTCCGCCAGCTTGAGGCCGGGGAGCATGGCGTCCGGAACGCCTATCCGCGTTACGTTAAGCCGGAAGGGAACGCAGCCGCCAGGAAGCGGATGGATGAGATTACGGTATCGATTGCCGGGCTGATGGGGGCTGCGCCGGAGGAGATAATATATACTTCCTGTGCAAGCGAATCCAACAATACGGCGTTAAAAGGAATCGCTGCGCTGGCGCGTTCGAGAGGCATGCATATTATTTCCACTGCGCTGGAGCATTCTTCGGTGGGCGGGTGTCTGACTGCGCTGCAGGAGCAGGGCTTTGAGGTGGATCTGGTCGACATTGACCGAAACGGAAAAATCGATTTAGAGCACCTGCGGGAGCTTCTGCGCCGGGACACGATTTTAGTATCCGTCTGTCTGGTGGACAGTGAGCTGGGGACAATTCAGCCGGTTTCAGAGATTGCAGAGATATTAAGAGACTACCCGGACTGCCGTCTGCATGTGGATGCGACGCAGGCGATGGGGAAAATTCCGGTCTGTCTGGACGGAATCGATACGTTGAGTTTTACACTGCATAAATTTTACGGTTTAAACGGAAGCGGCATTTTATATAAGAAAAAGGACCTGATTTTGGAGCCGCTGATCCACGGCGGGCACAGCACGACGATTTACCGCAGCGGGACGCCTGCGCTCAGCCTTGCGGCGGCAGCTAAATGTGCGCTGTCAGATGCAATCAGTCATCAGAAGGAACGATATGAAACGGTGTCCGGATATAACCGGTTTTTAAGGGAAGAACTGTCCAAAATTCCGGGTGTGTCAATCAACAGCCCGGAGGACGCAGTGCCGCATATTTTGAACGTGAGTGTAAAAGGAATCCGCGGGACACGCATGCAGCAGGCATTGAATGAAAAGGGCATCTGCGTGTCAGTCAAGTCTGCCTGCGCGGTAGAAGGTACGCCGTCAAAGGCGGTTTATGCGGTCTGCCGAGATAGAAATCGGGCGATGAATTCTTTCCGGATCAGCTTAAGCCATCTGACGACGAAAAAAGAGCTGGATACCTTTTTGCAGGTGTTTTTGGAGTGTTGTAAAGAAAGAGAGTAAAACTATGGCAAGAGAACTGGAGCCTTACCAGAATATAGAAAGAAGCATTATCAAAAAATTCCGCAAGGAGATCTGGCGACCCTTTATCGAGGCGGTACAGCGGTATGAGCTGGTAAACGAGGGAGATAAGATCGCCGTCTGTATTTCGGGAGGCAAGGACAGTATGCTGCTCGCCAAATTGATGCAGGAACTCCATCGGCACAGCGAAGTGCCGTTCAGCCTCGTATTTTTGGTGATGGATCCGGGGTATAATGCGAAAAACCGCAGAAAGATCGAGGAAAACGCGGAACTTTTGCACGTACCCGCGGAGATTTTCCGGACGGATATT
>ERZ780198.3750-NODE-3750-length-10044-cov-3.181099_pt1 | contig 10044 bp, 9 predicted proteins | sample MGYA00510979_ERZ780198 | MGnify/ENA primary metagenome ERZ780198 (study PRJEB29588, sample SAMEA2158039) | human gut metagenome | biome: human gut; feature: human-associated habitat; material: faeces | place: Denmark | collected 2008/2010 ...
TTTTATAAAAAAGACGGAACCTATTATATTTTTGTTATCCAGTGGCTGAAGGGAAACCTGACCCAGAGAGAGCAGCTCTGTCTCTATGGAGACAGTCTGGATGGCGAATTTAAAAAAGAGATGGTTTTTTCAGAAAATCTGGGTTTTCCGATGAAGGGTGTTGCACAGGGCGGAATTGTGGATACACCGGAGGGAGACTGGTATTCGGTAATGTATCAGGAACATGGGGCAATTGGAAAAATGCCGGTGTTAGTGCCGGTGAGCTGGGACAAAAAACGTCCGGTATTCGGAGACAATGGGAAAATGCCAGCGGAGATTCGGGTAAAAAGTACGAGACCTTACTATGTATATACGCCGGTTTTTTCGTCGGAAATTTTTGAAGAAACACTGGATGGAAAAGGAAGAATCAAACCGGTATGGCAGTGGAACCATGAGCCGGATGCGGCACTCTGGGAACAGACGAAACGTGGGGGATACCGGATTACAACCGGAAAAATCAGTGTGAATCTGATTCAGGCGGTTAATACATTGACGCAGCGCGCCATGTACCCGGAGAGTACGGTCGAAGTGACATTAGACCCTTCTGATTTGAAGGACGGGGATTTCGCAGGGCTTTGTGTGCTGCAGGGATGCTATGGATGGATTGGTGTGACCAGAGAATATGGGCGTTATTATATCGTAATGTGGAACAGAAAACTGCAGGATTGTATGTTTCATGAACTGGCGCCGGATTATATGCCGGGAACGGAAGGATTCCGGGTTCCCTATGGAGGAGATGATATCCGTCTGAAAATCCATGTGGATTTTACAAATATGCGGGATATGGCAGAAATTTTTTACCGGAGTGGAAACAGATGGCAACGAGTGGGCAGCCATAGGCTCTATTTTAAACTTGACCATTTTATGGGATGCCGGTACGGATTGTTTGCCTATTCTACAGCCAAAACAGGCGGAAGCGCAGAATTCTATGACTTTGCATATCGTGTGGAAAATATATGACAGATGTTAAGGCTGCATCTTACAATAGTAGGAACGATACTCACTTGGGGTGCAGCTTTTTTGCTGCCGGAAAATGCGGTTAAACGTGGAAATGCTTGAAAATCCGGAACGGAAAGCAATTTCTGTGATGGAAAGCTCTGGCTCTGTCAGAAGTTGTTCTGCAACTTTGATTCGTTTGTAGCTTAAATAATCATAAAAGGTCGTGTTTGCATACTGTTTGAACAGCCTTGTAAAGTGATATTTAGAAAAACCGCTGTAAGAGGCAACGGCATCTAAGGTTAAATCCTCAGTATAGTGAGCATCAATATAATCCAGCACATCATTAAACTTCTGAAGGTATTCCTGCTGTTTGTAGATACGCACATTTGGAAACAGCTGTACATTGTTCAGGTGGTTCCTGCCGTACAGGATAAAGAAGTTCAAAAGATGAGAGTAGATGGCAAGTTCCCGCAGCTCGTTCAAACTGAAATATTCGTTGCGGATCTGCACAAAAAGCTGATAAAAATCATCGTATATCTGAGGAAAAGAAGTTTTGTTGATGTAGATACAGGTTGTCATCTGTGTCTGGATTGCAGTAAAACCCCTTAATTTAGTGATAACAGACAAATCAAATAAAAAGATAAAGCGGATGCCGCTTTCCGGTGCAATAAGCTGATGCATTTCACCGGAGGGAATCACAAGAATTTCTCCCGGTTCTATATGATAAGAATTTGAAGCAGTGATTACGTCATAGTAATTTTCTACCGGCATAATCACCTCCATGGCAGTATGCCAGTGAGGGGCATAAGATTCACTTTGTTCGTTGTACCAGATTCGTACAGAGGAATCATTCTGATATTTTACAATTTCACAGTCGTCTTTTAAGACACGTTCTTTCCAGTCTGCATTCTGTGCGTAGAGTGATAAATAATTATTTTTCAGTTCTGCCTCCGCCATTCTTCCCACCATCCATTAAAAATTGCTCTTGTAATCAGGTACGTTGATATTGAAAATTGCCGCTTTTATATTAGGACATACGTCAATATGACAAAAATCACGCTTTTGATAATACAAAATATAAAAAGCGTGAATAAATTTTAGCATAATGACTGTTAAATGTAAATATTTGACTAATAAAAATATTCTGAAATAGAAAAAACAGGGCAATATTTGAAAAATGACAAGCAATATGTGATAGGCGGTTATGTGCAAAAATGACTATCATTGTTCTTGTAAGAGAAATAGACAAACAAGTGCACCGGGGCGAAAAAGGTGCGTTGTGTTGAGGAAGAGTGGTGGAGGGTTTATGAAAGGTGAGGTAAAAAAGGGAATAATCCTCGTCGGGGTGGTTCTGGTAATCGTGATATTCTGCATCGTAAGAAAACAGATGTCAGCAGTGGAAAATTATCAGGACAAATACCAGGGAACCGATTTAACCGTTGAAGTGGACGGACTGGGCAGGGAAGGAACCTACACAGAATATCAGAACAGTCATGAGACGGTATATCCTTCAGAAGACATCCCGATTGATGTATGTGATTATGAAGAGGGAACAGACGTTACAGTGTATCAGGATTTTGACGGAGCTAAAGAAGCGCTTTATACCGGAGACAACTCAAAGGTTACCTGGAAGGTGGATGTAAAAGAAGCCGGATTGTATCAGGTGTATCTGGAATATCAGACGGTGGAGTCAAGAGGCGTTGCGGCTGAACGTGCCCTGTATATTAACGGAGAACTTCCATTTGCAGATGCTTCCAATCTTACATTCAGCCGCCTGTGGACAGATGGCGGAGAAGTGAGAACGGATAATCAGGGAAACCAGATACGGCCGACACAGGTTGAGGTATATGACTGGCAGGGAAGTTACTGCCGGGATGATATGGGATATACAGTGAAACCATATGAGTTCTATTTTGAAAAAGGAGAAAATGAACTCACACTTGAGGCAGTCAATGAGCCAGTCATCCTTCGCGCAGTTACTCTTTGTGCAGTAAAAGAAAAATGGGATTATGAAACATATCTTGCAAACCAGAAGACGGTTGGAGAAACACAGGAATACGTCACCAAGATTCAGGGAGAGGATTCCACACTGCGTTCAGAACCATCTCTTTATGCAAAGTATGACAGGGCTTCCGCAAACACAGAGCCGTACAGTGTGACAAACACCATTTTAAATTATACCGGAGGGGATGCGTGGAATGCAGCCGGACAGTGGATTGAATGGGAATTTGAAGTGCCGGAGGATGGATTCTACAACATTACGGTAAAAGGAAGACAGAATTACGCAAGAGGAAGTGTTTCATCGCGGTGTCTTTATCTGGACGGAGAAGTGCCATTTCAGGAAGTGGAAACCATTTCTTTTGAATATGACAATGACTGGAATGTGATGACATTGTCGGATGAAAACGGAACACCATATGAATTTTATCTGGCAGCAGGAAAGCACACATTAAGACTTGAGGCAACACTTGGTGGAATGGGAGAAATCCTTGAAGAACTCGAAGACTCTACGTACCGTCTGAATCAGATTTACCGTAGGATTCTGGTGTATACCGGAGCAAATCCGGATAAGTACCGCGATTACAATATCAATCAGGTATATCCGGAAGTAATGGAAGCAATGGATCTTGAGGCAAAGCGGTTATATAAGATTATTGATGATGTGGTGGCTTACACCGGACAGAAAGCAGAAAAGATTGCAACGGCACAGACACTTGCACAGCAGATGGAACTGTTCTTGAAACGTCCGGACAAAATTACGGTAAACTTTACAACATTTAAAGATAATATCACATCCCTTGGAACTGCTATCTTAAATATGAGTGAAACAAAACTGGATGTGGATTATATCGAGGTCAACAGCGTGGGAAGCAAAGTGCCGGAGGATAAGGCAAGTGCTTTTGCAAAAATCTGGCATGAAATCAAATCATTCGCGGCATCCTTTGTGGTGGATTATGATGCGGTCGGAGATGTTTACAGCGATAAAGATGAAGGAATTGTAAAGGTATGGATTGTCACAGGACGTGATCAGGGAACGATTTTAAAGACGATGGTAGACGATACGTTTACACCGGAGAGCGGAGTAAAGGTGAACGTTGAGATTGTAGACCCGACTGCACTCTTAAACGCAGTAGTGGCGGGCAGAGGACCGGATGTGGTGCTTTCTGTAGGTGCAGACCAGCCGGTAAATTACGCACTGCGAAATGCGGTGGAGGATTTAAGACAGTTTGAGGACTGTGATGAAGTATTGTCGGTATTTTATGACAGCGCATACCGTGCGTATGAATATAATGACGGATTGTATGCAATTCCGGAGACGCAGACTTATAATGTGATGTTTTACCGGAAAGATATTTTAGAGGAACTTGGTCTTACAGTTCCGGATACCTGGGATGAACTTGTGGATATGCTTCCGACGATTCAGGGAAACAATATGGAAGTTGGAATACCGTCCACTGCCAGCACAACGTTGCCGGATTTATCATTGTTTTACACATTACTCTATCAGGGAGGCAGCGATGTATATGATGATGAGGCAAAGAAAACCATTATTGATAACGAAGCGGGTGTAAATGCATTTGCTACTTATACAAGTTTCTTTAATGATTACGGAATGCCGACGGAATATGACTTTGTCAGCCGTTTCCGTTCCGGACAGATGCCGATAGGAATTGCAAACTACAGTATATATAATACATTAGTAGTTTCTGCACCGGAAATTCGCGGATTATGGGATTTTACACTGATTCCGGCGACAGAGGTGACAGACGAAACCGGAGCTGTCACGAAGAACCGCTCCGTATATTCCACCGGAACCTGCAGCATGATGATTAAGACTGAGGATGAGACGGTAAGACAGAATGCGTGGACATTTATGAAGTGGTGGGCACAGACCGATACACAGGTACGCTTTGGACGTGAATTAGAGGCACTGCTTGGTTCCTCAGCAAGATATGCAACTGCCAACAGGGAAGCATTTGATCAGCTTGCATGGAGTGCAGATGATGTGGAAGTATTAGAAGAACAGTGGAAGTCTGCGGTTGGATTCAGGGAAGTAGCCGGTGGTTATTATACAGGACGGCATATTGTTAATGCAGTTCGAAAAGTTATCAATGAGAAGGAAGATCCGAGAGAAACCATTCTTGATTATGCGATTACCATTAACGATGAGCTTATCAAGAAACGGACAGAATTTGGACTGCCGACAGACTGATAGGGGGTAGCAATGAAAACGTACTTGAAAAAATATCTGATCCTGCGCCGACATGAGTTTTCCATCATGGTAAAGAAGGCGAAGAAGAGCAAATCGTGCTATGCGTTTTTAGCACCCTATGCAATCCTGTTTTTTGTATTTTACCTTTTGCCGGTATGCTCTTCCATATTTTTTAGTTTTACCTATTACAACATTTTAGAGAAGCCAAGATTTATCGGATTGCAGAATTACATCAATCTGATCCTGCAGGATGACATCTTCTTAACCTCTATAAAAAATACCTTTTTGATTGCAGTTATTACGGGACCGCTCGGATACATACTGTCTTTCCTGTTTGCCTGGCTTATTAACGAGCTCCCGAGATGGCTGCGCACCATAGCGGTAATTGTATTTTATGCACCGTCCATTGCAGGAAACGTTTACGTGATATTTTCCATCTTCTTCCGTGGAGATGCATACGGATATGTGAATGCGTTCCTGATGAATTTAGGAATTATCGATTCACCGATTTTGTGGCTGACAAATCCGGATTATATGCTTCCGGTATGTATGATTGTCATTCTGTGGATGAGCCTTGGAACCGGATTCCTTTCCTTCGTGGCAGGATTACAGGGTGTGGATCGTTCACAGTTTGAGGCAGGGTACATGGATGGTGTCAAAAACCGCTGGCAGGAATTGTGGTACATTACCCTACCAAATATGAAACCGATGCTGTTATTCGGTGCGATTATGTCAATTACCCAGGCATTTAACGTCTGTGATGTCACGATGGCATTGTGTGGATATCCGAGTACGGACTACGCAGCACGCACGGTTGTAACACACCTGTTTGACTATGGATTTTCAAGATTTGAGATGGGATATGCTTCCGCGATTGCGACATTGTTATTCCTCATCATGATCTTGTGTAAAAAAGCGATACAGAATCTGTTGGGAAGAGTAGGGACCTGATATGAAAAAAATAGTAAAGAGAAGAAAACCGAACCGGTCGGTGGTGGGAGATGTCGTTATTTATTTCCTGTTATTTTTAATCGCACTTGCCATGGTATTTCCACTGGTCTTTGCGGTCAGCAGTGCCTTAAAGCCGTTGGATGAGCTGTTTTTATTCCCACCGAAGGTATTTGCACAGAATCCGACAATGGACAATTTCCAGGATTTGTTTGTTACGATGGGAAAGTCGTGGGTTACTTTTTCAAGATACATATTCAATACTGTATTTATTACGGTTGTAGGAACTGCCGGACATCTGATTATTGCATCCATGGGAGCGTTTGTTCTTGCAAAATACGAGTTTCCGGGAAGCAAGCTGTTCTTCTCCATCGTCGTAACGGCATTGATGTTTAACGGATATGTAACCGCTATCCCAAACTATCTGATTATCAGTAAACTTGGATGGATTGATACATACTGGGCAATTATTGTGCCGGCATTTGCAGCACCCATGGGATTGTTTTTGATGAAACAGTTTATGGAGGGACTGCCAATGTCATTGGTAGAGGCAGCGATGATAGACGGGGCGAGCCGATGGAAGATATTTATCCAGATTATTATGCCGAATGTAAAACCGGCATGGCTGACACTCATTATTTTCTCTGTACAAAACCTGTGGAACAACAAGGCAGCAACCTTTATCTACTCGGAGGAAAAGAAGACGCTTGTTTATGCATTGCAGCAGATTCAGAGCGGCGGTATTGCACGAACCGGTCAGGCAGCAGCAGTAACAGTGGTCGTTATGGTTGTTCCGATTTTAATCTTTGTGTTGTCTGAGAGCCAGATCCTTGAAACAATGGCAAGCTCCGGTCTGAAAGATTAAAGATGGAGGGAAAGAGGATGAAGAGAAGGAGTTTTAAGATTCTTTGGGGTCTGGTACTTGCAGCGGGAATGTTACTTTCACCGTTTGCGGATGTCCATGCAGAGGATGGACTCGAAAATGGATATACCTACAATTATGATTACTGGGAAGAAATCCAGTATTCTCCGGATGCTTACAGCACGGTGGGAGTTTATACAGCGGCAGAACTTGGACTGGATAAAAATTTGAATTCCCCGCAGGGAATGTGTGTACAGGGAAAAGAGGTTTATATCTGTGATACCGGAAACAACCGGATTTTACAGTTAAACCGGACCAGCAATGAAAAATTTGAACTGGTACGCATTATTGATGAAATAAAAGGATGCGATAATACTGCATTATCGGGACCGACAGATATCAGTGTCGATGAAGACGGAATCATGTATATCTGTGATAAGGAAAATAACCGGATTTTAAAAATTGACAAGGACTTAAATTATCTGATGGAATTTGGAAAGCCGACAGATGCGACATTTGACCAGTCGCTGTCTTTCCTGCCGGATAAGCTGGTTGTGGACGGTGCCGGAAGAGTGTACTGCATTGCGGATAACGTCAATAAGGGAATTGTCAAGTATGAAAATGACGGAACATTTACCGGATTTTACGGTGCCAGTCAGGTTACCTATGACTGGGCGGATTATATCTGGAAGAAATTTTCCACACAGGCACAGCGTGCAGCACTGGAATCATTTGTTCCGACAGAGTATGACAATGTCTATATGGATTCCGAAGGATTTATTTTTACATGCACTACAAATGTGAGCTCAAATGGTATCAAAAGTGGTGAAGACGAACCGATTCGAAGACTCAATCTGATGGGAAACAATATTTTAATTACAAACGGAAATTTCCGGCCGATTGGAGATATCTACTGGGGAAAAGCCGGTGGCTACGACGGACCATCTTTGATTGCAGATGTGACAGCGTTAGAGAATGGAATTTATTTTGGAATAGACAGGGTGAGAGGCAGATTGTTTGCCTATGATACACAGGGAAATCTGTTATATGCGTTTGGTGGAAACGGAAATCAGGACGGATATTTTAAGCGCCCCGAAGCGTTAGAACATATGGGAAAAGACCTTCTGGTGCTTGATTCCCAGGACGCAAGTTTTACCGTATTTACCCCGACCGTATTTGGAAATAAGATTTACCAGGCGATTGCTGAATATGACCAGGGAGATTATGAGAAATCCGGAGAAACCTGGCGGGAAGTTATGAACATGAATGGAAATTATGACCAGGCATATATCGGAATCGGAAGGGCTTTGATGCGTCAGGGAGAATACAAAGAGGCAATGAAGTACTTCCGGCTTAAGTGGGATGATGACAATTATTCCAAGGCGTTTAAGCAGTACCGCAAGGATTGGGTGGAAGAACATATTGGATGGATTTTTCTGGCAGTATTTCTTTTATTTATCCTTCCGATGATTGTGGGAAGAGTGAAGAAAGTAAAATTTCAGATTGATACCGCAGAAATTTTTAAAAGTTGACAGGGAATGGAGGCAGATATGCTAGCTTCATTAAAGAATAAAGAAAAATACAGCCGCTATTTTGGCAGCCTCAAATATGCTCTTTATGTCATTACACATCCGCTGGATGGTTTTTGGGACTTGACGCATGAGAAGCGCGGTTCTATTGCAGTAGCAAATACAATTGTAATTTTGACAGTGCTGGCACGCATTATGTCACTGCAGTTTACAAGTTTCCTGTTTATGCAGGTTTACTGGGAAGATGTCAATATCTTTTTATATATTGCAAGTATTCTTTTTCCATTGGCGCTGTTTTGCGTTGGAAACTGGGGACTTACCACACTGTTTGATGGAAAGGGAAGATTGTCACAGATTTATATGGGAACAGCTTATGCGATGACACCTTATCCGCTCATCCAGTTTCCGATGATTCTGTTAAGCAATGTGGTTACAAAAGAAGAGGGAACATTTTATCATTTTGCAGTGGTACTTTCCCTGGCGTGGGCAGCGTTACTGATTATCTGTGCCATGATGGAAATTCATGAGTACAGCCTTAGCAAAACACTTTTGTTTATGGTGGCATCTGTTTTTGCCATGATGGTGATGGTATTTATCTTATTACTGTTTTTTAGCATGATTAGTCAGGGAATTGCCTATTTCGTATCAATTGCCAAAGAAATCATGTTTCGGATGTAACGGGTAGGAGGGAAAGAAAAACATGAAAGTGAAAGCTGCATTGAAAGAACAGGCAAAAAGCCTCCTGGTGCCAGTATTGTTTCTTCTGGCAATTGGAATTGTGGCACTTACTGTATCTCTTATTCCGGAAGAAGAGGAGACAGCAGAGGTGATACCGGTAAGCAAATATGAGGGAAACGGCGGTTCCTGCCCCCGCTGGTGCTTTTTTACTGAGAAGAATTGCACCTAACTACCTCAGTAAGATCTTGCATATCATCTTGCTACGCTGCGTTCTCATGGGGCGGACAGAAGTGATGAGCTTCATCAGGCTAAACTCTCCTTAACAGCCATAATACCTATTTGCTGGTATGAAAACACATCAGGGTCTTTCCTTATCAGCTCATTAGCCAGTTTAAGAGCCTTAGTAGGTGTAGAGGCCCAAACATCTATGTATCTGATATTCCCAGCATCGAGGTTGCAATTGAAGCTGACTCTATAATGCTGTTTACTCTTATTCATCTTCATGGAATTTGGACTCCTTTTCACTCTTCTTAGCCTTGAATAACATACAAGATAGCAGGATAACCAAGACAGACCCTAAGATTAAACCTAAAGTACTTAGGACTCGAAAGAGAACTTCGAGGATACTACCCTCGGAACAGCCAAGCACACCAGTCAGTATACTGGGTATAGTCCAGCAAAACAGCATGAACCCCAGTACAAGCAGTATCTTAGAAACTATCTCAACAGGCTTAATGTTCTTCATCAAATGGCTCCTTTCAATATAGCGATATGATTATTGTATTGGCGGACAGGGTGGGATTCGAACCCACGGAGCATTTCTGCTCGGCTGCTTA
>ERZ780198.3751-NODE-3751-length-10042-cov-2.801842_pt1 | contig 10042 bp, 9 predicted proteins | sample MGYA00510979_ERZ780198 | MGnify/ENA primary metagenome ERZ780198 (study PRJEB29588, sample SAMEA2158039) | human gut metagenome | biome: human gut; feature: human-associated habitat; material: faeces | place: Denmark | collected 2008/2010 ...
CCGCGCTGTCAGCACCATAGGCGTCATGGTCATGGAGATATATGGCGCAAAGCCGGGAAACTCCTTTTTGGCCATCACAGACCATGCCGGACAACAGGAGGTCGCCATAAATGGCTGCTTCTCCGGCACCATACGCAAAAACTCCTCGGCCTCCTCCACCGCGCACAGATCGGCGCCCACGGCCACCTCCTCCAACGCGGCAAAGCCCAGCTGTTGCATGGCGGCCTTGATCTGTCCCGGCGTTACATTGTCTCCGAACTGGCCCCAGAATGCCGGTGCGATCACCGCCACCACCTCGTCGCCCCGACGGATGGCGTGGATCAGCTGGAACAGCTGGCCCTTATCCACGATCGCGCCGAAGGGGCAATTCACCAGACACATACCGCAGCTGACGCACTTGTCGTGGTCGATCTTGGCGTGGCCGTACTCATCCTGACCAATGGCATTCATGCCGCAGGCCTCCTGGCAGGGCCGGGTAAACTTGATGATGGCGTGATAGGAACAGGCATCCCGGCATTTGCCACACTTGATGCACTTATCCTGGTCGATATGCGCCTGTCCGCGTTCGATAGCAATGGCCCCTTTATGGCAGGCATTCTGGCAATGGCGGGCCAGACAGCCCTGGCAGGCATTCGTGACCTCATAGTGAGTAGGCGTGCAGCCGTTACAGGCGTATTTTATGATGTTCACCAGTGGAGGATCGTAGTACTTCTCCGCGATGGCACTCTCCTCCACCCCATCGCTGAGCAGGCTGTGCTCCGCCACCGGCCGCAGGGACAGGCCCATAGCCAGCCGTATGCGCTCGCCTACGATAGCCCGTTCCAAAAAGATGGACTCCCGTTGGTTGCCCACCTCACCGGGAACGATCTTGTAGGGCAGCTTTTCCATGCGGCGGTAGTCTCCGCCCTCATAGGCCAGCCGCGCCACCTCGGCAAACACTTGCTTACGCATATCCGCAATGGAGCATTTAAAGTTTCTCATGGGTACACTTTTCCTCCGAAACGCCCAGTCTTTTGTTACTATTATAACAAATTCATTATAGAAAACAATGTGCAGTTGCGAGAATTTCTATCGCCGCGCGAATGTTTCCTCATGCAACCTGCACAGCCTTCCGCCACAGCCGTTAAGGCGTTGTTAAGATACCTTTTATCTCTGGTCCCGCAGGGCCTCTTCCAGCTTGTGCAGCGCCTTTTTCTCAATACGGGACACATAGCTGCGGCTGATACCGTAATGGGCCGCCACCTGCCGCTGTGTCTGGGGCAAATGGCCGTCCAGGCCGTAGCGCCGCCGCAGGACATCCGCCTCCCGAGGGGTCAGCTCCCGGGCCAGCAGCTGATGTAGCAGACGTCTGTCCTCCTTGCTTTGCAGCTCCTCCAGCATGGTGTCCTCTTCTCCCACCACATCGCCCAGATACAACGCATCACCCTCCGGCCCCGTGTCCAGCGCCTCGTTCAGCGACACCTCCCCCTGCAATTTTTTCTGTCCCCGGAAGTACATTAGTATCTCATTTTCTATACAACGAGCGGCGTAGGTGGGCTGTATTCTATTTCAACTTACTTGTGCAGTTTTATAGCTGTACAGACATCAAAAAATGGCTCAACGATGCGGGTTTTTGCAAGTTTGCCCTTCGTCAAATTAACGAAAGCTATCGCAAAGAATTATTATATCCCATAAGTTTTTTATTATATCTCATAAATTTTCCGAAAAGTTATGGGATATAATTTTTTTGCCGCAAAAAAGAGGTGTACCATTTTGCAAAGCGTGGAAATTCCACGCGGGGTGTGTACCATTCTGCGTGTCGGATCGAAGAGGCTTGTGGCTAACGCACGTGAGGTAAATGTAGTGGCGAAATGCTGGTGTATGCTGTGTTTTCCGTTGTTTTTGCCGGTAAGAAATGGGAAGAAATTGCAGGAAAATCTTGACATATAGTACCGATTGAGGTATAATAATAGTACCGATAAACGCACTTTTCTCTATTCGGCAAGGAACTTGAATGATACTTACGAACTCAGGAGGAATAGAGTATGACAAGAAAATCTGCAAATGAGGTCCTGAACATCATGCGTGGTCTGTCCACTGACGAAAAGAAGTCCCTGATGGATCAGATCTTGAAAATGGTGCAGTTGGGCGACGAGGATGGCGCCTCCAAACGTGACGATCTGGTGTCCCTTAAAAATGGGCGGCGGCCAGACTGCCCTCATTGCGGCGGAGCCGCGGCTGCCGGTTATATCGTGCGGAAGGGTGTCAACAAAAACGGCGCACAGCGGTTCTATTGTAAAGCCTGCGGAAGGTTCTTTGTCCCTGCTACCGGCACGGCATTCGCTCGCACCAGGAAGAAAGCTGATATTTGGCGTCGCTTCATTGAGCTCACCATCGCTGGATCGTCTATCGCTTTGTGTTCCGAAGAATGCGGCCTCACCGTTCAGACAGCTTTCACTTGGAGACACAAGCTTCTCAACGTCTTTAAGGTGGCACAGGACAGTACCAGGATGACCGGTTGGGTCGAGGCTGACGAGCTGATGATCCCGTTGAGCTATAAGGGTAATCACATCCAGGGCAAGCCCGGCGAGAGAAGATCTAAGGGCTACGGGGTGGATACCCGGATGCCCCGCCCTGCGCTGAAGCGAGGGTCTGATAACAGGGTCAAGAGCAGCAAAGAGCGAGCCTGCGTATTCTGCATGGTAGAAAACGCAAACCAGGCGTTCTATGCCGCTGTCCCCGGTGTGGGCTTCATGAACAAAGAGATGTTGGATGCCACCGTTGCAAAGAGAGTGGACAAGTCCTCTGCCCTCATGCTGGTGGATCAGTACAAGGTGACCCGAACCTATCTGGAAGTGAATAACTTCCAAAGCGTCGTTCTTTCCTCTAATACCTCCGATAATCCCCACGAGCACAAGCCGGAGATCCGCGGTGCAAACCGAGACATGCACCTCCAGCACGTCAATGCTATGCACACCCACCTCCGTACTTTCCTGAAAGGCTACTGCGGCGTCAGCAGCAAGTATCTTTCCAACTATGTCTCCATGTATGTGTGGCTGAAAAACAATAATGCACTCAGCCGGCGCAATGCAATTCTGGATCTGACCAAGGATCGCGCAGCGCAGGGAGATTGCTATATCAGCGGCAGAGAGATCGAGTCTCTGCCCATGGTCCCCACCTGCACTGATGTGGCGGCGTAAGGCGAAGTTGCATGAAAGCTAAGTCTATGAAGCTGCGGACGCTGATCACGCTGCACGCCCTCTATAAATACACCGATGAAAACCACCGGATGAACGGTGTCAAATTGAATAAGTTCCTTGCCCCTTATGGCTTGCAATGCCACCAGCCTGTTTTGACGGACACAGTAAAGAGACTCCGTGAGTTCGGCGTGGATGTGAAGAGCAAGGGCGAGTGGGATAATCAGGGCGTGTGGATCGAGGATAGGCCTCTTTCCAACGATGTCCTTGATAAGCTGGTCTTTGCAGTCTGCACCAACCCCCTCCTCTCTGACGGGCAGGCCGACGAGATCCTGAGCAACATTAAGCCCATTGTTACAGTCTACCAGGAGCCTATGCTGAAAAGGAGTGTAAGTGCCGGCGAGGCGGTCGGTATATCCTCCCGCCTCTATCATATCTACAGCGTCACGCATAAGGCCATTCAAGAAAAACGCCGGGTACAGTATACGTTGGAAGACGTGCGCTATGACGAAGCGCGGCAGGGCGTTTATGTTGAGCCGCGATGGGAGCGTCTCTATACGCCTAAGTGCCTGTATCGCCGCGGCGAAGATGTCTACATGGTCGGTTACGACCATGCGCGGCGACAGGTGGCCGCGGTAAACCTAAAGGACGTGACCGAGGCAAGACCTGCGTTTAAGCACGCCGGGGACGCAGTGGAACGGGCACTGGAGCGCATGAGGGATATTGACCCTCTTGATTATATCCCCGGAGAAGTGCATAAGCCTATTTATTGTGGGCCTGCCGAGTTCCGATGCCGTGGGCAGTATGTGGAAGAGCTTTACCGGAGGTTTGGACCACCAGATGGGGCGGTAGAAAAGGATTCCCGCTGCAGAACCGTTTATCGCGTTTCTAAGGCTGTTATAGAGCCTGAGACGCTTTTGTGGCTGGAGGGTATACCGGGTCATGGTATCCGGCTCTGTGGTCCTACGGGGCTTGTGGAGGCTGTCAGAAGGCATTATAGAGATGCATCTGATACCTTGACCAGTTCCAAACTGCCGGCCTGTCCACCGAAAGAACTTGATTCTTGAATCCATGCCATTAAGTGCTATAATACTCAGCAAGAGAACGGAACGGAGATATTGCTATGAGAGTTGAATTTGAGTTTGACAAGCAAAAAATCGAAGCCCTTGGATACACAACGCAGCGCGTCTATGACACGATCAAGCGGGGGTTCAGGGAGCAGGGGCTGCGGTGTGCGGCAGACAATGAGATCCTCGCCTTTACCGATAATGGCGGCAAGGAAGATTTCTCCCATATCTGGATACTCATCGACCAGCTTATCAACACAAGCTGGTTTACCGCCTGCGTGACCGCGTGCCGCTGGTATAGCTATGACGATGGCGGTTACGAAGATGTTTTAGCAAAGGCATGGATGCTGAAACGCAAAAAAGAAGCATAGATATGAGGAGTGCAGAAGGAAAAGTCGAGTGCCGAAAGATGATCGCATTCGACTTGGTGCAGGCGCAATTAGAGCAGCACTACCCTCGCCCGGATAACTCGAAGGATAGGCGCTATTTCAAACGGGCATACAAGGATATTAAACGGTTCATGAGAACACACGGCTTTATTCACCGTCAATATTCAGCGTATGTATCGAAAGACAAACTGGGCATGACCGAGATCTACGTGCTGATACGAGAGATGAGCCGGCAGATGCCGTGGTTGGCTAAGTGTGTCGGTGCAATCGATGTAGCAGATATCAATGAAAGGCAATTCAGCTTGATAGACATCCTGGATAGCGGTGCCGGCAAGACCAACGGAAATTTTGATATTGGCGACCCGGAAACGGAGCCCATTATTGAAAATGAAAAAGAAAGTGCAACACAGTCATTGCAAGACCTGATAAAAAATGCTGAAAATGTCCATAGCCGGCAGATTGAAGCAACGAATATGGCGCAGAACAAAATAGCGAGATGAAAGAAAAAGGACTCTGCCGTACCTCGGCAGAGTCCTTTCCTATACATGGGCTTCATGGGTGATCCCGTACCGTTCAGCAAACCTTGCAATTGCCTTTTCACCATTCGACACAAGTATTGCTATACTGATCATGAATGGGATGAGCCCCCAGAACAAAAGGATAAAGCAAAAGCCGCCGTAATGGTGGCTTTTTGTTCAAAAAATCTTAACGCTCGTCAGGACTATTATTTCCCTGCTGCAGCAAGATCTTCATCCATCAGCTTACGATTAACACTTTCAACAAAATCATAAAAGTCGCCGTTGCGGATGCACGAATCCATTCCGCTTGAATTACGTTGGACGATCGTAATGATATAATTTCCGATCCCGATGGTGACCCAATAGGGTTTCCCATCACAGACAACCTCCCATGTTGAGTTCATGAATTTGCCTCTATCGGGGCGAACTTCAGCGGTTTTCAGTGCCCATTCAGCACTATCAAAGCGTAGGATTTTTTCGATTACTTCTTCGGGAATATTGCGTTCGCTTTTGCGCTTATTATAATGCTTTCCATCAATGTATAACCTATGTACATTTTTCATTTTGAACTGCACGCGCTCAAAAAGAGCTGGCGGTCCAAATTCTACATGAAAACGAGCCTTGTCGCCGTAAACAACTGCGGCATAGTGTTTTGACATTGCCATAAAACGATCCTCCGCTACCTAAAAAATCTCCGTTGGAATATGGTTGGCTCACCGTAGTACAGCTATATTATACGCGGAAAATTCTGAAAGTCGAGATGCAATTTCAAAAGGTCTTCCTCGATGCACGCAAAGGTGCTTCGGAGATTAACGTTCGGAATCTTGGCTCTTGACCGAAGTATCCGATGAAGTACGAGAATCACCGGCGCGATCGGAGGCGGAATGGATTTGGGCAGGCAGAGAAGATTTAAGAGGAATAGAACCTGTATCGCTTTTGCCCAGATTTAAAGACAATGCTTTCTCATATTCTGCGATCACACTCCTCCCAATTTATTTCACACGATTTCATCAGACCCGGATGCGATACAAATTTAAGGAATATTCTGAAAAGATTATATACGCGACCATGCAGATTGGCAATACTCATGAGCTTATTTTTGTGCCCGTATATGGGCTTTTTTGCTGGTTGCGGGGCGATTCGATGTTTCTTGGCGCTGAAGCTTATCCAGGACTGAGTTGATATGAGAAATGTAGGCAGCCACCGTGGAGGGTGTCAAACCAAATTGCTCCGATAAAGTCAGCAAAAGGTCATTGGGAGCTGGGCCTTTCACCCCCACCTCACGGCAGATCTGTTTCAGGGAGAGATAAGCGTTATAAATTTCAAGACGCTTTTCTTCTGCGGGGGAAAGCACATTGTCTTGGCTATACGTCGTTCGCTTGGGCAATGGGGGTCTCAGACCCTTCTTCACGATTTCCCCGAAAGAAAACCTGAGATTGCGAAGTTTATAAGATGTACCATACTTCTCGTTGATCATGGCTTCAAATGCTTTGCCCGTAAGCCGGGTTGCCTTCGGAAGAGCAATATTTTGTGCGTATTCATCAAAGATGGCGAGCATCTCTTTCGAAATAGAACGGCAAACTTGAATTTCGGACTTTCTTGGTGTTTTCTTCTTTTTGGGGATATTAAAATGCTCAGAAATCAAAGCATCGTACCCAGCCGCGCTCAAGTTCTTATAGATGCGGCGTATTGTTTGTTTTGAATAGCCCGTCCGATAAGCTATTTCATCCATCGGCAAAGCGGATGCTTCGTTACCCGAGTCGATGGCATCGCGCCTTTGTTTGTAGAGCGTATACGCAAGGATCTTGTTATATGGAAGCTTGCTCAAAGGGTTGTCCAACTTGCACCATTGGGTCAAATAATTTGGTACAACAAAGCGCTCCTTAAAGAACGAGGCTGAGCGGCCTTTGCCGGGAGCTGCCAATAGCAAAAACAGGCGTCTGATGGCATCATCTGACGCCTTGAAATTTTCGATCCACTCGAAAAAAGTCAGGTAGCCCGGCAAATATTTTGAAGAACAGCCGGCATCACGAAGAAATTTCTTGAGCCGACCGTGCAGCGCATTGACTCGTTGAATATCATGATCGCCCTTAGAAAGGCGCACCTGAGTGCCTTTTCGACGATATACATGGGCTTCATGGGTGATTCCATACCGTTCAGCAAATCTTGCAATCGCACTCTCCCCATCGGATACGAGGAGTGACGCCGATCCAGGGGAAGTGTTGTGGTGCTGCATTTGCATCTTCTGTGGAGGAAACGGCGATGGGTCCTCATCGGGCACGGTAAGGAGAAACTTGTCGCCGATTGCCTCTGCAAGCAATACTGTATTCGCCGCGCCTACGCCGACAAATTTTGCGGTAACGTGGTTAAACTCATCAATCGCGGCAAAGATACAAACAGAACTCAAGACGCGCTCTCCCCCTCGTGAGCCACCCCTTGCCCGGGCAAGCCTCGGTACGAAGTCAATTTGGTCAAAGGGGCAGTCCTCCGGGAAATCCGAATCAGATAAATTGCTGCCGCGAAAATTTGTATGGATAAAAGTGTTGTCGCAACGGCAGATTCCATACAGCTTAACATCCTGAAGCATAAGCTCCATAGCGTAAAACAGCCTGTTGCGTATATTAAAAAATGTACTCGGAGCAATGCCACACACTTTACAGATGCGATTACCGCTGTATCGGTCCAGCATACAGCGAAGAACCTTCAAATAGGTCATGGCCGAGACCTTGCATCCAGAGCTTATACTGTTCCAATTGGGCGTAAAGTAGAGCGAACAAGCGGTGCAGTAGTAAAAAAACTTCGATTTACGGTTTACATGAGAAGATTTACACTTGGGACATGGGGGCACTACAGCATTATAATCGAACAACGGATCAGCCGGGTCAAGCCCCTGCTCTTCTGCGATAGGGACAAGCGCAAACTCAGAAAAGGATAGTGCATGCATATTGAGCAGTTCGTTATAGCTTGGAAGCAGTGATGCTACTTCGTCGCGGATCTCAGGACTTTCTTTGGAAAAAAGCTCAAGGATGTTCAAGACCTCTTGCTGGAGAGAAGGAGCACCTGCCATCAGCTATTACCTCCCTGTCGTTTAATATACTTGGGCGTTTTGTCTTTATGATTGAGGTATGGGATCTTTTGGAACGAACCGTATTCAGTATACATTTTCGCATAGGTGCGCCAAAAAGAGGCTTTCACGGACTCAAAGGCGGCGTCGTGAAGGTTTTTTTCGTGCGGATAAGGATGGAAAAAAGAAGAGAATTTCTTGTTGTTGTGATCTGCGCTGGGGATCACTGCAAGCGGAGAGTTTCGTTTCTGCCCGATATGGTGCAGGTGGTATCTGGGGATCTGCTTACTTGTTTCCTCCGTAAAGTCGGCATCTGCGCCGGGAATAACCGGGGCGTTTCCTTCCTGCATAAGTGCGAGATTTGTTTTTCCAAGGGGAATGCAGATATACTCCGGATTCACATCAATGATCAGGCATGGAGGCAGCGCCGGCCAAGAAACTTCATGATAATAGTGATTTCGGTAGTACAGCGCCTCTTTGAATTTGCGTATGTAAGGACGTACAGCATCGAAAACAATACCATCCTCAAGGATACGCTTCTGCACATCCTCATACGTTTCCTGGGCAGCGGAAATCTTCGGACGGCGCATCTCGCTCAGGCGGGATTTTCTGGTCTTACGGCCATCAATGATGACCGCATTGGGATTGACATACCAGCGCCCGTTCGGAAGCTGGATACACTCTTTAATTTTCCCGTCGTGCAGCCAACTATGTACGGTGATCGGCGTAACGCCTTTAAGTTCGGCAAACTTTTTCACCGGTACGTAATTGGTGGGAGGCAGGACGGTTTCGTTTACATCGGTAGAAACTTGAACAGCTTCCTTAGTTCGTACCTCCGAATCTTGCGAGGCCTTGGGGCCGCCTCCATTTCGACTCAAGCAAGTTACAAGCTCGTTGAAGAACTGTTCCCGTTCGGTATCGGGAATATTCAATTCGCACTTGAACAGCGTCTTTCCCCTCATCAGCTCTTGAGCCCGGGAAAAGATATGGAGCATAAACTGTCTCTCATTGCAAGGGGCGGGAATCTCGGCTGCCACGTCAAGGTGCATAAGAGAATCCTTTTTGTTGCGGTCGATTGCGCTGAACAACAGACGGAAAAGGACTGTGTACGAGCATGTAACAGAGCCGCTGTCGGTAGCAAAAGCAAGGGTAATCCCTGGAATATCTCCCAAGGAAAGGCTATTGGGATTAACAATATTGGCTTCCTTTTGACAGTCGCCCCACGAGGCGTCATGAAACATAAAGGGGTCAGAGAAAAAGGCAACGAGGTTATTTGCAGTGCATTTTACGACCCGCTTCGTTTTGAAAGCGATGTAGATGTCACCGGAAGGGATAAGGATCACGCGCGCAAAAATATCCGTCTGCATATATCTCATACTCCTCTTTCTCCGTGCTGACCCAAGGGGCCGCCATTCCATATGGTTAATCAAATTCCGTGTTATAAATCGTGATATATACAGACGGAAGCGTCTGTATTCAGTTTTTCTGTTTGATGTCCGCCTTCATCTCATCCAGCAACGCGGTAAACTTGAGGAAGGCATCTTTTGCCTGTCCCGTCTTGCCGCAGCTTTCTAAAAGAAAGAACACTGCGTCATCAAACTGTTCAAACGCTGCAGGGGGTTTCGTTTCGCTTCGTAAGGCGGCGTAAGCGGAGATCGGTTCTTCAAACATATATTGGCGCGTGTCATACGGCAGGCGGAAAAGCTTGGCGATGTTATAAAAGGTCTGATCATCCTCGTTGCAGCGCGTAAGGAGGAACTGCACAATGCCAATAAGCCACGTCTCCGCACGCTTGAGTTCATCGGAGGCACAGGGGGAAACGGCGGTG
>ERZ780198.3765-NODE-3765-length-9994-cov-3.679243_pt1 | contig 9994 bp, 2 predicted proteins | sample MGYA00510979_ERZ780198 | MGnify/ENA primary metagenome ERZ780198 (study PRJEB29588, sample SAMEA2158039) | human gut metagenome | biome: human gut; feature: human-associated habitat; material: faeces | place: Denmark | collected 2008/2010 ...
TGCTGCCCACGCGCGGCGATTCCGGCCCGGGGGCGCTGGCCTTTGCCGCGGGCTTTACCGTAATGATGATCCTGGACGTGGCATTGGGGTAGGGAGGAGGGTTGACAACGGCCAATTCCTGTAATATAATGTCGCTGACAAGTAAATAAACAGTCTGTTGATCCAATGTCGCCGGCGGCCGTACAGCCCACCACGGGCCAGGCGTCGGCATAGAAGGAAAGGGGTAGCCAAACCCCGCACGACCGGTACTGTGAGCGCAAGGATGCACCGAAGCGGCGAGAGCCGCCGGGACGAAAGTCCGCCATTGTGGGGAAGCCCATGAGAAGGTAGGCTGCAAACGAGGAGGGATGTCTGCCCCCCGCGGCGCGAGCCAGGAGAATTGCATTGTGTAGGACAAAGTTGCAGCGGGCGCGCTCTCCGTGTGCGGGAATCTTGTACCACCATGTAGATGTACCACGCTGACCTCCTGAACGGGAGGTCGGTGTTTTTTGCGCCGCCTTTTTCGCGGCCGGCCCTTTTGGGCGGGCGGCGGGGGCGGCGACGTCTTTCCGTGGTGCAGGGGTCGTATCTATTGCGTTCGCTGTCCGGCTTTGCGCCGGGCAGCGTTTCATTTTCGCGGGACAGAGTGCACTCTGTCCCATTTTTCATGCCCTGCATGAAAAATATTTCCCTTGCCAGGCTGACACGCTGCCATACACAGCGAAGCGGTGCGGAAAACTCGACTGTCAAGCTGAGGCGCCGTGCGCTTTCCATCTGACCGTGAAACTGTGCAGACGAGTCCCCTTTGTCAAGCTGAGGCGGCCATTGGCCGCGTGCTTTTCCATAAGTGGGGCGGGGATGTTGCCGCATCCCCGCCCACCCCCTCACGTCGACAAAAAATTTACATAAAGGAGAAAGAGACATGAAGAAGAGAGTCATAAGCTGGCTGCTGACCGTCGTGATGGTCGTCAGCATGCTGCCCACCTCCGTGTTGGCCGACACGCTGGCCGCGGATCAGGAGCAGCAGACCCAGCAGGAACAGATAGCTCCGGTGGACACGGAGAACACCGTCCCTGCCGAGGATGAGGAGACGCAGGAGCAGCAGGAGCCTGCTCCGGAAACGCCTGTGTCCCGGTCTGCCCGCATCGGCGGCACGGCGCTGGCGCTGGCGGAAGGAACTGTCAGCTCCGCGGAGGAGTTTGCCGCGATGGAGCCCAGCGGCAATTATCAATTGACGGAGGATATCACCGTCACGGCGCCCTATGGCAACGATATTACCGGCTTTACCGGCTTTACCGGCACCTTTGACGGCAACGGCCACACCGTAACGCTGGATATCACCGCTTCCACGGCCAATGTCGGCCTGTTCAGCAAACTGGCAGGCGGCGCCGTGGTGAAGAATGTGAAAGTGGATGGTACAGTGTCGGGCACGGAAGGCGTTGCCGGCATTGCAGCCCAAGCCAATGGCGCAACCATTAGTGGCTGTATCAACTGTGCAGAAATCTCCGCAACCCAACGACATGTAGGCGGTATCGTTGGAAAAATGGGGGGAGGCACAGTAGAGAATTGTTATAACACAGGTGCCATTTCCAGCAGCAGAACAAGACCCATAAATATGGGAGGGATAGCTGGTTATGTAGATGGCGGAGCGAGTGTTGAGAATTGCTACAATACTGGAAGTATCACTGGAAGTGGAGACAATACAGCCGCAGTTGTCGGATGGAATGCTGCTACAGTTAAGAACTGCTACTACTTGGAGAGCACATATAAAGTGGGGTCTTGTGGAAATGGCGACTACACCGACCCCACTGTGTCCAAGACCGATGCAGAGATGCGCAGCGGTGATATTGTTACCCTGTTAGGCAGCGCCTTCATGGTTAAGAGCGGGGACTACCCCGCACTGAAATGGGAGACTCCCACCGCGGCGGTACGCTTTACCATTGTTCCCGCGAATGCCACGCTCGAAATCAACGGCGGCACTTATACCGGCTCCACCACCGTGGCGCTGCCCGCCGCCGATGCACCGTATTCCTATACCGTGTCCTGCCCCGGCTACACGACCGAAACCGGCGAAGTGACCGTGAAGAACAAGGACAACCCCGTGGCTGATCCTGCCAATGTTACTGTTACGCTGGCGGAGGATGCTGCACAGTGGGTCACCGTGACCTTCACCGTGACTCCCGCCGGTGCCGCGCTCACCCTCAAGGACGGCGAGACGCAGGTTGCGCCCACCGAGGGAACGACCTATCAGCTGCTGAAGGGTCACGCCTATACTTACACCGCCGAGACGACCGACGAGAGCTATGAGCCCGTCTCCGGCACCGTGACTCCCAACGAGAACAGCACCCAAACCGTGGCGCTGAAAAAGGTGCAGAGCATTGCGGTGACCAAGGCTCCCACAAAGACGGAGTACTACAAGGGCGATGCCGAACTTGACCTGACCGGCATGGTTCTCACGGTGAACTATGATGGCACCGACGAAACCCGCACCATTACCGATGGCTATGACGCCGCCGGTGTGACCTGTGAGGGCTTTAGCACAGAAACTCCCGCCGAGAGCCAAACCGTCACCGTAAAGTACAGGGGCAAAACCGCCACCTTTACCATCAAGGTGAATGATAAGTTGAGATTTGCCGATTTCTTCACGGCGATTTCCGAGAGCATCACCGCCACGGATGATACAACTTCTCCCTTTACCCCGGTGCAAAAGCCCGAAGGGAATTATTTGGAGTCCAGCAATACAAGTAACTACTCATCCTCCAAAATCACACTGAAAGCAACGAAGAATGTCACCCTCAGTTTTGATTACTTGGGGAGTGCGTCTTCAAACAGTTATTACTGCTTTACTGTGAAGAAGGGGTATACGACTGTTCTTTCCTCCTACAACAGCACCACATGGAAGAAATGCGCGGTGGACATGGCGGTGGGCGACACCGTAACGCTGACCTTTGAGCATCCCTATTCGTATGGAAGCCATTATTCTGTGAAGCTCAAAAACTTCGCCGTTTCCCCGCTGTACACGCTGACCATAGCGCCGGACCAGACGGACGCGACGGTCACTCTGAAAGATAAGGAAGGCAAAGCCGTCTCCGGCAGCAATGGCGTATTCGCCGTAAAAGCCGCGGCGGACTACACCTACACCGTCACCAAAAAGGGCTATGAGCCTGCCACCGGCAAGGTGACCATGAGCGCCGAAAATCAAACAGTCAATGTTACCCTTGTCAAACTGCCGGTCATTACCCTGAAGTTTACCCCCGATGATGCGGCGGTAACACTGAAACAGGGAAACACCACCGTTTACAAGGAGTCTGCGGACAGCGAAAAAGGCAAGAATGTCTATATCGCTGCCAAGAATACCGACTATACCTACACCGTCAGCAAGTTTGGCTATGAGACGGCCACCGGCACGATCAATGTTGCGACAACCGATGTGAACAAGACCGTCAAGCTGACCGAGTTGGCAAAGCAGACGGTGACCTTCAACATCACCAAGCCGGAGGGCGTGACCGCCGAGCCCACCATCACCGTCACGTCCGGCAGTATCACCGCCTACACGGGCAGCGGCGCGGATTGCACTCTCCCCGCCGGGGACTATACCTACACGGCCAAGTTGGATGGCTGCGATACCTTGTCTGGGAGTTTTGTGGTCAAGGCTGCCAAGACCATAGGCCTGGAGTTCGTCAAGTCGCTGACCTTTGACGATTTCTTTGCCGGCCTGGACGGTATCACCGCCGAGAACGGCACACGATACGGCTTTGAACCGGTACGGGCTGCTGGTGGGAACTATTTGGAGAGCAAAAAAAGCTATGGCACAACGACTATGAAGCTGACGGCGGGAAAGCCGTGCGTTGTGTCCTTCCAGTATTTTTCCAATGGATATAAAGACTACTGGGATGAGTACGGATTCACTGTAAAGAACGGAAGCAAGACACTCTTGACAGCCTACGATGAATCGGAGTGGAAGACATTCAGCACGGTGCTGAAAAAGGGCGATGAACTGACGCTGTCCTTCGGCGGTTCCGACTCTTATAATGTCAAGCTGAAAGACTTTACCGTTTCCCCCGTCTACACCATCTCTCTCAATGTCACCGGCGCGGAGGATTGCACGGTCGTCTTGCAGGATGCCAGCGGTGCAGCCATCACCGGCACCGACGGTAAGTATGCGGTCCCCGCCGGAGTGTACACCTACACGGTCAGCAAGTACGGCTATCAAACCAAGGTGGGCAAGATCATCGTCACGGATAAGAACGTGGCTCAGGATGTGGCCCTCACTGCCCTGACGGCGTACCAGGTGAAGTTTAACGTTGCCCCGGAGGGCGCTGCCGTTACGCTGACCCACCCCGTGGGCGGCACCATCAAGCCCGAGACCGACGGCGGCTACAAACTCTACCTCGGCGAGACCTATGCCTATACCGTCACTAAGGCGGACTATATCCCCGTTCACGGCAGCATCACCGCCGCCGAGGACAAGACGCTCTCCTTCACCTTAACTTACGCGGGTGAGGGCTGGGACGGCACCGCCAAGACCGCACCCACCCAAGACAAAAACGGCGTCTATCAGATCGGCACCGCCGCGGAACTGGCATGGTTTGCCGATGCGGTCAACAAGGACGGCACGACCATCAGCGGCAAGCTCACCGCCAACATCAACCTCAACGGCAAGACTTGGACGGCCATCGGTACCGACAGTAATAAGTTTGCCGGCACCCTGGACGGCGATAATTACACCGTTAGTGGACTCGTTACAACCGGCCTTGTGGGGGAACTTGCAGAGGGCGGCGTAGTTGAAAATCTGCGTGTGAATTGCGCGATTGTCAGTACCTCGTCGCTTTTGGGAGGTGTTGCCAATTCCAGTGCAGGAACGATACGGAACTGCATGGTCAGTGGTAGTATCACGTTCTCCAGCGGGGGCTATAATGGCGCATCGGCAATCGGTGGCATTGCTGGACGGAATACCGGCAACGGTGTGATTAGTGGTTGCGTTAGTAGGGCTGTCGTCAAGGATGCTTACGATAATAGTACATATGGTACATCCGCACCTTTGGGAGGCATTGCCGGATATGCATACGGTGTTGTCGAGAACTGCTATTTTACCGGTACTCTCGCGGTAAAAAAGACGCAGCCGAATAAGATTATCCAGCAAAAACGCGGCGGCCTTGTAGGCGAACTGAACGCTAATGCAGAGCTCAAGGGTTCCTATGTGGCAGGAGAGTTCGCAATAGCAGATGAGAGTAAGTTCGGTGCGGTGGTAGGCAAGGTGAACTCCGGCGCCACCATCACCAACTGCGCTTATCTGGACACCGTCGCACCACAGGCCGCGGCGGATGGCACCACCAGCGGCATGACTGCCCATACCGCGGACTATATGCGCTCCGCGGAGTTCGCCGTGGATATGGGCATGAATCAGGATGACGGTACCCTCAACGGCGGTTTCCCCGTTCTGCCCTGGCAGGGCGGCACCGTGCTCTCTGCCGATGACATGCGGGCCGTCAGCCAGGCCCAGCAGAGCCTGTCCCTGCGGGGCATGAGCGCCGCCGACGCCGCCAAGAAAGCCAAGGCCGACTGGTACGCCGAGAATGTGCTGGGATTCTATGACCTTACGGACAATAACGATAAGGCCGACCTCTGTGAGGAATACGGCATCGAAGAGCCCGGCGAAGCGGTCACGGACCTGCACGACTACTTCCTGACCGCCCTGCAAAAGCGCTTCTATAAGGAACTGGGGCTCGATGCCGAGAATGCAGACCTTCTGAAGGCCGATGCCACCGGCGTCTACCAGATCAAGGGCATCGAGGCCGTCACAGTCATGCTGGACGATATGGAGAGCGACGAAAAGGTGCCTCGCGACTGCACCACTAGCCTGATACTGCCGTCCACCGTACAGGTAACGGTGAACGGCGCGGAAAAGACCGTTGCCATTGACTGGAAAAGCGACAACGGCCTGGTGACCGTGAAGGACGATGGGACTGCCGACATCACCGCGCCTGCCGGTGGCAAGGCTACTGTCACCCTCAAGGCCACGCTGACCTCCGGCAGCGAGAGCAAGGTCAAGACCTTTACCCTCTGCCTGTGGTCCAAAGCGGCGGAGCAACAGCAGACACTGGACGACATTGCCGCCGTGATCACCGCACGCAATGCGGCGGTGCGCCCCCTGCAGGGACTGGGCCTCTACAACGACACCACCGACGCCAACGGCAAGGGTGTTGAAAAAGCCTTCCGCCGCCTGCTGGAGGAGATGGGCTACGAGGATGTGGCAGACAAGGCTGTCATTACCTATACGGACGGCAGCGCTAAAGCCAGCGGTTTTGACGGTGCGGCACATGAGTACATCACTGCGAACGGCGATGTCAAGTTCTTTGACGGCGCTGTCCAGCTGAAGGAGGCGTATTACGCCGGCCTGGAGTTCAAAGTCGCCTACGGCGGTGCGGAGAAGACTATCACCACCCGCGCGATCGTGGGCCGCAGCTTTGACGATGTGCAGGCACAGCTGACGGAAGCTGCCAAAACGCTGACCTGGGAGATGATCCGCGGCGAGAACACCAACGAAGCGGAGACGGACACCACCGGCGCCTGGGATCGCCACGCCGTGGTTGGCGGCATTACCTCCAATTTGACGCTGCCCTACAGCATCTCCGGCCGCTACGATATGCAGGTCCAGTGGGCTGTTGTGGATGTCGCGGAAGACTCCAACTGCCTGTATATCAGCAGCGATAAAGACAGCGCCTCCGGCGTGGGCAACATTGTCCGCCCCGTGCGGCCTGCCGAGGGTGAGCTGCCCGAGGATGCCGGCAAGGAAACTTTGATCGCCCGCGTGACCTATACCGACTTTGACGACGATCCGTATATAAAGGAGCATATCACGGGGCAGAACGGTGTGGAGGTCTACGCCGACGTGTTCTTTGACATCACGGTAGCGCCCTTTGACATCGACGCCACCAACGAGATGCAAAAAGCTCTGGCGGAGAAGTATCAATCTCTGCTGGTGGACTTTGTGGACAAAACGACGAAGCCCGATCTCAGCAAAGTTGATGCCGATCTGCAGATGCCCCGGCCCTATCTGCTGCAGCAGGAGGGCATCATGACCGACAGCTATAACCAGAAGGTCACGATGGTGAGCCTCACCCCGGACGTGCTGGGCTTCAACGGCTATCACGCCATGGTCTACCGCCCGCTGCCCGGTGAGGAAGCGGCAGAGGCCAGATACGTGGTCACCATCACCACCCGCAGCTCCGGCCTTCTGCTGGCGCGGCAGGAGTTCAGCTTCACCATTCAGCCTTTTACCCAGCAGGAGTTGGATGGCGCTGCCGCCTTTATGACCGAGGCGCGGACCGAGAACGCCTACTGGAACGGTATCAAGAACGAGAATACGGCTAAGACCAAGGTCACCTCCGACCTGTACCCCTTCGCTGAGATCTGCAAAAACAAGGACGGCACGCTGGAATATGTCCGCGGCACGGTGAATATGACCTTCGACGGCATCGAGGCCGACGATATCCCCGGCTGGCTCGATACGGAGAAGTACCGCTGCTTCCGATCCTCCCGACCCTCCGTCATCGAGAATGAGCTGCTGCGTGTACACCAGCCGGAGTACAATACGACAGTTACGCTGGACAGCGTCCTGACCTACACCAAGTACGCCCAGTACTGGGAGAAATTCGGCCTGAACGGCACTGAGGAGACAAAGGAGAAGTACAAGCTCTTCGAGCAGTTCTACAAGCAGCCGGTCAGCGTTGATCTGAAGGTCACGGGCCTGACGGAAACAGATGATCCCAACGAGAACGCGATGATCACCGTCACCGTCCAGGTGGACAGCTATAACGAAAACAAGCACAGCTTTACCGGAACCAACTACACCTTTACCGGGAAGGCCAACAATGACTGGACGGCCTGGGATGCCGTCAAGGCCTGCCTGGACAATGCCAAGTACGAATATACCGGCAGCGGTGCGTATCTCAAGAGCATTACGGACACAAAGGGCATCACGCTGGGCGAGAAGGATGACGGCAAGTCTTCCGGCTGGATGTTCGGCGTCACGCCGGCCCAGGGTGAGGAGACGCTGCCCAACACCACGCTGGATGCGACCTTTATCCATGACGGCGACACGGTGCGCCTGTTCTTCACGAACAAGTATATCCCCGTGGACCCCGATGAGCCTGTGGATCCCGGCACGGAGGTCCCCAACTTTGACAAGGTGTACGCCGACACCAAGAAGTACATCCAGAACAAGGTACCCATGCCCGTCGTGGCCAGTGACCGCGGTGAGTGGGCGGTGCTGGGCCTGGCCCGCGCCGGCGTTGCGTTGTCCGACGAGTACATCCAGGCCTACTACGGTAAGGTCGTGGCCTATGTAAAGGCGAACATCGGCTCTGACGGCGTTCTTGTCGATCCCGAGAGCCATAACCCCACCGTCACCGACAACGAGCGTATCATTCTGGCCCTTACCGCCATTGGTAAGGATCCCGCCAACGTGGGCGGCAAAAACCTGCTGACGGCGCTGCAGAACAAGGATATCATGCAGGTCACCAATACCAGTGACACGGATATCAACGGTCTGGTGTTCGGCCTGCTGGCCCTCAACAGCGGCAACTATACCCAGGACAGCTACTGGCTGGTACAGGCCATCCTGACCCAGCAGAATGAGGATGGCAGCTGGAGCTCCAGCGCCGACACAAAACCCGTCGGCGACGTGGACATGACCGCCATGGCGCTGCAGGCGCTGGCGCCCTACTACAACGAGGGCGACGATACCACGGTGAACGCCGCCGTCGATAAAGCGCTGCAATGGCTGTCCGCTAAGTACAAGGGCAAGGGCTATACCAGTGCGGAGAGCTGCGCTCAGGTGGTGGTGGCCCTGTCCGCCCTGCAGCTGAACGCCAACAGCGACAGCAGCTTTGTCAAGACCGTGGATGGTGCGCCCACCAGCGTGTTGGGCGATCTGCTGCGGTATTACCTCGGCGAGGGTCAGGGCTTTAAGCATGCGGCCTCGGGCAAGACGGCTGACCAGAAGGCCACCGAGCAGGCCCTCTATGCCATGGCAGCCTACGAGCGCTATTGCCGGAGGACCAAAGCCCTCTACGACATGACCGACGCCGTCTGCGCCCACAGCTTCGGCGATTGGCAGGTAGTCTCCCCGGCCACCTGCACGGCGGACGGCTCCCGCCAGCGCGTCTGCACGCGCTGCGGCGCGGTGGAGGTCCAGACGCTTCCAAGTTCGGTGAGTGGACGACCACCAAGAAACCCACCTGCACCGAGACCGGTACGGAGAAGCGCACCTGCTCCGTCTGCTCCAAGGAGGAGACCCGCGTCATCGCTGCGTTGGGCCACACCCCCGGCACAGAGGTGTTCGTGGGCGAAAAGTACCATTGGAATATCTGCAAAGTTTGCGATAAGGCGGTGAACGAGACCGAGCACACCTATGTAAACGGCATCCAGTGCGTCTGCGGTGTGGTGAAGTCCGAGGATGGTACACTGAAGCGCATTGAGGTATCTGACACTATTACAGTGCCCGATACCCTGCGGGATAACGAGAAGCTGAACAGCGAGGAAAAGATCAAAGCCGAGCTGCAGCTGCAGATCTCCAGGAAGGACAGCAAGAACACAGCGGAGAACACCGCGGTGTTTGATGTGCGGCTGATGATCATCACCACCGTGGACGGTGAGCAGGTGGAGACTCCCGCTACCAAGGCGGACTTGGTAAACGGCAGGATCACCGTGCTGCTGCCCTATCCTGAGGCTATTGCGGCCAATTACAGCAAGTACAGCTTTACCGTGGCACACCTTGTGACTATGGCGGACTGCGGCCTGGATGTGGGCACCGTGGAGTTCCCCGCTGTTACCAAAACCCCCAGCGGCCTGCTGGTGACGCTGACCGGCCTGTCTCCTGTGGCCATCAGCTGGACGGAGTCCACCAACCACTATTACTACAACCCCACCGCGACGCCGGACAAGACCGACTCCGCCAACACGGCGGACGACAGTCAGATGGTGCTGTGGCTGGGCAGCGCGGGCCTGGCGG
>ERZ780198.3774-NODE-3774-length-9974-cov-2.645831_pt1 | contig 9974 bp, 7 predicted proteins | sample MGYA00510979_ERZ780198 | MGnify/ENA primary metagenome ERZ780198 (study PRJEB29588, sample SAMEA2158039) | human gut metagenome | biome: human gut; feature: human-associated habitat; material: faeces | place: Denmark | collected 2008/2010 ...
TACCAGCAGTCTTACCGTTTCCTGAGCCGTGTCCACGACCTCTTCTGAAATTATCGCTATGTTTTGATCCGTCAGCCGGTCTTAAATTAGATAAGTCCATTGTGACACCTCCTATCTAAGATTTATGCTTCTTCTTCTACTTTTACCAGATGTCTTACCTGCTGAACCATTCCTCTGGTTGCAGCGTTATCCGGAAGGACAACTGTCTTATTAACCTTCTTAAGGCCTAATGCTTCTACTGTTCTTCTGTGTTTCGGAACACATCCGATCGGGGATTTCACCAGTGTTACTTTTAATTTATCTGCCATTTTCGTCTCCTACTTTTCCATATTAAATCTGAATATTCATGATGGTCCGGTAGGACTCCAGAAATTTATCCCTGATCGCTACCGTATAAGAGATCGCAGCAGATGCTTTTTGCAATGCAATCGTAAGATCATGCGTATTTTCCGTCTCTCCCATTGCAAGCTTTACCTTTTCATCCTCTGCATCTGATATATATGCATTTGCCTGTGTGATGTTATCCATGGCAGCAGACAAAAAACCGCCAAACGCATCACTGCTTTTGTCATTTACCTTTCCTGGGTCTTCTGTCTGCAGAGCATTTTTGATCACACCGCTGCTGACATTATACAACGAGGTAATATCCATTGTTATTCTCTCCCTTTACAAATCTTACTGTGCCATCTCCAGACCTTTGACAGCCATGCTCTTACTGGCGGAAAATGCCGTCGCATTCGCCTCGTAGGAACGGCTGGCATCGATCAGGTCTGTCATTTCCGTAATAACATTGACGTTCGGATATGTCACATATCCGTTTTCATCCGCATCCGGATGGGACGGATCATATACCATTTTCATTTCCGTTTCTGTATCTTCATAAGTCTTTCCGACACGTACACCGCCGCCGATATAATCCCCTTTTGCCTTTGCCAGCGCAGATGCAAATGTCCCGTTTTTGCCTTTTTCTTCAAATGTCACAAGCTTGCGGCGGTAAGGGGTTCCGTCTTCTGTTCTTGTGGTATCGATATTGGCTATATTTTCCGAGATCACATCCATCCGGTACCGCTCAGCTGTCAGACCGGATGCATTGATGCTGAAAGAATCAAATATACTCATAACTTCCTCCTACTCTACTGTGTCACTGCCTTGATCATGGAAAACTCATGATTGATGCTGTCAACCAGCGCATTGTACTTCAGCTGGTTTCTGGCCAGTGCAGCATTTTCTGTATCGATATCTACATTATTGCCATCCAGACGGTAGGAGAAGCCGGAGCTGTCCGTATAGCTGCGGATCCTAAGATCTGCCTTGCTTAAATTTGCCACCTTTTCGTCTGTTGATCTGTAACGTGAATTACTGATCGCCTCCTGCAGGCTGTCCTCAAACGCCACGTCCTGCCTTTTATAGCCGGGTGTATTCACATTTGCAATATTGTTGGAGATTGCCTCCTGTCTCATCCAGGAAGCATCTGCCGCCTTATCCAGCACATTTACATAATCATAAATATTGGAGTTGATCACTTTAACACCTCATTTCATCTAATAAGCCTACTTTATTCCATTATAAATTAAAACACAAAAAACACAAGGATTTCTTGGAAAAAAAACAGGCCCGGAAACAGATTCTGCATCACAAAACCCCTTTCCAAGCCCGAGAATTCCCTTTCTCCGTCTATTCTGTTACATATTTTTTTTCACACGATCCAGCTCTTCATATACCAGATCATTGACAACCTTGATATACGTACCCTTCATTCCCGAAGATCTGGATTCGATCACACCCGCACTCTCAAACTTCCGCAGGGCATTGACGATAACCGATCTTGTAATGCCAATCCTGTCTGCGATCTTGCTCGCCACCAGAATGCCTTCCATGCCACCTAGCTCATCAAATATATGGATGATCGCTTCCAGCTCCGACTGGGAAAGCGTACTGAGCGCGGATTTCACAACGGCTCTTTTTCTGACTTCTTCTGCACTTTCTTCATTGACTGAACGTAGCATTTCCAGTCCGACTACAGTTGTTCCGTACTCACAGAGGATAATATCATCGATTTCATATTCCTGCTGCTTCTTATAAATAAAAAGCGTACCCAGTCTCTCTCCCGCAATATCGATCGGGGACAGAAGTGCTTTATACTGGTGCGCCTTTTCTCCCTCATAACCGAGCGTTTCCAGATTGACATTTTCCTTTGTCGATAACACGCTTAAAAACCGCTCATTCAGAAGACTGTCCACAAAGACGCCGACCTTGCTTTCAAACAGCTCATCCAGCGTCTCGATCCCATCTGTCCTGCCAACACCGAGGATCTTGCCCTTTTTGCTGATCACCAGTACATTCGACTGCAGGATCTCTTTTAACACATTGCAGATATCATTAAATACGACCTTACTGGAATTGTTGTTGTGAAGTAACTTCCCGATCTTTCTGGTTTTATCCAATAATTGTACACTGCTCATTTTCATTCCCTCTTGCTCTTATCATTCGCACCCGGATCAATCTGTCATATAGCGCTTTTGCATATAATATTCAGAATTTGTATGTATAATAACACAAATTGTCCGATTTTACAATAAAATCGGACAATTACCTCTCAGAATCTTATGCTTCTTTTGTTTCTTTCTTTTCTTTATAACCGCAGCCCTCTGCAGAACAAACAAGCTGATTTCCCTTTTCTACAAGTACATTTCCGCATTTCGGGCAAAGCTTATTGCTCGGGCGCTGCCATACCATGAAATCACAGGCCGGATTATCCTCACAGCCATAATAACGTCTGCCTTTCTTCGTCTTACGGATCACAACCTCTTTCCCGCATTTCGGGCATTTCACGCCGATCTTCTCCAGATACGGCTTTGTGTTGCGACATTCCGGGAAGCCCGGACACGCCAGGAATTTTCCGTGCGGTCCATATTTAATGACCATCTGTCTGCCGCACTGGTCACAGACAACATCCGAAACCTCATCCTCGATCTTTACGGACTCAAGCTCTTTTTCTGCCTTTTCCACGGCCTCATGCAGATCCGGATAGAAATTGGAAACAACCACCTTCCAGTTGACGCCGCCCTCTTCCACGGAATCAAGCAGTGACTCCATATTCGCCGTAAAGCTGACATCTACAATACTCGGGAAGGCTGTCTTCATAATATTGTTGACCGCTTCTCCAAGCTCTGTTACATACAGATTCTTTGCTTCCTTTACAATATATCTCCTGGCAAGGATCGTTGTGATCGTCGGTGCATACGTACTCGGACGTCCGATGCCCTGCTCCTCCAGTGTCCTGACCAGACTTGCTTCCGTATAATGTGCAGGCGGCTGTGTAAAATGCTGTTTACTGTCAAAGCTCTCCCAGGAAAGCTTTGTGTGTTCATCCAGACTGCCCAGCATCTTATTCCCTTCTGCTTTTTCATCCTCTTCCTGTGTATAAACACTCATAAAACCGTCAAATTTCACTTTGGAAGCTGCTACCGTGAAACGATATCCGTTTGCATCGATCTTTACAGAAGTTGTCTCATAAACTGCAGATGCCATTCTGCTTGCGGTAAAACGCTTCCAGATCAGCTGATACAGCCTGAACTGTTCACGCGACAGAGAATCCTTGATCTCGGACGGAACTCGCTCGATATCCGTCGGGCGGATCGCTTCATGCGCATCCTGAATCTTTTTGCCTTCCTTCTCCTTGGTATGCACATCAGCCGCATATTCGCCGCCATAGTTTTCCGTAATAAACTTATGGCTCATTGCCTCAGCTTCTTCCGATACGCGGGTAGAATCCGTACGCAGATAGGTGATCAGACCGACCGTACCACTGCCCTTGATCTCTACGCCTTCATATAACTGCTGCGCAATACGCATGGTTTTCTGTGTTGAAAAATTCAGCACCTTGCTGGCTTCCTGCTGCAAAGTAGATGTCGTAAAAGGAAGCGGTGCTTTCTTCACACGTTCCCCCTTCTTCACATCTGTCACCTGATAGGCTGCGCCTTTCAGGTCTTTCTCTATCTTCTCCATTTCTTCCTTAGAAGAAATCGTCATCTTTTCCTTTGTTGTCCCGTAAAAATGCGCGGTAAGCGGCTTTTTCTCTCCCGGAACGGAAAGCAGCGCATCCACTGTCCAGTATTCTTCCGGAATAAATGCATTGATCTCATCTTCCCTGTCGCAGATGATACGCAGTGCCACAGACTGTACACGGCCTGCGGAAAGTCCTCTCTTTACCTTCGCCCACAGAAGCGGTGAGATCTGATACCCTACCATACGGTCCAGTACACGACGCGCCTGCTGGGCATCCACAAGTCCCATATCGATCTCACGCGGATGCTTCAGCGATTCCTTGACTGCATTCTTTGTGATCTCATTGAAGGTAATACGATAAACCTTCTTATTTTCCAGCTTCAGTGCAATATATAAATGCCATGAAATTGCCTCTCCCTCGCGGTCAGGGTCAGTTGCGAGATAAATCTTATCTGCTTTCTTCACTTCCTTACGAAGCGCTGCTAATATATCCCCTTTACCACGGATCGTAATATATTTCGGTTCAAAATCGTGCTCGATATCAATTCCCATCTGACTCTTAGGCAGGTCTCTGACATGTCCGTTACTCGCCATGACCTCATAATTGCTGCCCAAAAACTTTTTAATTGTCTTCACCTTTGCCGGTGATTCCACAATAACCAAATACTTTGCCATACTACTTCCCCTAATGTCCTGTAATAATCGTTTCAAACTATACACTAAAAAAATGGATGTGTAAAGGATTTTTTCCGTTTGCCGCATTTTCGGTATGATTTTTGACATTTTTGGCTAAAAAAGGGAAGGCTGCCCGCCTTCCCTTCTGTGTTTTGATTTGTAATTAGTCGAGATCTAAGAGATCTGTCTTTGTTACAGAGAGTTCCTGATAACCAAGCTCCGGAACTACCGTTGTCGTTGTTTCACCTGTTATTGATGAAACAGAATTAATCGTAGTCTGGGCTTCCAGATAGATTGTAAACTCACCTGTTGTATTTAAGTATGAAAGCGGCAAGTAGAATCCATATGTTGTCATACTTTCCAAATTCGATACTTTTCCGTTTGCATCTCTTGCAATCTCTGTATTCAGCTGATTATTTGCTACCGAATAAGTTTTGATCACCTTTGAAATATTCACAACCGGAACCGTGACTTTATTGATAACCTTTTCCTCTACCTTCACTGCCGAATTATCATTCAGTGTAACAACATCATCTTTCTTCATTCCATCCAGCTTCAGATAATACTGAATTGCCATATATTTTGTACCTCTGACAAAGTTTGTATCATTCAGTCTGAAGTAAATTGGAGTTCCGCTTGTTGTTGCATCTACACTGGCATTTGTATTTGGATCTACAAACTGATACTTCCTTACTCCGTTAGAATTTGTCAGAATAGAGGAATCTATTGCTGTTGTTCCGTCCGGATTCGTCACATTCTTATCATACGGTATTGATATACTTGTGATTGCTGCTGCATTTGGATTCGGTGTCTCAAAAAATCCAACGGATGGCTCTGTATAACTTGCCGTAAAAGATGCAAACAAGGTATTTACAAACAGCTGTGCTTCCGTTTCAGATGCATTTTCCAATGATGAATGTCCTGCACCGATATATGTAATATTTCCCTTATTGTAAATATAATATCCGTCAGATGCCATCGGTCCCCCGACATTATCTGCATAGGGGTCGAAATCATGACCATTTCCGCCTAATGTATACCATACTACAACATCTGATTCACCGTCACCGTCATCATCTGTATCCATATCCAACTGGAAATACTGTGAATGAGTTGTAGTTACCTTAAACTGATCCGGTAACACATAAGGATATATTGTCAACTGACCTTCATTTAACTTATTTACAGTATAAGAATCTGCACCACTTTCATTTTTATCTCTGTTTGCCTTACTAGAGTTGATCCAATATTGATCGCCTGTGCTATTCATAAAACGTACTGCAGTTGTATTATTCACACCCTGCGTTGTTCTCAGAACTGTCTGTCGTCCTTTACCCGGCTGATATGCTACCGTTTTACCGGTTGCTTCTATTGTCATGATCTCACTTGCATTCTGCGCTCTTGTATAATCGTTAGAGGAATGCAGATATTTGACGCCACTCGAAGAAGTTGCCGCATTTACCAGTTCTTTTACCGTTATCTTTGTTCCATCTGACTCTGCTATAATATTCTGCGTCATACCATAACGATCCATACCTACCAGATTACGAAGTCTCTTTGCCTGTTTGTAGTTTGAGAAGAACATGATAAAGTCATGTGTCAAAAGCGTTGGTTTTCCGCTTTCCATATAACTTTCTACTGCCGCAATTGCATCATCGCTTGAGAAATTGGCAAAGTTATCACCAAATCCAAGGACTAACATATTCGCACCATATACACCTTCTTTTGTTACCTTATCGTCTTTGTCTTTTTCCGGTGCTTTGATTTCAACCGAATTGAAATAATCAAGCGCATATTCTTTCAAGCTCTTCTTCGTTGCAGTATTACCATTCGCATCTGTCGATGCAGATGCAGCATAAGCACTGTATTTTGCTACAAAGTCTTTTTCAAACTCACTGACTGTTACAGTCTTGATCTCTACCGTATAGCCCGGTACATTTTGCAGATACTTGCCAAACTTGGAATTCGGATCAGCCAGCTGTGCTTCCAGATTCAGGTTGGAACCTGTATTATTTGTCAGCTGCAGTATCTTACAGATCTTATCTTCTCCTGTGATATTAGCTGCCAGTGTATAACCTTCTGCCGAATCATGTGCGTTCTGGTACTGATAAGACTGCACATCCAGCTTCCACTTCAAAAGCCCAATGTATTCATTAGAAACATCACGTTTTAACACATATTCTACATCTTTATTCAGAACATAATTGCCGTCTGCATTCTTTTCAGCTTCCGCACCTGTTCCTTTTACTGTTACCACAATATCCTTGATATCTTCCGTTGTGCTGGAATATTTACCGTCATTATTGATATCAATATATAAATGCGGCTGATATGTTGCATTCATAGTCGGATCAGAACTGTCTGAAGCAATACTGAACTCAAATGTCATTGTTCTGCTTCCATCCGCATTCTGTTCCAAATATTTTACTTTATCAGGATCAATAACCTCGGAATTCTGTTTTCTCTCATACATATATTCCTGTGGCTGACTGTTTACAGTCAATACAAGCTTTTCTGTTGCAACATATTTATTGATCAGATCCTTTTCGATACTCTTTGCTGCAATCATACTCGTACTGATCATATTCTCATATTTTGTATATTGAGTTGACTCGCTATTATCTTCATACTGACCTGTTGTTGTATTATATAGCTTACCACAACCGAACATCAGAAGTTCATACATATTGGAAGAATTATCCACACGCCCATGATCTCTGTCCGTTTCATTGCCATCTGTTACTGCTGTCGGATTTACAACCAGATTATCCTTTGTTGTAACAGGTCCATACATATCACCCGCAACAATTAACAATCCTTTTGCTTCAAGATAAGCTTCCATCTTCTTCAGCTTATTCTTTGTGAGATCTCTTCCGGCATATCGCACAACATCTGTATCCGTATCAAGATATCCTTTTAACTGACTATTTACCTTGACTGTATCACCTATATTGTAATATACCATACCGGTCATATATCCATCATTATAGGCAGGCAGATCCTGTTCCACAAATTTTGCCGAATCATATATACCATCTTTTATATCTCTGGTTTTAATTTTATCTGTGTAGAACAAACTCTTATTATTACTTATACCTGTTTCGGATCCAATATAAATGATGTCATAATTTTCAATCAGATCATCATTCCGCCCATTGAATTCATCAATTGTCATAGATTCAAATTCAATGTATTTTGCCTTGTCTGAATAAAAGGCACTCAGATAATTGGATACAAAATCATCTCTGTTTTTCTTAAACTTACTATTATCATCAAAATCACTGTACTCTTCGCTGCCATATTTTTCATTATACAAGAAATTTGTTGTCGGCTCAATTTCCAGAATTTTCAAGTTATTCTTTACCACGCTGATTCCGGTACCATCATTTACCAGGATATACTGGATTGCCACAGCAGGCGTTACATTGGTAGACATACTGCCTGAGGTTGAGTTCTTGTTTGTTGCATTGATATAACTGATAACAGGACTGAAACCGCTTGATGCTACCGCTGCACTATATGGTGTATTGAAATCACCGTTTGCAAAATTGTCAAGCGCATCAACCAATGATTTTGCTGCAACAAAATCACTCATGTGGTGGTTATATACATATACATTACCACTGACAAAGTTACCATTACCACCTGAAAGAATACTATCCTTCAGATTATTGATGATATCTGTTTTTTTGAACAATCCGTCCGGATCCACTAATTCAGATGTAGTTGAATTAAAAATACCTGTATCCTTTGCAGCTGTCACAACAGAAGACTGTCCTTCCTGCCAGAGCAGAAGAGCCAGTTTACTGATATTATTGGAAAGCGAAGCATCATAGCCGGCGTAATCCATCATCAACGCTTTATGATTCTGGACTACCTGATTGTAAAGGTATGCCATGATCACCATACTTAAATCATTATTTCCCTTTACAAAGCTTTGATAAGTACCGTTGATATAGATCAAATCCGCCGAATCAATATCAGCCGTGGTAACTTTTGAGGCTGCTACCATCTTATAGTTGATCTTCATGTTGGCATACTTCTTATTACTGCCCAGTACGTACTCTTTAAACCAGTCACTGTTATAAAACTTTTTTCCCTGTATATCCGTTGCATAATAAAGCGCCAGATCTGTGATACCATAATACTCCTGCATGGTAGTTGCTTTTTCGGAACGTTTGAAAGTCAGATTACCGGTTCCCTGTACCTGCTTGATGTAAGGAATACCATCTGTCGCAGATGTCGGAAGCTGTAACTTTGTCTCATCAATGTCCGTTACCGGCTCAAGAATTTCTGTTTCTTCTATTTTTGTACCGGTCTGAACATCATTTCCACTGACATCTTTTTCCATAATCGGTACTTCATTTGTACTGACCGTAACCCGGCAAATTCTGCCACTATCATCAAGCTTATACCCGTCTCTCAGCTGATAGTCTCCACCGGATTCTACCATTGTATATACACCTTTTGCGAAACAATCCTTCTGGTCATACATATGGGAGGTCATATTATTATAATAATCCGAAAAAATGGCAACTTCCGCAAACATCGGATATTCCGCTATACCTGTGCTGATACCCTGCGAATCCATACCATTTGGTTTTACAAGACCATACATACGCAGCTGATAGATCTGTGATGCATAATCCGCATCATTATATCCAGTAGCCGGGCTTCCATGTACCCCACCAAGTGCTGCATTTGGCAAGCCACCACCAAGTCCGTCTCCACCTCCGTATCTTCTTCTGTTTGAAGTAGATGAAAAATAACCAAGTTCTGCATGTTTGGAAACATTAATCTGCTGCTCATCCGTAAAACTGTATGAACTCTCATCAGGTTCAATTTCCAAGATGGTAAACGTATTACTGTCTTTGTATCTGTCGGTTATGGCATCAAATACTTTTGTTGTTGCCTGCACATCTGTAACATTCGTCATGATCTCTCCGGCAAATATAACAGCTGCCATGCAAAAGCCTGCCAATCCAACTATTAATTTCTTACTTTTTCCGTTCATTTTCATATGCTCTCCCCACTCGGAAATTTACTTTTATTTCTTCCAGTAATTATAGGTTTTGTTATATGTATAAGTAAGAAAATCTCCCAGCCCTGTTTTTAAATTGTGAGTATGAATCCAGGAACCTGCAGGAATTTCTGCGGTTGCACGTCCAATGGGATTACCATATTTAATAATGGAATCACCAGGCTTGAGACTTTTTAATGCAAACTTGTGTCCCTGCATGATGTCTTCTGTAAGAGTGAATGTGGAATTATCAAGTTCGATCACAGTGCCT
>ERZ780198.3775-NODE-3775-length-9973-cov-10.895543_pt1 | contig 9973 bp, 8 predicted proteins | sample MGYA00510979_ERZ780198 | MGnify/ENA primary metagenome ERZ780198 (study PRJEB29588, sample SAMEA2158039) | human gut metagenome | biome: human gut; feature: human-associated habitat; material: faeces | place: Denmark | collected 2008/2010 ...
CAGACAACACCTGCGACACGCGGACACCTGGCATCAGATAGAGACTGTCAGTACGAAGTCCCTCTACAAAGCAGCGTATCACACCATAGCCGATCATGTAAAACGGAAGCAGATATCCCTTTTTTCTGAAATGCGGATAGGAGATCAGCGTGACAATCAGCATCAGTGTATTCAGTGCAGATTCGTAGAAGAACGTCGCCTGATGCCACTGCCCGAGTTCCTCTATGTAAACACCATGCGGAAAGAATTGGAGATCTGGATTTGTGATCAGATTTCCGTAAGCCTCCTGATTCACAAAATTCCCCCAACGCCCAATGGCTTGTCCAAGAACAAGGCTGGGAATCAGCGTATCTGCAAGCGACCAGAAGGAAAGCTTTTTGACCTTGCAGTAAATCAGTACAACAGCAACACCGCCGAGGATGCTCCATAAATGGCAAGCCCGCCCTTATTGATTTGAAAAACGGAGAGAAGGTTATCCTTGTACTGCTCCCACTCAAAAAGCACATAGTATGCTCTGGCACAGAGAATACACACGGGAATCAGTCAAAGCACGAGATTATATAAGCGATCCGGTTCAACCCCGTTTTTTTGCACCGGCGAAGTGCTAGCATAAATCCGAGGATCATACCGAATGTGATGATGATACCGTACCATGCGATGTTCAGCACTTCTATGCCAAACAGGTTTTCAACGGCATAATGATTCATAGATTTTTTGAAAGCCTCCCTGCTATTCGACGCGGAGCATCCGATAGCCGATTCCGATGTGCGTTTGTATGTATTGCGGCCCGTCTTTTCCGCGTTCCAGCTTTTTGCGCAGGGTCGCCATGAACACCCGCAGAGAAGCAATATCGTTTTCCCAACTGCTGCCCCAAATCTGCTGTGTGATGTAGGTGTGGGTCAGAACCTTGCCCACATTTTTTGAGAGCAGACACAACAGCTTGTATTCGATGGGCGTCAAGTGCAGTTCTGCACCGTCAAGATATGCGCAGCCTGCCGCATAGTCGATTTTCAGCGCACCGTTCGTAAAAATCGGAGATTCCTGCGCTGCGTCTGTTTTCATCAGCGACAGTCTCCGCTGCGTCACTCGCAGCCGCGCCAGCAGTTCATCCACGGAAAAGGGCTTGGTGAGATAATCGTCCGCCCCGGCATCCAGCGCCACGATTTTATCAGAATCCTCTGTTCTGGCGCTGATCACAATGATCGGCATATTTGACCACGAACGGATTTTTCGGATGATCTCCACGCCGTCCATATCTGGCAGTCCCAAATCAAGCAGCACAATGTCCGGGTTGTGAGACAGCGCCTCCATCACGGCGCTTGCGCCGTTTTGCGCAGAAAGATACCTGTATTCATGGGTTTTCAGCGTTGTTGTGATCAGATTGCGCACCGGCGTATCATCTTCTACAACGAGGACGAGCGGCTTATTCATTTAAGTTCACCTCACTGAGCGGTACTGTAAAGGAAAAGATGCAGCCATGCGGCGAATTATCTTTCAATGTCATTTCGCCATTATGGGCATGAATGATGGCTTGGCAGAGCGTAAGCCCAAGCCCAAGACTTCGGCGGCTGTCGCCAATCGGATTGCCACCGGTAAAGAACATTTCAAACACATGTTCCTTCAGTTCATCTGGAATACCGGGACCGTTATCGCTGACGCATATTTCAGCCATATTGTCTCGCGGGATTGCCGTGATCCGGATGTTCGAGCCAGCCGGAGTATATTTGACTGCGTTGTTCACCAAGTTGATAAGCACCTGCATGATGAGTCCCGCATCCACCCGAACCAGCAACGGTACATCTCCGCAATCCACTGCGATGTGATGTTCTGCGGACCTTCGGTCAATATGTCGGAGCGATTCCGATACGATGTCGTCCACGACTTGATCAGAAAGGTGCAGTTTTACGCTGCCGTCCGCAATTTTTGTAATGGAAAGCAAGTTCTCAACCAGTTCCGTCAGCCATTGCGCATCGTCATAAATGTCCGTAAAAATCTGTTTCCGCGTTTGTTCATCCAGCACGTTATAGCTGTGCAGCAGCGTATCCGCGTTGCCGGAAATGGAGGTCAGCGGGGTCCTAAGGTCATGGGAAATTGAACGCAGAAGGTTTGCACGAAGCTGTTCGTTCTTTGCAAGGACGGCGGCTTTTTCCTTTTCTTCGGCGTTGCGTAGGCTTTCCAGCGCCAGAGCGCACTCGCCGAGAATGGAAAACAGCACGCTGGATGTAAATGCGTCAGGCTGCGTTTGCTTCTCCATCGGAATCCCGACAACGCCGAAAACCTGCTGCCCGGTACGAATGGCAAGATACAGCCGTTTTGCCTTTGGAAAGTTTTGCGTCGTTGCGCCAGCACGCTTTCGGTTTTGCCAGACCCATTGAATCACGTTCTGTTCCTGATCAGTATCCGGGATGCAATATGGACTGCTTCCGTCTGCCGGATAAACATTCCCATCCAGCAGCGCATCGCCTTGTGCCGGATAAATCAAAACGTCCCGCTGCATGAGCTTCTGTATCTGCGTCGCGGTCATCTGATAGACCTCATCCGGTGTTTCCGCCTTTTGAAGCTGCCTGTTCATATCAAAAAGGAGTTTTGTCCGATAGGCATCCCGCGCGGATAGCTGCGCATGGGCTTTGAGCTTTGCGGCAAGCGTACCGGTCAAAAGCGCCGCTGCAAACATGACGGCAAAGGTTATTGGGTATTTGCTGCCATAGGCTGCCAAAGACAGCCGGGGTTCCGTCAGAAAATAATTGAACAGGATGACACTCAAAAAAGCGGACAGCACACCGCAGGTATATCCGCTGGTAAAAGCGGAAGTCAGAAGCACCCCCAGCAGGTAAACCATGATGATATTGGCATTTGCAAAGCCGAGCCGCAGAAAGACCCATCCGATGACCGTCGCAGCTGCCAGAATCCCGATGGTCAGAAGCAGTTCCCATGCGGTCGGAAACGCCGGACGGATGGTAAGCAGCCGTTTCCTGCGGTAGCTCTTATAGGCTTCCACATCCGGAATGATATGAATGTCCACCTCTGGTGCAAGCGTAATGAGCCGTTCTGTCAGCGTCGGTTCACTCCAAAAATGCCGCCGCTGTACGCCACTTCGCCCAATCACAATTTTGGTCACATCAGAGAGACGCACATATTCCGCGATCTGTGTTGCCACATCTTCACCATGCGTTGTGACGATCTCTGCGCCAAGCTGCTGAGCCAGACGCATATTCACCTGCAAGCGAACGGTATCTTCCGCATTCATATCAGCGTCTCCGGGTGTCTGCACGTAAAGCGCGGTAAGGCTGCCGCTAAATGCCTGTGCCATTTTCCCTGCCATTCGTACAATGCGTTCATTGGATGGAGACGAGGACAGGCACACAAGAATATGCTCTTTTGGCAGTTCGCTTCCTTTGTTCTGCACATTTTCACCACCCCTCTTAAATGATATTATAGCACCAAGATGTGAAGGTTTCTACTGCGCCCAATCGGATTCGTTGTTTGGAAATGAAATTTGCTCTGAATCATAGATCACGATTTCTACATGGGCATGACTGCTGCGAAACCGGGAAAGCGTTTCCTCAAGTTCGTCAGGAGAAATATTTCCGATCAGATGCACGCACGGTTCAGGCTGCTGTTGTTCGGGCGCTTCCTCGATTCGCTTCTGATTTTTATCCAGAAAGCGATCCAGCCGCTTCATCAAAAACCAGCCGAGCAGGAACATTAACGCTGTCCCAGCGATCAAAACGGCATCTTCCACATACCCTCACCGTCCGTTCAGATTCGGAAACACTTTTGCAGCGCTTTGTATTCGCCCAACGCTAAAATCGTCATTTCCCCGGACAGCACCGTATCCGGTGTAATTGATACGTCGGTTTTTCCCGAATGCTTGATGCCAAGAATGTTGATTCCAAACTTTCTGCGGATATTCAGTTCGCCAATGCTTTTCCCGACCCAGCCTTCTGGTACTTCCACCTCAAAAATGGCGTGCTGCTCGTCGAACTCTATGTAGTCGAAGATATGGTCGGCAGTGTATCGGATCGCTGCCCATTTTGCCACCTGTTTTTCCGGGTAGACTACATGGTCTGCACCGTTGCGAAGCAGAAACTTTGCCTGCACATCACGCTCGGCACGCGATACCACGCGCTTTGCACCCAGCTCCTTCAGCAGCGAGGTGGTTTCCAGCGAGTTCTGAAAATTACCGCTGATGGTCACGATGCAGACGTCAAAATTTCCGATGCCAAGAGAGCGAAGAAACTCCGCGTTTGTACTGTCGCCAATTTGTGCGTTGGTGACATATGGTAGCACATCACTGATTCGTTCCTCGTTTGTATCGACCGCCATGACCTGATGCCCCAGCTGAGAAAGCTGTACTGCGATATGCCGTCCGAAGCGGCCTGTGCCAATCAATAGAATGTTTTTCATGTGAAAAGGCTCCTTATCCAATCGTTATTTTTTCCTGCGGCAGCCTTGCATTCCCCACTTTTTTGCTGGAAAGTGCCGCATAAATGAGGGTAAGACCGCCGACTCTGCCCAGATACATGAGCAAGATCAGCACCATTTGCGATGGAATGCGCAGCTGCGGTGTAATACCAAGTGTCAATCCCACCGTCCCGACCGCCGATGCCGTTTCATACAGGCAGGCAGACAGCGGAAGATTCTCATATGCGCTGATAAAGACCGCACCGCCAAAGAACAGCACCAGATACATCGTCAGAATGGTCGCGGCGGTCTTGACGGCGCTGCAATCGACTCTGCGTCCGAAAAATTGGGCACTATCGCGCTGGCGGAAGGTCGCAGTGGCATTGGCAATCAAGACCGCCAGCGTCGTTGTTTTCATGCCGCCTGCTGTAGAACCTGGAGAACCGCCGATGAGCATCAAAAGGATCATCACGCCCTGCGACGCACCGGACATCGCGGATAGATTTACCGTGTTGAAGCCCGCTGTCCTCGGCGTGACGGACTGAAAAAAGGATGCCAGCAGCCGGTTTCCGGAGGGAAGCGCGGAAAAGTCTGAAAAGAAGAAAAACACAGCAGGCAGAAAAATTAAAAGACCTGTCGTGACGAGAATCACCTTGCTCTGCAATCGGTAGCGATGAAACCGCCACTTGTTTTCGAAGATGTCATCCCACGTCAGAAATCCAATGCCGCCAATCACGATCAGCAGCATAATCGTGATATTGATTACCGGGCTGTCCGCGTAGCCGGTAAGAGATGGATAGCGGTTGCTTTCTGTCCCAAGAATATCAAACCCGGCGTTGCAAAAAGCAGATATGGAATGAAATATCGCCATCCAGATGCCGCGCCATCCATAGTCACGGCAGAACACCGGCAGCACGGCAAGCGCCCCCAGCAGCTCGATCAGAAACGTCCCTCGCAGGATGAAGCGTGTCAGGCGGACGATTCCGCCGACCTTTGGTGCTGAAATTGCATCCTGCATGGTGCTGCGCTGCATCAGAGAGATTTTTCGCCCGGACAACAGTGCAAACGACGCTGCTACGGTTACGACACCAAGACCACCAATTTGGATCAGCGCCAGAATAACCGCCTGCCCAAAGGTTGACCAGTAGCTGCCTGTATCCTGCACCACAAGCCCTGTCACGCAGACGGCAGAGGTTGCTGTAAACAGCGTTTCATTGAATGGAGTTACATTCCCTCCAGTCGTGGAGATCGGCAGCATCAGCAGCAGCGCTCCGAGCAGAATGACCCCGGCAAAACCTAATATGATAATTTGAAAAGACGAAAGGCGGCGCTTTCGACGAATGATCTCTTCCGGCATAAAGGCAGCTCCTTATTTCTGTGATGGTTATATTATACAGCCGGAGATTTTAAGAGCGGATAAGGGACATTTGCGACGTATTAAGATTGAATAAAGATGAGGAGATTGCTTGTGCAGATTGGGCAAGGCGAAAGTCTTGTCCATTTTTTTGTGTCCGGCTTTGCCAAATCGCCCACACCAGACCGTAGTAGTGGTAAACGGTGGGCAGGTCGGATTATCTCAAACGCCTTATGCTGGCTTTTGAACAATGCCACACAGAGGGAAAAACAAGAGATTTTCAACCCTTAGATGTGCAAAAACAGGCGGCACTCAACCGAAGTTGAGCGCCGCCTGTTTTACTGCCAACCCCTGTCCGGCAGATACCGGACAGGAGTTGCGCCTGATGAAAACACTCAAACGACGCAAACAATATATTGTGTTTTTATATTGACATCAAACACAATATACGGTATGATTATTGTGTTACAGATTCTCGCTTAGGAGGAGGGAGGCATCACCATGCGCATTGGCGGATTACAGAAACTGACGCTGCTGGACTACCCCGGCAAGGTCGCCTGTACGGTGTTCCTATCCGGCTGTAATCTGCGCTGTCCCTATTGCCATAATCCGGGCCTGGTGCTGCCGGAGCAAAGCGAAGGGTCGGAAATACCGGAAGCGGAGGTACTTTCCTTTCTGGAACGGCGGAAAGGAAAGCTGGACGGTGTCTGCATCACCGGCGGGGAACCGACGCTCCAGCCGGAGCTGCCGGAGTTTCTCGAAAAGCTTCGCCGTCTTGGCTATGCCGTCAAGCTGGACACCAACGGCACCAACCCCGCCATGCTCAAGGCGCTTCTGCAGGAGCGCGTTCTTGACTATGTGGCGATGGACATTAAGAACAGCCCTTCTCGTTATGCGGAAACCTGCGGCGGCATCGACTGCCTTTCCAGGGTGCGGGAGAGCGCCGCCCTGCTGATGGACGGCACGGTGGACTACGAGTTCCGCACTACCGTCTGCGCCCCGCTGCACACGCCGCGGGACATGGAGGAGCTCGGCCGCTGGCTGAAGGGCGCGAGGCGCTATTTCCTCCAGCCGTTTGCGGACTCGGGCGCGCTGGTCGGCGGCGGCGTGAGCCCCCTGAGCGAGGACGAGATCAAGGCGCTGCGGGACAGCGTTTTGCCATATATACCGAACACACAGATCCGCGGACAATAGAGAACAGGAGGAGACAAGCATGTACCAGATCATCAAACGGGACGGAAGAAGGGTGGATTTTGACCTTGCCAGGATCGCCAATGCCATCACCAAGGCGTTTGACGCGGCGAAGATCCCCTACAACACAGCTATCATCGACCTGCTTGCCCTGCAGGTAACGGCGGACTATGCCGGAAAGGTCAATAACAACGAGATCGGCGTGGAGGACATTCAGGACAGCGTGGAGGCGGTGCTGCAGCGCGCCGGGTATGCCGCCGTAGCGAAGTCCTATATCCTCTACCGGAAGAACCGGGAGAAGCTGCGGGAGATGCGCTCCACCGTGCTGGACTATAAAAAGCTGGTGGACGACTACCTGCGGGTGTCGGACTGGCGGGTCAAGGAAAACTCCACCGTCACCTACTCTGTGGGCGGGCTGATCCTGTCCAACTCCGGCGCTATCACCGCCAACTACTGGCTCAGCGAGATTTACGATGAAGAGATCGGCGATGCCCACCGCAGCGCGGATCTCCATCTGCACGACCTGTCCATGCTCACCGGCTACTGCGCCGGCTGGAGCCTCAAGCAGCTCATTCAGGAGGGGCTTGGCGGCGTGACAGGCAAGATCACCAGCGCCCCGGCCAAGCACCTTGCGACACTTTGCAACCAGATGGTGAATTTCCTCGGCATCATGCAGAACGAGTGGGCGGGGGCGCAGGCCTTCTCCAGCTTCGACACCTATCTCGCGCCCTTCGTGCGCACGGACAAGCTCAGCTACAACGAGGTCAAGCACTGCATCGAGAGCTTCGTCTTCGGTGTCAATACGCCCAGCCGCTGGGGAACGCAGGCCCCGTTTTCCAACATCACGCTGGATTGGACGGTGCCCGCCGACCTCGCCGATCAGCCCTGTATCGTGGGCGGCAAGCCCATGGACTTCACCTACGGCGACTGTCAGGCGGAGATGGACCTCATCAACAAGGCATTTATCGAGGTGATGATCGAGGGCGACGCCAACGGCCGCGGCTTCCAGTACCCCATCCCCACCTATTCCATCACGAAGGATTTCGACTGGTCCGAGACGGAGAACAACCGCCTGCTCTTTGAGATGACCGCCAAATACGGTACGCCCTATTTCTCCAACTATATCAACTCCGACATGGAGCCCGGTGACGTGCGCAGCATGTGCTGCCGCCTGCGGCTGGATCTGCGGGAGCTGCGTAAGAAAAGCGGCGGCTTCTTCGGCAGCGGCGAGTCCACCGGCTCTGTGGGCGTCGTGACCATCAATCTGCCCCGCATCGCATACCTTGCCAGGGACGAGACGGATTTCTTCGCCCGGCTGGATCGTATGATGGACATTGCCGCCCGCAGCCTGAAGATCAAGCGCACAACGGTAGAAAAGCTTTTGGAAGAAGGGTTGTATCCCTATACCAAACGCTATCTCGGCGGCTTTGATAACCATTTCTCCACCATCGGCCTTGTGGGCATGAATGAAGCGGGGCTGAACGCCAACTGGCTCCGCAAGGATCTGACCCACGAGGAAACGCAGAATTTTGCCGTGAGGGTGCTCAAGCATATGCGTGAGCGGCTGAGCGACTATCAGGAACTGTACGGCGACCTCTATAACTTGGAGGCGACCCCGGCGGAATCCACCGCCTACCGCCTGGCCAAGCACGACAAGGCGCGCTATCCCGATATCATTACCGCACACGAGGGAGGGACGCCTTACTACACCAATTCCAGCCATCTGCCCGTTGGCTACACCGAGGATGTGTTTGCGGCGCTGGATGTGCAGGATAAGCTTCAGACCCTCTATACCAGCGGCACGGTGTTCCATACCTTCCTTGGTGAAAAGCTGCCCAGCTGGCAGTCTGCCGCCGCGCTGGTGCGCAAGATCGCGGAGAACTATGAGCTGCCCTATTACACGCTGTCACCGACCTATTCCATCTGCACGGAGCACGGCTACCTGAAGGGCGAACAGAAGACCTGCCCGATCTGTGGGAAGACCACGGAGGTCTACAGCCGCATCACCGGCTACTACCGCCCCGTGCAGAACTGGAACGCCGGTAAGACCCAGGAGTACAAGGAGCGCAAGGAATACGTCATCGATCACTCCGTGCTCAAGCACAACGGGCCGATCGAGGAGACCGCTCCCAAGGCCGAGGAGCACACCGCGAAGAACGGCGAGCATGAGGGCGAAGTCCACGCCGGCGCGAGAGCGATGCTTTTCGCAACGCCGACCTGCCCCAACTGCCGCATCGCCTGCTCTTATCTCAACAAGGCCGGTTTCAAGTATGAAAAGCTGATGGCCGGGGACAATGTTGAGCTTGCGCTCAACTACGGCGTCAAGCAGGCTCCGACCCTTGTCATCACCGACGGCGAGAGCTTCGAGAAGTTCGCGGGCGCGGGTGCTATCAAGGAATTCCTGAACACTCAGGCGTAAGCGATCACCTATAATAAAAAATCAAAGCCCGGATAAAACCGGGCTTTGTTATTGAGGATGTATGAATATGATCTATGATGTAATAGTTATCGGCGGCGGCCCCGCGGGGCTCACCGCAGCGACATATATAAGGCGCGCGGGCAAGAGTGTGCTGGTCATCGAGAAGGCCGCCTTCGGCGGGCAGATCACGCGCAGCAGCAATGTTGAGAACTTCCCCGGATATATCTCCGTCAGCGGCGCACAGATAGGCGATATGCTGCTGGAACAGGCGATGAACCAGGGCGCGGAGGTCGAGCTTGAGGAGGTCGTGTCCGTGTCCGCCGCGGGCGAGGAGAAGACCGTAGTCTGCGCGTCCGGTGCGGAATATACTTGCCGCGCGCTCATAATTGCGACCGGCGCGAAGCCGCGCACCCTCGGCCTTGAAAATGAGGAGCGGCTCACCGGCAGCGGCGTGTGCTATTGCAGCGTGTGCGATGGCGCATTCTTCGCCGGGCAGGATGTCGCCGTCTCGGGCGGCGGCAACAGTGCGCTCTCCGACGCGATGCTGCTGAGCGAAATTTGCCGCAAGGTGTACCTCATCCACCGGCGCGGCAGCTTCCGCGGCG
>ERZ780198.3778-NODE-3778-length-9967-cov-3.820823_pt1 | contig 9967 bp, 9 predicted proteins | sample MGYA00510979_ERZ780198 | MGnify/ENA primary metagenome ERZ780198 (study PRJEB29588, sample SAMEA2158039) | human gut metagenome | biome: human gut; feature: human-associated habitat; material: faeces | place: Denmark | collected 2008/2010 ...
GGGGATAGATTTGGCGGTCGGCGCCGATGCGGGCTCCCGCCTCGATAACGGCGAAATCGCCCACGTAACAATCTTCGCCCAGTGTCGCCCGCTCCGAGATCGAAGCCCGCTCGCTGATGCCCTGTTTGCGGGGTTTTGCGGCCTGATACATTTGCAGCAGTTTGAGCACTGCGGCGCCGGTGTCTTCGACTTTAATCAAGGTGGCGGTCACGGGTTCCGAAGGGGTGAAATCCTTGTTCACCAATACGATCGACGCACGGGTTTTGTAAAGGTGTTTTTCGTATTTGGGGTTGGTCAGGTAGGTCAGGGCGCCGGGTTCGCCCTCTTCGATCGAGGAGACGGTGTGCACCTTGGCCTCTTTGTCGCCTGCGACTTGGCCGCCGAGAAAACCGGCGATCATTTCTGCGGTAAATTCCATCATAGCAATATAGTAATCAGAGGTATTTTTTTATGTCTATTCCTTCGGGCATGAATTCATCGACCGTGCGGCCGAAAGCCAGTACTTCGCGTACGGTGCTCGAGGCGATGTCGGCTACGGGAGCCGGGGTGAAGAGCATCACGGTGATGATGTCGGGATGCAGGCGGTGGTTGGTCGCCTCCATCGTCCGTTCGTATTCGAAATCGGTGGTGTTGCGCACGCCGCGGATGATGGCCGAGGCATGCTGGTCGCGGGCGAAGTCGCCCGTCAGACCGGTATAGATTCTCACTTCGACCCGGGGGTTGTCCGCATAGAGGTCTTCGATGAGTTGTTTGCGGGCTTCGATGCGCAGCAGTCCTGCCTTGGAAACATTGTTGCCGATGCCGATGACGACCTTGTCGAAGATTCGCAGGGCATCGTCCACGAGTGCCTGATGGCCCCGGGTAAAGGGATCGAACGATCCCGGAAAAATGGCGATGGTGTGTGACATTGGGAGCAAAGGTAATGAAAATGAATACAGAATCCAACAAACGGATCCGGGGGTGTTGCCGAATGTATCCGACTTTCTGCAAAAGTAATGAAAATGAGTGCAGAATGAAACGAGCGAACTGTTTTTTATGCCGAGTGTATTCCGATCTTTTGTGAAGGTATTGTAAATAGGGTGGGACAAAGGAAACCTGTCCGGTTTGTATCGGGCAGGATGTGTTAGTATAATTTGTTCAGGACGCGGGCGATACGTTCGGTGATGATTGCGGCGTAGAGTTGCCCTTCGCAGGCCGATAGCGAGGTGAGGCCCCGGTGATCGACATAGAAAATTTCGTCGAAACGGGCAAGTTGCTCCCGGCCGATCTCCAGCTCCAGCAGAGGCAGGCGGGCGGCTTCGACGGCCCGGCATGCCAATTCCCGTTCGACACTCGGCGGGGCGGGCGGAGTATAGACTTTTTTCCCTTTCACGGCGAACAGGGGCGCTTCGTCGCATACGTGCACGAATCCCTCGCCGTCGCAGCGGATCACCGCTTGTACGCCTGTCCGGACTGCCGCCCGTTCAATGTCCGCTTCCGCCGCCCGGTTGTCCGCCGTCACCGCTGCCTGCAAAGCCAGCATGCAGGCTGCTTCGCGTGCCGAGGTGGGGTATTCGGGGTAGGGAACGCCGTAGTTCACGACAGCCGCAGCGGGCCGCAGCGACCGCAGGGCATACCCCGTCGTGGAAGGATACCGCTCCGGGGATCAGCAGCAGGTCGCCCGCCGGTGTGAAGGCCATGCGTACGAACGAAGAGCCTGCGACGGGGTGACGGTTGGCGTCGAGCAGGGCGGCGATCTCTGCCTCCAGCCGGCGAAGGTCGGGGGCCCAGCGCAACCCGAAAAGCTCTTGTATGTTGCGAGCCAGCAGTTCCGTGTGGCGGTCGAGCCAGAGGGGGCGGCGTCCCCGGACATGAAGCGTCTGATAGAGGTATGTGCCTTCGATGCGGGGCATCGGCTCCGGGATACCGTTGCGCAGCAGGATGCGTTCCATTATTGGAGGAAGATTTTGAGAAGCAGCTCGCGGAGCAGCTCCCCGTCCGGGGCGCCGCCCGCGTTCATGCCCTTCGATTTGGCGTCGTATTCGCGCAGCAGCCCCAGGATGCGGAACACCCGGCGGTTGTCCCACCGTGCCGAGGTCTGCTTCAGTTCGCCCAGAGCGTAGGCGTTGTTCATTCGCAGGATGCCTATGAGTTCCGTGTCCGAGGGAAACGGAACTCCCTTGTGGCGGCTGAGCCACCGCAGGTAGTTGATGCGGAAAATTTCGCGGAACTGATTGAAAAGGGCCAGAATCGTTACCAGCAGGGGGTTGTCTTTGGGGTTGCGGGCGAAATGGTCGGCGATGCGCAGGGCCTGTTCGAGGTTCTGTCCCGTGACGGCCTTGCAGAGTTCGAAGTTATTGAAATCCTTCGAGATGCCGATGTTCTGTTCGATGTGTGCGTCGGTGATTTTCTTCGTTCCTTCCGGCAGCGAGAGCAGCAGCTTGCCCAGTTCGTTGGAGATTTTGGCGAGGTCGGTGCCCAGGTGGTCGGTCAGCATCGCCTGGGCTTTCGCGTCGATCGTGCAGCCTTTCGAGGCGACGAACTGCGCGAGCCAGGGGCCGATCTCGTAATCGCGCGGCCGGACCGATTCGAGCACCGCACCGTGCTGGGCGATGCTTTTGTAGAGCTGCGAACGCTTGTCCACGTTCTTCTCCTTGTGGCAGACGATCAGGATCGTCGTGGGCGAGGGTTTCGAAGTGTATAGCGAGAGTTTGTCGAGACCGCGCAGTTGCTGCGCCTCCTTGAGAATCACCACCTGGTACGAACCCATCATCGGCATCTGCCGGCAGAGGTTCACCACTTGTCCCGCGTCGGAGTCCCGCCCATAGACGGTCAGCTGGTTGAAAGCCCGTTCGGACTCCTGGAGGATCGTCGAGGCCAGCAGGTCGCAGAGAGCGTCGATGAAGAAGGCCTCTTCGCCCATGAGCAGATAGACGGGCGCGAACTTCCGTCCCGCGATTTCGCCTCGGAGACGGTCGTAGGCCGCCATCGTATCTTTGAATTTTACGCCGCTTTTCGCCATGGCTTAAATGATCTCTTTGGTGATGCGCAGCACGTTTTCGGTCTCGGCCGTGAGCCGGTAGGGGTCGTCGATGCGCCGCCCGACGAGCCAGACGATCTCATCCCCGGAAAGCAGTACGAACTGCCGTGCCTTCTCCGGCAGCGGGACTTTATGGTCGATCAGGTAGTCGCTGACCTTCTTGCGGCCGGACATGCCGTAGGGAATGAACCAGTCCCCCTCCTGCCAGCGGCGCACCGTGAGCGGGTATTTGAGTTTGTCGGCATCCACCTGGGCGATGTGTTCGGGTACGCCGAAGCCCTGGATATCGTCGATGTCGCGCAGCTCGAAGTAGAGCACCGAGTTGCCGCAGTAGCAGCGCGGGGCGCCCGCCTCGACCTGCACCTGGCAGGGGTCGTCCGCCGGGATCGGGGTTACCATAATCCGTCCCCGGTCGATGTACGCCACGTGGGATTTGGAGTAGAACCGCTTGCCCGTGCCGGAGTTCTGTTCCAGCGCCCTGACCAGGGCGTCCGACACGTCGCCTTTGAACGAATAGGTCGAGTTGAGCAGTTCGAAGATTACGAAATTCAGCGGGAAAGCCCGGTCGATACGGTCGATGTGGATCGTGTCGATCCCGTTTTCGGTGGTGATGACCTCTTCGCGGATGCGCTGGATGCCGTGGTTGATGAAGAGCTGCGCGTCGGTCAGACGGCCGATGTTCTGACGCATCAGGTCGGTGAACTTGGGGCTGATCTCCTTGATGCGGGGTACGAGTCCCAGGCGGATCTTGTTGCGCAGGTATTTGGTCGAGCGGTTCGACGAATCTTCCCGGTAGGGAATGTGTTGTGCTACGGCGTATTCGAGGATGTCCTTGCGCGAAGCGAACATCAGCGGGCGGATCAGCTTCCCGGCATGGGTGGTGATCCCCGTCAGACCCCGCAGGCCGGTGCCGCGCAACAGGTTGATGAAGAAGGTTTCGATCGAGTCGTCGATGTGGTGGGCGATGGCTACCACCGTGTAACCGTGCTCGCGGCTCAATTCGTCGAACCAGGCGTAGCGCAGCCGCCGTGCGGCCATTTCCATCGATTCGCCCGTGCGCTCCATCTCGCCTTTGGTGTCGAAGCGTTTGTTGTACCAGGGCACGCCGTACTTCTCCGCCTCGCGGCGTACGAGTTCCTCGTCCTCTTCGCTCTCCACGCCCCGCAACTGGAAATTGCAGTGGGCCACGCCGACGCGATAGCCGCTTCGCACGAAGAGCGAGAGCATGACCATCGAGTCCACGCCGCCCGAAACGGTCAGCAGGATGAAATCCTCCGGAGCTGCCAGCTCGTTGCGGCGGATGTAGCGTTGGAAATTGTCCAGTAGGTTCATAGGCAGTGCCTTGTCGGTTTTATAATATATTGACTTCGGGTTCGATCTCCACGCCGAAGCGTTTCTTTACCTGTTCCTGCACTTTGCGGGCGAAAGCGACGATCTCCGTACCCGTAGCGCCTCCGAGGTTGATAATCACCAGCGCCTGCCGGGGGTGGATCCCCACGCGTCCTTCGCTGTGGCCTTTCAGTCCGGCGCGGTCGATCAGCCAGCCTGCGGCCAGCTTGACTTGCGAAGGGTCGGCTGCCGGATAGTGCGGCATATCGGGATAAAGTGCCGACAAGCGTTCGGCCTCCTCGCGGCCGACGACCGGATTCTTGAAGAAGCTCCCGGCGTTGCCCGTCACCGCAGGGTCGGGCAGCTTGGCCCGGCGGATCGCACAAACGGCCTCGCGGATGTTGCGCAGCGTGATGCCTCCCCGCGCTTCGACCTCTGCGGCCAGGTCCCCGTATTCGAGGCGGGGTCGGGGCGTGCGGCTCAACGCAAAGCGGACCGAAGTGATGATTACACGTCCCCGCAGGGAGCGTTTGAAGACGCTGTCCCGGTACCCGAACGCGCAGTGTTCTCTGTTCAGGACGAGCGTGTTGAAGGTCTCTGTGCAGAACATCTCGACGCTTCGGATCGCATCCTTGGCCTCGCAGCCGTAAGCCCCGATGTTCTGAACCGGAGCAGCCCCGACTTTGCCGGGGATGAGCGAGAGGTTTTCCAATCCCCACAGTTCGTGCTGTACGGCCCATTTGACCAGGTCGTCCCACTCGACGCCCGCGTCGGCTTCGACCGTCACGCAGTCCGGCTGTTCGTCCACGATGCGGATACCCTGTGCCACAGGGGTCAGCAGCGTACCGGGATAGTCTTGCGTGAAGAGGACGTTGTTGCCTCCTCCGAGGACGTACCACGGATCAGGCATTCCTTTCTCGAAGAGTTCCTGTAAATCTTCCGTCCGGTCGAACTCGATGAGGCGTGCCGCTCGTTGCGCCACGTGAAAACTGTTGCGCGGGGCGAGTTCGGGATTGTTAAATTCTCGTATCATATTTGCAAAGTTAGGAATTATTTCGTTAATTTGAATGTTTTCGACAAGCGAGGGCAGAACGACTTCACTCGTTCTGCCGGGCGTAGAAAACAGAGAATGTAGTTCGATGTTTCCGATGAGTGAGGCAGGAGAGGACGGCTTTTTTGCCCGGCGGAGAGAAAGGGGCTCGCAATTCGCCGTTTTCGGTCGAGTGATGTGGGGCGTTGTGTCGGGCAAGGAGAACGATCGTTCAACGGTTTCGATCTATGCGAGTGAGAAGGGAGCTTTTTGTAACAGGCGGGTAGGGCGCCGTGTGCGTGAAGAGAAAAACGGGCGGAGTCGCTGTTTTTTATCGCCCGCTTCGTCGGGCGTCGGTCGATGTGGCGCCGATCTTGCTGAAAGAGAATGAATGTGACTGATAAACGGTTTCCGATATGTTTACGAAAGAGGATTTTGTGCAAATGGAGGAGCACGGCCTGACGCCGGCGGCTCTCGAAACCCAGTTGAAGAATTTTCGGGAAGGTTTTCCCTTTCTTCCCGTGACGCGGGCCGCTTCGTGCGGCGACGGTATTCGGGTGCTGGATGCTGCCGGGATCGAGCAGGCGGCGGCCCGTTACGACCGTGCGAAGGAGTCTTTGCGGGTGGTGAAATTCGTGCCCGCTTCGGGCGCCGCGACCCGTATGTTCAAGGATTTGTTCGAGTTCGTCCGCGAGGGGCGCCGTACGGCTGTGGTCGGGGAGTTGCTGGCCAACCGCCGCCGCTTCGCCTTCTGGCCCGAGCTGCGGACGATCATCGGTGACGATGCCGACGAGCTGCGGACGGTCGAAAATATCGTCGCCGAAGGACTCCGTTACGGGGAAACCCCGAAGGGACTGGTGTCGTTCCACCGCTATGGGGATGAGGTGCGCAAAGCCGTCGAAGAGCATCTGGTCGAAGGGGCGCAGTACGCCGCCGCCGGGGGCGAGGTGAAGATTCACTTTACCGTCTCGCCCGAGCATCTGACCCGTTTCGAAGCGTTGCTGGCCGAAAAGATACCGGGTTACGAATCCCGTTTCGGGGTCAAGTATCGCATCTCCTTCTCCGTGCAGGACCCTTCGACCGACACGCTGGCCGTGAATCCCGACTGTACGCCTTTCCGACGGGCAGACGGGCGGCTGCTCTTCCGTCCTGCGGGACACGGGGCGCTGATCGGGAACCTCGGAAAGATCGATGCGGACATAGTCTTCGTTAAAAATATCGACAATGTTACTACCGATGCCCGGCGGGGCGATACGGTGCTTTATAAAAAAGCGCTGGCCGGAGTGTTGCTCGCATTGCAGGAGCGGATTTTTGAATACCTCATGGCCCTCGAAGTGCCGGGTGCCGAGTTGGAGCCCATCGCCGCGTTCATCGAGAATGAACTCTGCGTGAAACTGCCCAAGGATTACGGCACGGCTCTTTTGAGGCAGGTGCTCGACCGCCCGATCCGGGTGTGCGGCATGGTGCGCAACGAAGGCGAACCGGGCGGCGGCCCCTTCTGGGTGACCGGGGCCGACGGGTTGGAGACGCTCCAGATCGCCGAATCGAACCAGATCGCTCCCGAAAAGCGGGAATTGATGCGCTTGGCAACCCATTTCAATCCGGTGGATCTGGTTTGCAGCTTCCGTACCTCGAAAGGAGGTCGTTTCGATCTGCAGGAGTTCGTCGATCCCGCTACGGGTTTTATCTCCCGCAAGTCGGACGGCGGACGCGAGTTGCTCGCGCAGGAACTGCCCGGTCTTTGGAACGGTGCCATGGCCCGGTGGAATACGGTCTTCGTCGAAGTCCCCATCACGACTTTTTCGCCCGTAAAGGTAGTCACCGATCTGCTGCGTCCCGAACATCAGGGCGATGAATTTTGAATAAGCCATTGCTCCCTTCGGATTTTCATTCGGAGGGAGCTTTTTTCAAGATGAAGACGTTGGTTGTCCCAAACGATTTTTTTATGGTTCGATCCGAAAAAAAATGCGCCGAATATGCGTGGGTTAAAATGGATTTTATATATTTGTAGGAACTAATTCGGAGGAGTGTGATTTCGGGAACAGTTCCGATGTTTCCGGTCGGAGTCGGGGAGAGATCGCTTGCGATCGAGTTTCGGATGGAGGTGAGGAAGAGAAAGATTCCGATGATCCCGGATCGTATGCCTGCGGTCGGATTTGCCGGCGGGGAAAGCGGTGCTGTATGCCGTGCGTTTCGGTCGGCAGGGTCGGTGTGAGGCCGGGCTGCATCCCGGAATCCGTGACGCGAGGTCATGGAGTGACGAATAAGAAATTCAAATATAATAAACATAAATTCTTATGGAAAACAAACTTCAACAGTTAACCCAGAAGCTCTACGACGAGGGACTGGAGAAAGGCCGTGCCGAGGCGGAACGTCTGGTGGCCGAAGCGAAGACCAATGCGGCCAAGATCGTGAAGGAGGCCGAGGCGCAGGCTGCGAAGATCCTCGCCGAAGCCAATACCAAAGCACAGGACGTGGAGAAGAACGCGATGACCGAAATTTCGCTCGCGGGCAAGCAGGCCCTCTCGAAGATCAAAGCCGAGATCAGCTCCATGATTATCGCCAAGAGCACCGCTCCCGCCGTGAAAGCCGCGACGCTCGATCCCGAATTCGTAAAGCAGATGCTGCTTACCGTCGCCAAGAACTGGAGCGGCGCCGATTCGTCGAAGAACCAGTTGAAGGCCCTGCTGCCGGAGGCGGAACAGAAGGCGTTCGAAGCGACGTTCGAAGCCGCTGCGAAGGAGCTGCTGGCCGCAGGCGTCGAGGTGGGTTATTCGAAGGAGGTCAGGACGGGATTCAAGGTGGGTGCCAAAGACGGCGGCTACTACATTTCGTTTTCGGACCAGGATTTCGACGCTCTGTTGAAGGAGTACCTGCGCGACAAGGTCTATAAAATGCTGTATAACGCTTAAGCCGGGCGCCATGTTCGACAAGAATTACTACTGTTTGGTAGCCGGATTGCGGGAGTATTCGCTCGATGCCGATACCAAGGGCTTCAACGCCCGGGCGATCATCGAGGAGATTCTCGAAGGGGTTTCCGCCCGCGACGCACGTTGCGTGCGCCTGCTTTACGGTTACTACGACTGCGAGAACCTGGTTAATTTCCGCAAGGGACGCACGGCGCACAACCCGCTGGGCAACCTCTCGCGGGAAGAGATCGAGGAGCAGACCAAGAACCCCGACCGGCTTCCGGCGCGTATGGCGACCGTGGTCCGTTCCTATTCGGCCATCGTCGATGAAGATGCCGACAACGAGGACGGGATCGACACCGACCGATCGTTCGAGAACGCTCTTTTCTCGGCCTACTACGACGAGTGCGCCCACTCCAAGAGCCGTTTCCTGCGCCAGTGGGCCGATTTCGACCGCAACCTGCGCAACATCTCTGCTGCCGTCGTAGCCCGCGTTACGGGACGTTCGGCCGAGCAGTCTGTCGTGGGCGGGGATGAAACTTCGCAGCAGCTCAAACGCTCGTCGGCCGCCGATTTCGGCTTGCGGGGCGATGTCCCCTATCTGGAGGCGGTGATCGCTGCCGTGAACGACGAAACCAACCTGGTGGAGAAGGAGCGCAAGATCGACGCGATCCGCTGGAACCAGGCCGAGGAGCTTTCCACTTTCGATTATTTCGACATCAACGCGCTGCTGGCTTACCTGGTGAAGGTGAACATCGTGGCGCGCTGGACCCGTTTGGACGACAAGCAGGGGCGCGAAATGCTGCACCGCCTGATGACCAGTCTGGACGGCAAGGATTTGATCAATAAACAATAAAACAGATAATGAAAACAACAGGACGAGTAAACGGTATCATCTCGAACATCGTGATCGTGAAGGCGGACGGCCCTGTCGGCCAGAACGAAATCTGTCACGTTTACTGCGGGGATACCAAGATGATGGCCGAGGTCATCAAGGTCGTGGGCGACAATGCCTACGTGCAGGTTTTCGACTCGACCCGCGGACTGAAGATCGGCGAAAAGGTCGAATTCGAGGGTCACATGCTCGAAGTCACGCTGGCTCCGGGCCTTTTGTCGCGCAACTACGACGGTCTTCAGAACGACCTCGAAAAGATGGACGGTCTGTTCATCGCCCGCGGTTCGATCACCGATCCGGTCGACTACGATGTCGAGTGGGAATTTTCGCCGCTGGCCAAGGTCGGCGACAAGGTCACGGCGGCGTCGTGGCTGGGCGAGGTGAAGGAGCAGTGGGTGATGCACAAGATCATGGTTCCCTTCACGATGACGGACAGCTATACGGTCAAGAGCGTCGCCGCAGCGGGCAAATACAAGGTGACCGACACGGTCGCCACGCTGACCGACGCCGAGGGCCGGGACCACGACGTGACGATGGTGCAGAAATGGCCCGTGAAGCAGGCCGTGCGCTGCTATACGGAGAAACCCCGCCCGTCGCGCATCATGGAGACCGGCGTGCGTCCGATCGACACCTTCAACCCGATGGCCGAGGGTGGTACGGGCTTTATCCCGGGGCCTTTCGGCGCGGGCAAGACCGTGCTCCAGCACGCCATTTCGAAGCAGGCCGACGCCGACGTGATCATCATGGTGGCGTGCGGCGAGCGTGCCAACGAGGTGGTCGAGATT
>ERZ780198.3780-NODE-3780-length-9965-cov-3.176387_pt1 | contig 9965 bp, 9 predicted proteins | sample MGYA00510979_ERZ780198 | MGnify/ENA primary metagenome ERZ780198 (study PRJEB29588, sample SAMEA2158039) | human gut metagenome | biome: human gut; feature: human-associated habitat; material: faeces | place: Denmark | collected 2008/2010 ...
CCGCCGCGCGGTGAATCCAGCCGTCCACACCGCCACCGCCGAGCAGCGAGTTGTTCGCTGCATTGACAATCGCGTCCACATGCATTTTGGTAATATCACCCTTGATAATTTGTAATGGCATAACTGTACCTCCTTTTTTAAATCAGCATCATTTCAAGAAGCCTCTGTTTCAATTCTTGTACGAAGTTCTTTTAGACATCTTATCTATGCCGTATCGGTCAATACCAAGCTTATGATCTCCTGTTCCAGCTTACAGTTGTGCGCAAGCATGTAAGTGACCACAGCTTCGTAAGCTTCCTTTCCTGCAAGTGACTTCAATCTTAGCGTATCGGTTTGGGTCAGAGGTTTCCTTGCGTTTACATATCGCTTATCCAGCAGTTCCGGAACTCCCATGCAGTACAAACGGAAAGGTATCCCTGTTGTCTCACAAAGATTCTGATGGATCAAAAACCCGCCGGCATCAATATCCCCAAAATGCAGATATTCCAATCCCATGTTATCTGCCATCACTTTTTTCAAAAAGGTGATCTGATGACGATTGGCATACCCGCCAAGATAAAGATAGGAACACTCCTTGTCAATCATGCGCTGAAACGAGGTCTTGTTCTCAATCGTCATAACTTTCTCGGTCCCCACCTCTATATGTTTGATCAAAGGGATATCCGCCGAAGAAATTGCAATGCCGCCGCGAAGCCGACTTGTATCCAGAACAAAATCCTTCCAGCGGATCTTCCAGCACCCTTTCAGCAGGATTTCCTGCTCCTTTGTAATGATATGAAAGCGCTCCAGTATCGCGTCCGGCGGCTCAAGATCCGCTTGTGGGACTGCAAGAAAGGTCCGTAGCAAACTGCAGATCTCTTCGTAGTTATTTTCTTGAAACCACTTGGAATCACCGTATACCAAAATCGACGCTTCCCTGACATAGAGTGCCTTCCTGTTTTTTTCAAGAAAATCGATCATTTTCAGGTTTGCTTCTATTCGTGAAAATGCAATCTCGTCTGCTGTTTCATTCAGATGCTGCCGCAGCGATGCACAGTAAGCATGCACGAGGACACCGCCATGTTCGTAGCCCTCGAAAAGCCGGAAAACTTCTTCTTTGATCTGATCTCGAGGGGTGATCCCGCATTGGTCTCGCAAAAAATCCTGCGCACTGCTTACAGAATCTTCCGACATGTATATTTTTTCAATTTCATCGCTGTATTTCAGCCTCTTAACGGTCACAAGCTGCTTGGATTCCAATTGGTGAACGGCTTCGTTGATCGTTTCTTTTTGCCGAATGTCCGCATTGTTCGCAGCGTAAGCTTTATAGATCTCGGATGGACGCAAAGTGATCCTCCGTTTAGTGTCCACCTGCTTTGCGCTGCGTTGGTCATACTTTTTGAGCAGCTTCTGCAGAATTTCACCGCAAAGTTTTTTGGTCTCACTGTTCATGGAACTTTACCTTTCCGATCCGCATATCCTCTTTTTTCAGCTTCAACAACGGAATGATGACGCTGCATTCGCTTCCGATGGATTCCAGCCGATTCGGCGGAGCACAGAAGATAACCTGAAAGTTTTGTGCTTGGAAGAAATCCAACATCAGTTTGATATTATGGTCACTCATTTTTTCGAATGGCTCATCGATGAAGAGCAGACGGACGGAATTGACTCTGGCATTGTACAGCATGGAGAGTGCCGCAGATAGGATCAGCGTATACGGGATCTGCGTTCCTGCGCCAGAATTGTAGCCGACTGTTTTGGAGAGTTTCCCCTCTTTGATCGTATCATCGGTCACCAGGATCTCATAGCTCATGTAGTTTCGATAGTCTGCGAAACGCTTAATTTCTGACAGATCATTTTTATCGATCATTTTGTTGATGATATTTTTAATCTCCTTTTCCCGTTTTTCAATCTCTTCCCTCTCGTATTTCCCATGTCCGGCGCTGTCAAACGAGATTTGATCATCGAACAGATCATTTGCACTTTGGAGATATTCCGCATAATTTAATACTTTCGCATAATCAGAATGATCCCGGAGCATTTTGACCTCGAACTGATATTGCGTAGAAAATTTCAATTTATGTAATTCCTTATTGATTTCCCGAATATCAGCAAGTGCCGTTCTAGCGTGCTCATAGATGCTCAGCACAAATTCGTGTTTAAAAATATCTTCATATTTTCTGGTCTGTTCCCGCATTTTTTCTTGGATCCCCTGCAGATCGTCGATCCAGATCTTTGTTTTACGCTTCTGATAGCTCCCCTCTGCATCTGTACCGAGCGGCAGTCTTTCTTCTTGCGGTTTGCGATTGTTATAAAGCATCTGCCGGCTCTGAATCGTCGTTTGCAATGCTGTAATGCTGCTCTGCACTCTCTCCCTGGAATTTTGCTTCATTAAGCCGCCGATTTTTGCTTCCCCTTTACGAAATCGATCATACTCCTCGATCGCTTTTTCATAAACCGATGCATGCATCATCCGTTCCTCATCGAGAATGCCTGAAGCTTCCTGCAAGTTTCTTTTGTATTTGACAGAAGCATCCTGTTGGTTTTCTGTATCAATTTCGAGTCTGGCCTTTTGACGCTCCATCTCATTCTGTCCGTTTCTCTGGCTATCCAGTTCTCCTGCCAAACGGCTGATCTGCTCCGAAAGCGCCATAAACTCGACATTGTTCCGCTGGGCTTCCAAAAGTTCCTTGTAATGTTTGTTTTCTTCGCGCAGCTGTGCTTCCGTTTGTGCGGCCTCTCGATGGGCGTTAAGATTAAATTCACGGAAGCTGTCGATTGCATGACGAAGCGAATCCGTTTTTTCCTGCTGCTCCTTTTGGCTTTTCAAAGCCGCAGCTTCCTCTTTTTCCAAAGCGTTAAGCCGTTTCTGCGCTGCCGCCCGGTTCAGCTCGATCGCCTCTTCACCGAGGCAGTAACTTTTAATTTTTTTGAAGTTCAGATATGTTACTGCCATATTCCTGCTGAGCTTTCCCTCTTTGGACATGGCATTATCGTAGTTCGGAACTTCCTCTATCGGCACTGCATGGATCCTTCCTAGCCAGAATTTAAAATATGCCGCAGCATACAGATTCTGAATATCTAAAAGATGGAAAACCGCATTCTCTTCACAGACGAGTTCTTTTCGCATGAGCCTTTTTGTATTGACCAATTCAAGATACCGATGGCCGGATTTATCCAGCATACGGTTGGCAATATCAAAAGCAGTCGGCGAAACGATCACTGCATAGCGGTGCACTCCAAGGAATGCTTCGATCGCATTTCTCCATTCCTCGTCCTTTATGCCTATGACATATTCACAAGCCATTTTTGCTCGCTCCGGGATGCCAAGCTGTTCCAATTCGCGATTGACCTCTTTGATGAATGCTAGCTGTTCCCCCGCAAAAGTAAAGTCTGCTTTCTTCTTTTTACAGGTTTGCAGAATTTCATTCTGCAGAACGCATTCCTTTTGGATCTTTTTCAATTCGTCGTCGATCGCATATTTCTGCTGCAATACCGCGTCTCTGGCTGCCTGCAAAGCTCGTTTTAGGCTCTCAAGAAAAAGCTGCTTTTCCACCGCATCTATTTTCGGGTCCATGAGTTTTTCCGGCATTCCATCGTCAAACAGCTGCTCCGCCTCTCGTATTTCTGTGTGTTCAAGCGCTACTCTGATCTCCTGCAGGAAACTTTCCAACGCAGAAACTTCTCGGTGCAGTTTTTGAAGGCGCTCCTTATAGCCCTCGATAGCCCTTTGGGAGGCAGTGATTGCCTGCGACGCATCCATCGTTTGCAGCGCATCCTTTACTTTGTCATATTGCTCCTGTGTATTTCGTATTTCTTTCTTCCTAGCTTCGATCTTCGTCTCCAGTTCTCTGCACTGCAGACGATTCTCTTCTATACGCTGTTCTGCACCCTGCAGGTTTTTCTGACATTCCAGAACGTTCTGATATTTTCGTTTGATATCATCTGTAAGCAAACGGTTTTGTTGTTTGTCCAATTCCCCGAAATTATCCAGTATTTCATCCAGATCCTGAATTTCCTGATTGATCTGCTCCAGACTATTGTTGATGCGTTCGATGTTCTGCTTGGCGTCTTTTAGCTTCTCAAATCGAACCGGATGCTCCTCCAATACCGATTCTTTGATAAACTCCTGGATTTTGGCCGCAGGGTTATATGCCATGATATTGCGGAGTTTTCGCTGATACGTGCTCACCTCTTGATATGGCAGCTTCAGTCCGGTCATCTGCATGAACAAAATGATGCCTTCTTTTTTCGTTTTCAGCTTCAATCCGTTTTTTCTCTGGAAATCGGATGCGTCGTAAGGTTTTTCTACGCCGTTGTCTTCATAGGTAAAGCAAAGGTCGCGCAGCGTTTTTTTCTCAGCAGCATACCAGCCGTTCGTAAGATTATCTGTGGAGGAAGTTTCCAGCACGACTCCAAGCACAAAGGCGCTTTGATTGATCTCGTCATAATACTCCAATGCAATGTGTGTGAAGACATTCGGCATCTTATCTGCCGGTCTTGCGTAAATACCCGCACTGGGATCCAATAAGCATCTGGTGTAGGAAACAAGATTGCGTTTGCCGATTCCGGTATTGTTCTTACTTGTGGCCTCATTAAATTTAGTATCCCCGGTATACGCATATTTGATCGCATCTAAAATCGTCGATTTCCCGCTTTCGTTCTCGCCGGTGATCAAGGTCATATGGTCCGACAGCGGAATCGTTTCATTGACAAAGCCATACCAGTTGATCAACTTCACTTCGCGCAAACTGATTTTACTCATACTCTTCTTCCTCGCTTTCCGTGAATAGATCCGCGTTTTGTTCCGCTCCCTCGTCCGTATCGGCAGATGTATCATCACCCGCAGTCAGATTCTGTGTCCCTGTGTATTCCTCGATGACACGTTTTAACTGTCCGATGTCCATACAGAACTGTAGGGACGGATACAGACGGACAATGCCATCCTCTTGACTGATATCATCTCCAAAATCGATGAGACTGAAACGCTTAAAAACCTGATATGCGTTTTTAAAATCGGTCGGTGTCAGGCTGATCTGATAAATTCCGCACTTATCGATGATATCCCCGACTGTGACAAAGACAGGCTCCTTGTATCCCATTCGTTCTAAATAGAGCATCCACAGCACCAAGAGCAACCTAATCTGCTTCGAGTCAAAACGATAAAGGTTTGCTCGTTTCAAGCCTACCGTTTCCAAATCTTCATCATGCTGCTGCAGCATAGCAACTTTCAGTCTGTCATCCACCATCACCTGATAACCAATGAGGGAAAGATAGGCATTTACATCATAGTGATTGGACTCTGCAGCAATGAAGTCATATAATTTTTCGTCTTTATCCGCAACGAGAAATGTGGCATCCAACAGTTTTCGAATGCAGCGTTTGAACAGATATGCATCTTCCTCATTCCATTTCTTGATGATCTCTAATCCCATAGTTCTTCACCTGTTTCTTTCTATTTGCTCTTTCGGCGGATGCGTGCTCCGCTGATCTCGGCGGTTTCTGTTTCAACTGTTTCATCTCCGAGTTCTACTTCAAACGGAAATTCCTCATTACCTGCATATGCCATCGCCGCTGCATACATCAAAACCTCTTCCCGTGACAGGATTGGCTTTTCTCCGATCACAAGGCTTTCTGCCATGCCAAGCTGTGCATCGAGATAATCTCCGGTCCGCTCGACCGAATAGCGATTCTGCGCTTGCCGGAAGAGCTGTTCGGTCTTGGCTTCTTTATCTTCTTCGGTGAGCTCCTCTTTATAGAGTCCGATGTTTTCTCCCGTATTTTTCACTTTGCGCTTCTTGTCAAAAGAACGATAGCCGATATATCTCTGCTGCGTGATACGAAGCGCATCACCGACCTTTTCGCTGGCAGTTTCCTGTTCCGCTTCCGGAAGCTGACCGATCGCATTTAAAAAATCATGCAGCACGCTTTCCATTTTTTCACCGCTGCTCGCCATCAGCAGGATACGCGTGTTCGCCAGATTGTAATAGTTATTGATCCGCGTATCGATCAGCTCCATATTCTCTTCATATTCCACGCTCAAAAAATGCTGCAGCTCTGCAAAATAGCGATTCACCCGATCCTCCGCCGTCTGTTTATCCATCTGCAGTCTTTCCGCGCATTCCAGCGTCATTTTCTGATAAATCTCGGGCTCTTTCAATCTGCGCAGTCTGCTGCGGATAAAAGAAAGCTGTGTCGGGATCAGGCCGTTATTTTTGATAAAGAAATATTCGTTAAAAAACCGATCCAGCATCTGATTCTTCATAATGAATTGACCAAAACAGTTCATATCCTGAAACGCGATCACCGCCTTCATGATATCAGAAATACTGTCCTTCAGATCGGTCAGTTCATTTTTTAATTCGCTCTCGTTGTCGATCATCGGCACTAGAATATTGTTGTAAGGATGCTCCATTCTCGGGCTGTCCTTTTCAAATGCCGATTTCATAATCTCATACATAGAGAAGATTCGATTGGACATTGCTCCTTGTCCGCTGCGTTCCGTCAATTTCCGCAGAAAATCCATAATCCTGCGGCAATCTGTCGCGATGTTCACAACATATTCACCACTGCGTCCGATTTCCCGCGGCAGAACCCATCCTGCCTCACGGAACAAGCTCATCATCACGCCTGCCTGAAGCGGATATCCCGGTGCTTCCTCATCGGGATCTTGCGGCAAGTCCTCTGGCAAAATTTGTAAAGTATTTCGTAGATAAAAAGTAATGCAGTCTCTGGCATCAGACTCATAGAGAACCGGAAGTTCCTTACTCTTGTCGATCAGAAGCTGCATACAGTCATAGTATATTTTTTTGTATTTTAAATTAAACGGTTTGAAAAAATTTTCATTTTTCAGATAGTCAAATAAATTCACACATGCCTCCCATGCTGCAACCCAGCCTAACACATTAAGCCGCAGCGATACAATCACACCGTTAAAATATCGTTCCTTTACTAATATTCTACCATAGGCACCATGACTTTTCTATCTAAAGTTTCCCACAAAATCGCAATAATTCAGCGGGCTCTTAATATATTTCATTTTAATCACTCATCATAATTTTCTCTCTTTTCCAACACGGGGCTTTACTTTGTTTTCAGTTTTACAATTAACCTGTTTTCTATCTGCCCTAATGCCTCTATTTCTCATTATTTCCGGGAAACCACATTCCGGACAAGGCCAAGCGGTTGTTTCAGTTCCACATCTTGGACATACCATGTTCATACCTCCATCAGCTTTCCGCTTTTTTCTCTTCTTTTATCATTTTGATGCGCAGCAGTAACAAATATTCAAAAACAGCTTTTTCTTTCTGCGCGCAGCAACGCAGAGTAGCCAGCCAACATCAGCCTCTTCAGCTCTCAGTCATCATACGGTTCGTCTCCGTCGTCGTACCACTCGTCCCAGGCTTCATCCTCGTCATCGTAATCGCCCGGATTATCTTCCCACAGATCCTCCGGATTATCATACTCTTCGCGAATGCCTTCCCATGGTATTTTCGGGCCGGCGGTGTCATTAGAATCCGCGTTCGCATCATCCTTCGGATCAAAATATGTAAAAGAATGCAGCGTCAATTCCTGCTCGCTTTTCAGCTGAAAACAGAGTCCTGACGCAAGCAGGCTGCCGTCCTTCCGGTACCACTGCACTGTGACCTGCTTATGGTTTTTATCCATCCGGTCATAATCCCGGCACAAAATCCGTTCATCCGGCTCGCCTAACGATGTATACCGCAATGCGCGCAGCGGCATTCCCTCTTCCGGCAGTTTCCCGGAGTAAAGTTCCTTCAGCGCCTCTTCGCTTATCTCTTCTTCGCGGTCCGACTCGTTGTAATTCGTTTGCGATGGCACAGGCTGCACGCTGCCCGCGTTTTTATCAGGCAGGAGCCAGCCGATTGTAATCCCAAGTATGACAAGCAATGCGAAGGCCAGGCATTTGCCGCCAATTCCTTTCTTTTTTTGCGGTTCCACACGCGCTTGCGGTTTCCTCTGCTCGGCAGTTTCTTCTTTTGCTGCGTTCCTCGCTTGCGGCTCTGCCCTTTCCCGCGTTTTCTTTTGTTTTGGCACATCCCAGTCCTTTGGCTGCTCGGTTTTTCCGAGAACATGCTTCGTTTTTTCCGGCGGGTACGGTGCATCTTCTCTCGTGCATGGAATCACGCACACTACAAGACCCACTCGCTCTTCATTTTCCTTGCCAAATGGCACCTTAACAAAATCGCCTGCCCGGACGCTTTCATCCTCTGTAAGATACGAAAGCGCAAACCGCGTGCTGCTGAAGCGAACCTTGCAGTATATATATTGTTGCTTTGCATGTCTTTCGGTGCTTGTTTCCATGTCTTTGGTTTCCTTCTAAACAGCATAGAGTCGCAATCGCGCCGCGAAAGCGTTACCACAGGATCTCTTCCGGATATTCCATCTTCGGATCATACAGCTCATGCATACTGCAGTTCTGCTGCTTCGCTGAATATTCAAACTCGCTCTTTAATTTTTTGTACGAAACCGGCTGCTTGATAAATCTCTTCGCAATATTCCGAAGCTTGTCTTTTCTCTTTTCCGGTATCGTCTTCAAATATTCAAGATTACATTTATCTACATATTGCGCGGCGTAATCTAAAAAAAATCACTGTACTGATTCTCTTTGATCCTGCACAGTTCCTCAAATTCATCATCACCGAGTGCCCCCGCAAGCGCGCCAAGAATCGCTGCCAAAAGTGTATCGATTACCACTGTGTCTCTGATATAATCCGCGTATTTGAGCGGCGGAAACGCAATCGTATTTTCCGGCTTTTTGGCTTTCTGACCATAGTTGCGTCTCGACCATAAAAAAAGCTCAGGGACAGACAAAGCCACAAAAACAGCCTCCGGAAATGCTGTCCGTTAGTTCGTAAAAGTCATCAAAGCTGCCTTCCGCTGTAACTCCGGTAAGCTTCTCTGTAGGTTTTGCTAAAATCATCGTCTCACTCCTTCAAAAATGAAACTGAGAATAATCACGTCGGATTGCAAGCTAAGCGATTTTTTGTGTTTCCAGTCTTAAAACTTCAATCCGTTTTGAGCGGTCCACTCTTGAAATATTTGTGTATAGACATCTCCGCATACGCTTGTGAATTCTTCATATAGTTCTAATTCCTGCAATTCATCGATAAAGGCATCCACATAATCATGCCTTCTCAAAATGTTGAACAGTTTTTTTCGCGGTTCTTTGTCATATACACATTCTCGTACAAAAAAACGCATTACATCCTTGTGGTCTATTTCCTGATAGGTAAGGAAGGCAACGTTGTTTTTGCAGCTATCTGAAATGTCCGCATCCCAGTCAATGTGTTCTAGCTCAAATTGCGAAACAGGCATAAAATCAAATACTTTTGTATCTCTGTGATAATAGATCTGTATTCTCTCATTTTTTACGCACAGCATCAATTCTAAGGCTGTCATTTTTTTCATAAAGCGCCCTCCTGTTTTTGCCGGTCGATTGTTGGACAAGGTCGTTAATATATGAAATTACACTACTCTCAAACCCTGCGGCACGCCTTTTTGCATTAGTTTTTGTTTGACAACCATATGAAATTACACTACTCTCAAACGGTTATCGGACGCATTGAAACCATTTTGTTGTTTGACAACCATATGAAATTACACTACTCTCAAACGGTGTCAGTTCCGACGGGTCGTTGCACTTTGTTTGACAACCATATGAAATTACACTACTCTCAAACTCATACCACGAAGCCTATGCGGTGATCCTAGTTTGACAACCATATGAAATTACACTACTCTCAAACCCGTTTAATTCCTTCCAATGCTCCCAAACAGTTTGACAACCATATGAAATTACACTACTCTCAAACATTATATAAACGGAATATCCAAGGTGACAAGTTTGACAACCATATGAAATTACACTACTCTCAAACATTATATAAACGGAATATCCAAGGTGACAAGTTTGACAACCATATGAAATTACACTACTCTCAAACATTATATAAACGGAATAT